>Ga0265301_10002130_pt1 | contig 23724 bp, 20 predicted proteins | sample AusTroGonzalo_MG_2_FD_193488 | JGI IMG/M metagenome (GOLD analysis project Ga0265301, IMG submission 193488) | Bovine rumen microbial communities from tropical cattle in Woodstock, Queensland, Australia - Gonzalo_04 | ecosystem: Host-associated > Mammals > Digestive system > Stomach > Rumen ... | reverse complement strand
GAACACCCACACCCAAAGAGGGATTTTTGTATCAGATGATTCAATTTTCTTATATGGAGGATTTGAAGATGCCATCTTATCAATCAATGCTTGTTTTTTAGCACGATTTGCCTGAGTAGCAATTGCTACAGCACTAGCTTTCGTCGGCTTCAATTCAACTTTTCTTCTCTTAACCACTACCTTATTATTTTCTTTATCTGAACTTTTAGACTTTTTCAAATCTGATTTTGTTGTTTTTTTTGTTTGCATTAAGAAAAGAAAAAATATAAAACGAAAACTATAATACTATTTTATACAAAAGATGCAATAAATGTTTTATAAAATTTATCAAATCAATTGTTTAAAATCATCCAATGTGGAAAAACTTTTATAAACTGATGAAAATCTCACATATGGTACTGGATATTTATCTTTCAAAAGTTCCAAAACATCATCTCATATAATACTGGACAGAATCTCTGATCACTCACTCTGCCACTTAATTTCAAGTGTATTTAATAGATTCTCTATTTCTTCATTAGTAAAATCCGTCTTAGCAAAAGCCAAAAGAATAGCTTTTTTCAATTTTGAGCGATCATACATCTCTTTAGATCAATCTTTTTTTATTACCATCAACTCTGTCATTCATACACGCTCAAAAGTAGTGAATCTATAACCACAAACTTCACATTCACGACGACGACGAATTGTCTGTCAATTATCAACGATTCTAGAATCTACAACCTTTGTATCCGAGTTATTACATTTTCCACACTTCATAGATATTCATTTTTATAAAATAAAAATTACGTAATTATATGTTTATCAACTAGGTATTAGATATCTCTTATTATAATAAGTTATATGTTTTAATACTCAACGCAATCGAAGGAAATCCTCAATTGAAAACATATTCTCTTTTTCTAAATCCGATTTCTTTCATGTTTTTTTTATAAACTCTACCCAATTTTCTTTCAATATCGAGAAAAATTCCTTATTATCATCAAACTCTACAAATATAGAAAAAGCTATACCAAACTGCTCCAACAATGTATCAATCAATTTAGATCATACTGTAAATAACGAACTATCTCGATTTAATATATGCAATATGTATACTTTCTTCATTAATGTTAAATTAAATTTCATTTTCTCCTTATCTTGCTCCTGAATATTTTGCAAATATCTATAATATATCAAAAATCAAAACAAAGTTTCACGTAATAATGACAAATTCTGCAACATTACAGTATCATTATATAAACTTTGGAATTTCTTCCATGGAAGCATTGATATAACCTCACGAAATAACTGAACATCAAATGCATATAATGAATTTTTTAAACGAACTACATCTTGATCTGTAAATGCATTTTGCAAAATCTTTAAAGCATTCTCTCATAATTTAAAGTTAGAAAAAATTGGTTCATAATACTGATATACAAAATCATTTGATGAAAGTTTAATTAATGGAGAAATCATTTCAAAATACTGAGCCTGGAACCAATCTAATAACGCTTTATTCTTTACATATAGTTTTCAAATACGAGGATTACAGTCCTGAAGTAAAGTAGTCAGCGCAATCTCATCTTCAGATTTTAAAAGATATGCAGTAGCCTTCACTGAATCCGATTTAATTGGTCATGCTGGAATAAAAAATTTTTCCTTTCATGAATGAATTTTTTTATTTACAAACTGATAATAAGCTTGGTTCTTTGTGTATACCAAATGAGACATTCATGAATACTGTATCGCTTGATCTGTTTTGAAACGTACATCAAAATATTGCATCAATTCTGGAACTAACTTTCATTTGAAGAACCTAAAGAAAAACGTATCAGCTCTAGAAATAGAAAGTCATCACAAATAACTTACATAAAAATTTAAAAACTGCTCCATAATCTTTGATTCTCTTTTTATACTAGCAGGAATCTGCATTTCATCCAGCTTATTTATATCATCTCAGATTTCAGACATCATTTCATCAAGTTCTTCATAACTATCCTGATTCTGTAAACGCATACGAGAAACATATTGTTTTACTCACTTAAAAAATCATTTCTTAAAATTATCAGGATCCGTTATATAATCCAGTATAAAATCCAAATCTTCTTCATTTTTCATCAATTCTGTTAATTTCTTATCCAATATATTCTTATCAAAAATATTAGAAATCAGGCAAGAAATCACTTCTGAAACGTCAGTTTCTAAAAATAAATATTTCAAATGAATATCTGCCGGAGCTATATCAAAAAGTAAAGTCTCCTCAACCTCTGAAAACTTTGAATCAATAATTATTTTTTCCCTATTTTGCAAAAAATTTTTCTGAACAATTGATGGTTGAGATCAAAACAACCATTGATAAAACTCATTATAATAACTTTTACTTACTTTATCTGAATCTATGTACAAATTATTAACACGCCTTTCATAATAGAACATCATAAAAAAGATATCTATATGAACAAGCATTTTTGTCCTCAACTTTTTAAGATATTCTTTATCAACTTTATGTTTTAATTGTAATGCTACAATCTCAAAAAAATTAAAATACAAGTCGACAAACCAATTAAAATCAGATTTTTCATCTACTCATGGAAAAACTTTTATTCTAGCGGCAAATAAAAAAGTCAGAAGATAAAAAGTATATAAAGCATCCACAAAAATATTTTCTTCTCATTTATCAAAAGTCTCATACAAATACAATGAACAAAGAAGTGTCATCGCATTTGCTGTATTTCAAACATTATAAAATTTATATCCATTAAAATTTGCAGCAGCTATGTAAGAATAATATGCATCAGTCATTTTAGACTGCATCATATCTTTGTGAACTCACAATCACAATTTTCATTCGAATATATCCACAGATAAATCGAATAAATTTAATTTATAATTTTCAATAATTTTTCTGTCTATAATAGTGAAAAAATCCTTTGCCGAAATAAACGAAATAAACATCGACGCAGGATTAAATGAATCTTTAACCAAAGAATCTGGGAATTGTGACAGCAAAAGCCTCCTAAATAATTGCATAATACTTAATATTTTAAATCAGATTTTTAATTCTTTTCTATATTAGTTACTTTAATAAGATAAGATAACTCTGAATAAGTTTTTGGATCATTAAAATCCACCAGATACTCATCATATCAATCACTATCTTGTCCTATACTCATAATTACTCCATGTCAAACACTATTTACATCCACTTCAGTTCAAATATGAGGATTTTCTATTCACATAATTTCCGTTAAATGAACATTCTGGAACGATAAAACCTTATTACTTTCATGTTTATATATCTGTCCTCAATCAACTGTTCCTGTAAATTCAGCATCTTGTTTTGATCATCTTACTATATCTTCAATCCAAGCCAAATCCCCAGCATCTCATATTGTAAATTCCTTAGTTCACTGCTCAACAATAGTTCAATCGCTAAACATATATTCATAGTCTATAGATACGATATCTGAATCATCAATAACTTTTGGTCAGCAAGCAGCTAAAGCTAACAAAGATAAATAACCTACCAATACTAAAGCTCTTTTTTTATACATTTTTGTTAAATAACAAAATAAAGCAAACGAAACTAAAATTGTCTATATATTTTTCCCTATAATATTCAAGCGAAATTCAAAAAAAAGTAGACACCCATCGATGTCTACTTCACATAAAAATATCATCATAATTTTTAGCTTTCAAACTAATTATCTTTAAACAAATCATCCAATAAAGAATCTGAAGATGTTAATTGATGAATATCGGATAAAGATCTTGATTGTGTTTGTAATATGATTTTTTGCGGATCTGCACTATCATCTTCATATTCTACAGTTACCAAAATATCAGTATCATCATCTAGATTTTTCTCAATATATTTATTAATAACTCATATTAAATCTGCTTTCGAATATCAATTCAATTCTCAAATATCTCCAATTTCATCTTCTGGAAGAATATTTTCTTGTTTATTATTTTCTTTCAACTCTGGAAATTCGAAAAATTTCATAGATTTAGGAAACGATTTAATAGTCTGTTTCCCTACCAATTTAGAATCGCCATCTCTTTCATCTTTTCCTGTACTCTCCTCCTTATAAATTTCAGATTCTTCACCAAGTTTTTCTCCAGTTTCAACATTATTTTTATCTCTCAAATTTAAATCAATTTCTCCATCTCCCAAACCAATTTTATCTCAAATTTTATCACCAATTGATGAAATATCAATTTTATATTTATCATAATCCAAAAACTCTAAATCAGATGACATCCAACTTGCCATCCTTTGAGGGAAAGTTCTCACATTATACCAAAGTCTAGCTGCTCACGATGGACTAAAAATTCCATAAATAAAGAAAGCTAATACCAATAAAATCAATATGAAAATCAGTCTTCTTATTCGTCTTCTCAAAAGCCATACCAAAAAGATTATTGCTAGAATAATTATAATCCATACTACAACTTGCATGATAATTAGTTTATATGAATTAAATTACATTGACTTACATAAATTTATTATATGTATTTTCTCAACAATGTCAAATAGATTATTCCAAAACAAACTAAACCTTGAAAAAAATCTGAATTTTTCTACTATGGATTCAGTTTTTAATATTCAAATTATATTTTCATGACAAAAAGAATCCTCACTTGAGTTAAACCAACAGATAGACAATTACACTTGTGAAACCTATTCTGAGCAATCAAACCTTTTTTAAAAATGTCTGAAGAAAATCCAGATGCAGAGATATTTATGTTTTTAGCTAATATGCATGCATTAACAGCTTTACATGATTGAAATGCAATAAGAGATAATTCTATAAACATAGTAAAACTTTACGCTGCATGTTGAGCAGATTTAAATAGATTCTATATCTATAACCCAGCAGATATTCCAGCACATGCACAGATGAATCGGGTTTTCTCATGTCTGACAATCATGTGAACTATGGAAAGAATGCATTCATACAAGGAAGCATTGGCAAAATGAAATGCATGAACCATCAGCGTTTGAACTTTCTGCTATCCAATTTTGATGGCTGCAGATATCTTAATTTACGATGCCGACTATGTCCCAGTTGGTAAAGATCAAAAACAACACGTAGAATATGCCAGAGATTTCGCTGAAAAATTTAACAGAGAATATGGAAAAACTTTCAAAGTTCCAGAACCATTAATCGATAATAGAGTAGCCACAATAATCTGAAGCGACTGACGTAAAATGTCAAAATCGTACAACAATTATATTTGACTCCTTGATGATGAAAAATCAGTTTTGAAGAGAGTTAAGCAAATCCCAACTTCTACTCAAACCGTAGAAGAACCAAAGAATCCAGACGAATGTAATGTATATCAACTTTGTAAATTATTTCTTACTCCAGAGGAAGATGAAGCTCTCAGAGCTAAATATCTAAATGGTGGCCTAAGTTTCAAGGTAGCTAAAGATTATCTTTTTGAAAAAATTATGGGAACTTTAACACCAATCCAGAAAAATTATGCAGAAATTTCTGATGAAGAAATCATCAAATTATTAAAGAAATGAAAAGAATCCGTCTCTCCAATCGCAGAAAAGAAAGTGGAAGATGTTTACAAAAAAGTCTGATTCATATTACAAAATTAGTTGCATTCCAAGATAAAATTTATAATTAAAAATTATATTTTTACTTTTTTTACATAAACATCATGGCAGATAGTGTATCAGTAGCATCTCACCATTCCTATGGATCTCGTGTAGGAAATAGCTTCAAAAATATTTTCCGAGGAATCATTCTCGTAATTGCTTCCATAGTACTACTTGTTTGGAACGAAAACAATTATGTGCAACAAAAAAAGGCTCTAAAAGAATGAGCAGCCATCGTACAAGAAGCCACTGTCGACCAAATCAATTCAGATTTAGAATGAAAGGAAATTCACGTATCTGGACAAACTGCATCAGATGCCGAAGCTCTACAAGATAGCGCATTCTGAATTGTAACAGACAACTTAAAACTAAAAAGAACTGTAGAAATGTATCAATGGCACGAAAAATCTGAAGAAAAATGCCACGACAATTATTGATGAAGTGAAGATTGTGAAACTATCTATACTTATGATACAAAATGGGACGAAGATCCAATAGATTCTAGTAATTTTTATCAAACTACAAACCATGAGAATCCATCTACACGAGAATATGAATCAAATGAACGAGTAAAAGAGCCTATCACATTATGAGCATATACTCTTACAGATGTATTTGTAGACAAACTTACAGATTATAAAGCAATAAATTTATCAGAACAAAATATTAATATTCCAGAAACAAATGAAATAGCAACAGACCAAACAACCCAAGCCAACGAAACAACTGTAGAAGACAATAATAATAGTTACCTATATGGAGATAGCGAAACTACAAACAATACTACAGCATCTTCAAATAACAAATATCATATAAACGATAATCAAATTTACATTTGAGCAGATCCCACAAAACCAAATGTTTGAGATCTAAGAATTACATTCTCATCTGTGAAACCATGAACTGTTAGTATCGTATGAAAACAAATGAGTAACGAATTAACCAGTTATACAACTACAAATTGAAGATCTATCGCATTACTTGACCAAGGTAACGTATCTGCTACAGACATGTTTCTAGAAGCTCAAAAAGCAAACAAAATGCTTACTTGGATCCTCAGATTGTTCTGATTATTCTTAATGTACTGTGGATTTGCAATGTTGTTCCAATTCATAGAGACTTTAGCCAAAGTTCTTCCTTTCCTCGCAAATATCATTGGAGTATGAACAAGTATTATCGCTTTATGATTGACATTAATTATATGATTCCTTACTATATGAATAGCATGGTTAGCTGTTAGACCTATCGTATGAATATGTTGCTTAGTTGTAGCTGCAGGATGAATCTTCTTATTAATAAAGTCTAAAAAAAATAAAAAATCTGATCAACCTAAAGAAGTAAAGTCTGAACCAATTGAACAACCTAAAGAATAGAAATAAATAGGATACTAAAAATCCCTGATAAATTTCAGGGGTTTTTAAATTAAAATTTTTATTTTACATATTTTAATACATCCTGGAAAATTTCATCCACTCACCTATTTGCATCAATATGCACAAGCCAACCATTTTCCTCTAACCACTTAACACACGGTTCTGTTTCTTTATGAAACGACGCCATTCTTGTTTTTACTGACTGAATATTCAAGTCATCACTACGACGAACAAGTTCTCAGCCACAATTTTCGCATATTCATCCGATATTTCAACCATAAGAATTATTTCCACATTTTCAACAAACTATCCTAGAAGCCAAACGTTCATAGGCAATATCATCCTGTAAATCAAAATGTAAAACCACAAATTCACGACCAACTTTTTGCATTTCTTTACATATTGCTTGAGTCTGTCACATTTTACGTAAAACTCAATCTAAAAGCAACACATCACTAGGTTCTACAGTTTGCAAAAAAACATTAAAAATTGCTACCACAACCTCATCCTTAACCAATCATCATGTTTCTATCGTTTCCTTAAGATAATTTCAAATAGCATTATCAGTTCATGCTAATGCACGAAGAACTGATCATGTTTCAAAATATTTAAATTTACCCAAGAATTTTTCCATTAGCAAATCTGCCTGTTTTCACTTTCCAGATCATTGAATTCAAGATAAGAATATATCTTTCATAATGTACAAAAACAGATAAAACACATGTAAAATGTTACAATAAATTATACTCAAAATTTTTTAAAATGCAAAAAATCATAAAAATATATTCTTACAAATTTTCAATAAAAAATGTCAATCCAAACATTCAATAAATCACCTAAAAATTTTGTATTTTTCATAGTAATGGAATATAATTAATCATCGTTTATATATCAAAAATATAATGCAAACTCCTAATACTGAAAGATTCCCGCTTATTGCAATCAAAGATCTAACCCGATGATACCCCGATTCAAAAAAGCCATTATTCAAAAAGCTAAATTTTGAATTATTTAAATGAGAATTCACTGTTATTATCTGAAAATCTGGAGTATGAAAATCTACTATTGTTAAATTTTTAATATGACAATTTAGACCTTACACCAGAACTGTATACTACAGAATGGATGATATGGCCCACTACACTGATGAAGATATTCAAAAATATAGAAGAAAAATTTGAATCGTTTTCCAAGATTATAAATTAATTGATGCACTATCCGTAAAAGAAAATATCGTATACCCTCTCAGAATTCAATGAGATGATGACATTACAATTCAAGCAAAATATAGAAACATCACTACAAAATTACATATAGAAGATATAAATAAATTAGACTGTAATAGTCTTTCTGGATGAGAAAAGCAAAAAGTAGCTATCGCTAGAGCAATGATTAACAATCCAGAATTCATCATTGCTGATGAACCTACATGAAACCTAGATCGAGAATATACACAAGAAATTGGAGATCTTTTAATAGAAGCAAACAAATCATGAAATACAATCTTATTAATTACTCATGACATACACTTACTAAACTACATTAAATCAAAAACTAATGTAAACGTCTTCCAATTATGATAATTATATCAAAATTCAAATCTAATTTTATTGCTTTTTGCAATATCCATGTCTAAAAAAATCCAATCAAAAAAAACTGAAAAAGATAAATTATACGAAGAAATCGCTCAACATTGCGATTGACTTCATATTGCTAGATATCTAAAGAACGAAGCAAAATCTGCTCTCAAATACTTTCACGTTCACAAACTTTCAAACATCAAAAAAAATCTGAAAGAATTTTCTGAATATTTAATATTTTTAAATACTGAAAATTGTAAAAAAATTGAAAATTTTAAAGAGTGACAAGAATCAAAAAGAATACTTAACAACTCTCTATCTTATTTTTACGATTATGAAAATATTCCTAAATCAAAATCATCAATAATTCAAAATAAAATAGAAACAAATGCTTATGAAACAATAACACTCATGCAAAGTATAAAATGATGTTTAATTTTAACCATAGATGAGTTTTGTAATGCATCGCCCACTAGAATAGATATAATGCGCTACAATTTATGAAAGAAAAAATCAAAAATTAAATAAAAAAGCTGGAGATAAGAAACTCCAGCTTAATACATTAATTAAGAGCAACCATTGGATGCTCTTTTTTGAAATTTTCAAAGCAAGTAGCAAAGCTACTCAAATCTATGTCCGGACCTATTTCAGATTCCGGCAACCATCCACAATGAATTTCACAATATTTTTGAAAACTCCGTGCTGCCACGCGATTTCCAATGTGGAGGCTTATAAAGTCAACCAATGTCACTTTATTTTCCATATTAATTCTGTTTTTATATTGACAATATATATTATAATTAAATTATCTAATAATTCAATAGAATTATTAATCATCCTACACATAAGAACATAATAATTTTAAATTTCATTCCCAATCTTCCAAAACAGCAGAGCAATTTTTTAATCGATCTCATGTATTATAATAATCAATTCAATTTACTTCATAATGACTAGCTACATGGAAATGTCAAATTATAATTCAATCACAAACCAAATTTTTAGAAAAAATTTTTACTTTTTTTCTAATTTTATATTCAGGCATTCTTATTTTTTTAATCCATTCCTCAAACCTCTCAGCGATAGATAAATATGGATGAGTAAGTGTCTTTTTATTCCAAATATTTTCAATCCTAAGCAATCATCAGAAAATAATACTTCATAATTGTCACATTTTATTTCATTCTTTATTAATTCAGTCCATACAATCTCCGTGAGTAATATAATATATTTTTCACTTTAAGGTTTCATAATACATATCCCTCAATATCGTCATATTCTCTAAATGAATAGCATTTCAACATTTTAATGATCTATCATGATTTCATTGAATATACGTAACATTAACTCATTTTTTTGCCAAATTATTTACAAAATTCAATGTATCAGTCTCTCTTTCTCTCCATTTTCAGAACCAAGACAATTGCCAATAATCAATAAAATCTCAAATTATAATCAGATTTTCAAAGGAAATTGAACCTAAAAATTCTATAAGTTTATCTCACTGATTTTTTAAATTTCATAAGTGAACATCCGAAATAAACACAGTTCTATATAATTTTTTTTTCATTATCACTGAAAAAATCAACAAATAAAAAGCAATTTCTTATACAAATTTTCAGAATTTATGCAAATTGTTTACAAAAATAAAAAAAGCCAAGCGAAGATTCTTCGCTCAGCCACCAAATTCAAACAAAAGCTCTTCGGAGAAGTTCAACTGGATGCTCATTTTTACATGGGAAATGCTCAATCCAAGCGCTTCCGTCAACGTGAACCATCATAGTTACCCACAGACGGTCAATTTGAAATTCGACCCTTGGCTGTGGATTCGTATTCTTCCCTAGGAACCTCCACTTATAAAAAGCGAATTCATCCCTAAACTTAGGGATCTTACCATTACTGGGAATTAGAGTAAAATAGTTTGTCTTCCCCAGATCATAACCTTTTGATCTCGTATCCGAGACCAATTGAGCCACTAACTCCAGCAACTCACCCAATGAAGTACATTCTTTTGCCATAATTTTGTTTTTTTAATTTATCACCTGCAACATAAAGAATAAACATTTTTTTATAAAAGTCAAGATATTCTACTCACCTTCCTCCAATTCTTTAATTTGATCACGAATAACTGCCGCATCTTCAAATCTCCACTCCTTGATAGCTTCATCCATTTGAGATTTTAGATCTTTCATAATCAGATTTTTTTCCGCTTTCGTCATCCTTTTTAGACGTTTAACTTTTCCACGAGTAAATTTAGAATTTTGCTGCTGAACAAGTTCTTCATCTGTCTTTACTGATTCTAAATTTTTCACGTTTGAATGTGCTGCTTTTGGGATAATATGATGTTCAATATTAAAATTATTCTGAATCGCACGACGACGATAAGTCTCCCACAAAGATTTTACCATAGATTCAGTGAAATTGTCTGCATAAAGTATCACTTCACTATTTGGATTTCTTGCCGCACGTCAAATTATTTGAGTAAGCGATGTTGTCGAACGTAAAAATCATTCTTTATCTGCATCGAGCACAGCTATTAATGTTACTTCAGGCAAATCTATTCCCTCACGCAAAAGATTCACTCAAACTATTATATCTATCACTCACGTTTTCAATTTCTTAATAATCTCCCATCTATCCATAGTTTCTACTTCTGAGTGAAGATAGAATGCTTTATATCATTTTGATATCAAAAAATTTGTAATTTCTTCTGATGATTTTTTAGTCAGAGTTATAAGTAATATTTTTCATCATTTTGAAATATGTTCATCAAACTTTTTGAGCATATGATCCAAAAATGCATCAACTTGTTCTACTTGAGATAGTTCTTCAAGTTCCTTTGGTGACTTTTGCATAAATTGAGAAAGCTGATTGGAATATTTAGTCTTACTCATCATTCACTAATGATTTCAAAAATAAGAATTTACTACAAAAAATAAGTATAGAAAATTTATAATTCGTTGCAAGAGATATAAATTTCACTTGAAAATACCTATTCATTTAATATAATTTCCCTTGTCAGAGGAATGCTGGCATGGCTCAGTCGGTAGAGCGCACCCCTCGTAAGGGTGAGGTCACGAGTTCGATCCTCGTTGCCAGCTGACCATACAAGTTTTACAACATTTAATATTAAAAATGGCATCAAGAACAAACAAACAAGGAATTGCCAAGAAAAAAGCACAACTTCAAAAACAAGCTAGTAGAACTAAATGAGCTAAAAGATTCGAATATCCAAAGAGAAGATTAGATTTAAACGATGGTAAAGAATGGGGAGCTATCTGAGTAATGACTAATCCTAAATGAAATACTTATCACTGGTTTTTAAGATGAAGAAAAGTCTGCTGGGAAACTAGACTTAGGGTAGATCCAGATGGATATAGATTCATCAAAACTCCATCATGAGGTTCAGAAATGGTTTATGTACCTGCTAATGGATGGACTAGAGGAAGACTTAGAAAAATGCTTACAATCAAAAAATAATATTTATTCTAAATAAAAAAACTCCATTAAGGAGTTTTTTTATTTATGTTAATTAATTAAATTTTTGGCTTTGCATACAAAGATACCGCATATTTATCCAAATCTTCTATGTATCATAATCCTTCAATCCATAAATTTCATTGTTGATCCAATCGTCTATCTAAAATTTGAGAAATATTAGCATAACGATCAGAACGAGAAGATGCACTTGGATCTTGCCTAGCAAACGGAGAAACTGCCAAATTAGTCTGAGTTTCTTCTGCCCAATCTGCATTGGACATAGCAGAAAAATCACTAACAGCATCTCCAGCATCTCCAACCGCACGATAAGTATTTTTAAGAACAGGATTTCTTAAATCATTTGAAATAAGATAATTCGTTTGCCATTCTTTATTATCCGACTGAATCTTTTTTTCATTATATTGAGCAGACTTTTTAGGAGGTTTATTCGATATATCTACAAATTCCATACTTATAGAAAAAGCTACACTATCTGCCACTTTCATCTTCTTTGTCGAAGCATCCAAAAAATTATACTGTTGAGTCCATATTCACAATCTTCATTCTCTAGACAATTTATCAACTACTCAATAAATTTCTTTGATTCACTCCTGAATACTAACCATTTTTCTTCATCAAATAGAAAACCTTGTATCTACACCTGGCACTGTACAAAACTTAATCATAAAGATTGGTCACAATCATGGAGTTTTTTCTGGGTCAAAGATTGGAGAATCTATTTCTCAACACGCACACATAAGCACACAAGAAGCATATTGATCAAAACGTAATCACTCACAAGATTCCCAGCAATTTTTTATTTTTTTTGCCGTTCTTTCTAGTTCATCTGGAGTCGTATCATCTGTATAACTATTCGTATCTCAAATTTCATCCTTCATTTCCTCCTTCTTTTCTTCTGGAACATCTACATATCAATTTACTGCAGCTTTCATATAACCAATAACTAACTCAAGTTGTTTATCTGACACTTTAGAAAAGACACGTCAAGGTAAAGAAGGAGATGAAAGAACCACTCACTCCAATGGTACCTGATTATAATCTGGCTCAGGTTCTGGTTCCGGTTCATCTTCATCATCATTACAAAGACTTCAATAAAAGATAGAATCATCCTGAACCACACTTAATGCTCATAATCATTCAACCAACCTATCATATCCACCCTCCATACTAAATCAAGCTGTACTACTAGATAAAGGTAAAACTGAAGGACTAGATGATCATCAACCATTGTCTCAAGGATTTTGTGTTCATTCTCAAGGGTTTTCATTATTATCACTAGATCACGAATTACCATTTTCTTCCCCCGCACTTCCATTACCACCTCAACTCTCATCTTTATTTCCGGATTCTCATCAAATTTCATAAGAAGATCCATTTTTTTTATGATTTTCTAACTTTTTCTTTGAATTAGAAAATATTGGCAAATTATAAAACACTGGCGTTATAGGTTGTTCTGCCTCCGTATACAATAGTCTTCAAATTGTTCAAAAATCTGTAAGAATATCATAAGGAGAATCATCCGTTGTAGCATTCCAAAACTTATCAGCTCATAATTGAGAAATCTGTGTATTTTGAGCTCTTTGTTCATCATCTTCTCACTTTTTATAATTATCAGTAAAGAACTGCTTACAATTAGAAAATATATTCGCTGGAGTACTTGATGTGATTTCATGCAAATTATCTCAACCATTTATATTTTTTTCACAATAATAATACTCCCTACAATATTTATAAATCTTATCCTCATCAAATACAAGTTTACTACTGTTATATTCACCCAATTCTATTTTCAAACTTCTTGCTAATTCTGCCCTGAACTCTGGCACAAAAAAATACAAAATTGACCAAATTTTTTTCTGAGACAATGAACAATTTCTTTTAGCTAATTCATTTTCAATATATTCTGATCATGATATTTTCAATTGCATTGACATAGATTCCATATCTTTCATAGCATCCTTAAATGGATCCTTAGGATACACTGAAACATAATCTGTTTCTAAATAAGAATCGGATAATCAAAGATCATAATGTTCCTTAAAGATACTGAAAATTTCATCATCCAAATCAATTCATACAACAAAACTTTGAAATCAAAAAAGCACAATCATTCAAAAAGTTAGTGTATTTCTTATCTTAATTAGGTAATTGTACATTTTGTAATTTTTCAGATAAAGAATAAAATAACGTAACTATAGGAGACAACTTTTTATCTCTAAATATTTTCATCTTTTCTTGATATAACAATAATCAAATATGCAATGGATATGTCATATTAAAGTCTTCAAATGTACGTAAAGCATACTTAGTCGCTTGAATCTGTAATCCAGCATATCAATTAAAATCTAATGATTTAGCTTTATACTCCCTAATTTCCTTTTCATTTTTTCATTGTTTTGAAGACATGTAATCAACTTTAGCATCTATCCAATGTTGCACATATAACTCAAAAATATTATAATTCAAAATTTCATTATATATCATAGTTATAAAAGATGGAGTCAATGCTAATCATTTTTCTTGAGAAGAATGTAACGCACACGCAACAAAATCTACTCAAGTTACCATTCAATTTGATGGACACTTAGATGCTTTTGCACTACCAACTAACTTTGCATTATCAATAATTTTCAACGTATCCAAAACTTTTTTATAATATTTCTGATTTGACTTAAGCACATCTACAGTCTGAGGAAATTCATTCTTTAAATCTGTGTATTTCTCTTTATAACCAAAATATCAATGCATAAATTCCTCAACCTTTTTATTTGAATCAAAATTTTCTGAGCCATCTACATCCATAACTTGCGCATATTTTATCTTAAAAATATCCGACATAATAGTAGAAAAAATTACAGTTGCATAAACTGACATATCACAATCTTTCAAATTAGGATTATCCTGTAAAGAACATTTATCCTTTCATCAAGATCTCTGTTTCAATTTTAAAACTTTAACAATATCTTCATCTTTAAAAATTCATGAAAGGCTACTATCTTTAAGAAAAGGCATACTCTTTCCATCCTCTCCCTTAAATGATGAGCATAAAGCATATACAAAGATAGACTGATGAGAATCAAAAGTCTGTTGCCAATCCCAGGTATCATCCCTAACAGAAGATCATTTTGCATAATAGATTCTTCAAGAATCTCAATTTCATCACAGAGAAGAACAATAATTACTGATAATTTCTCTTACTTCTACCTCACCAAGTGGAGTGTCTATATCTCAACTCTTAAAACTAGACAATTTATTAGTAAGTACCGGCCATATACAATCATTTTTTTTGTCTGCACAATACGGATTACTAAAATTATTAGATAATTCTTGACAGGTTTTATCTACATTACAAAAATCACCCGTCCGAGAAGATTCAACAAATCAAAAGACACAAGGTAGTATCAATAAAGAACCAATTATATGCAATTCACAAATTTTCATATACCAAATTTAATAAAGATATAAAATAATTCTTAAGAAGAACACTGATAATCAGATATAGCCTTCAAACTATTTTTTAATATTTCTGCAGAATCCATACACGCCTTAACCATAACCAATAATCACCTTATTTTATTCAACTCATATGTCACATCACTAAATTGTGCCTCATTTTGTGAAAGCTCAAACTCTTCTAAAAGTTCATCATTAATAGCTTTAAATTTATCATTCATATCAAAACGAAATTCTGGATTGTAAGATGAGCAATTTTCTCCACACGATTTAAACCATTCATTTCCTCTTTCTCTAGTTGAAGATAAAGATTTCAATCTTGAAGATACTAACTCGATAGAATTTGACGCCGTATCCAATGAGTATCTCAAAAGGTCTACAGACTTTTTCGATTGTTCCCTTTGCGCTTTTTTGTTTGAAGAGAACTCCACTGCTTTTGAAAAATAAACTTGAGCATCAACTAATCAGTCTCTACATGTTCGACTTGGTCACCAATATGCCCTCAATTGAGCCATTTCATAATCCGAAAGATTACAACGTCACTTCTTATTTCATTTATTTGTTCATTTTGATGAATTCCCAACAAATAACGATAATAATCTATCTATAGCATCTTCTACATCATCAAAAGCTGCCCTCACAGAAGTCATATTATTATTCCATCACTTTGAAATACTACTCTTAAAATTAGATGCATACAAATTACACGCACCAAAATTTCATAAACCAGAATAATCTTCCTTCAATTGTTTAATCGCTTTTTCACTAAACCTTAAAACCGCATTATTTTCATTACAATTTCCAGGCATTTGTTCTCAAAAACATCAATTATATTTCTCTAATGGTTTTGTTCATGGTTTACCAAGAAACAAAATAAAATGTTTCATTGATGTATTTATTGAGACTAATTCTTCTAAAATATCAGCCATACTTCACTTATTATTCAAAGTTATTTTTCTCTCTTCAAATAGTCCAGACTTTTGATATTTTTTAATCAAATTATTTAAACGATCAAAAACATCTCAATCTAACGGCAATGTCAATTTCACTTCCCTTCAGAGGAAATACGCCATATCAAATAGCTGAGTTTCTATATCTAACATTTGTCTATAATCTCTTACAATTGGTCTATCTTTAAATAAAATAGCCAATCATTCCGTATTCGATTGAAATACTGATTTTGAAACCATCAATAACAATACGACAGATGTCACTGTCGTTGAAAACCCTCTTTTTGTATTTCACCAAACATTAGATGCAACAAAATCTAAAGCACTAGGTAATTTAAGAGTTCATTTCGTAAAAAGCCATCATTTTCAAGATGAAGCATAAAAACGTCTCTCATTTATATCCGATCACAAAATTATAGACCTCGCTTCATTTTGGAAATTAAAATACTGAGACATCATCTCCGATGGTCACGAACAAACTTCAGGCTGCTGAGTCGCATTACTTTTAGCTTCTACTTCTAAAAAAGATGAAACCAAAATATTAAACAAAACAACAAATACAACTACTAATCTCGTAATTTTCTTCCCCATTTAATAAGGAAACTTAAATAAAACACATAATTATACTAAATATACCAAAAAAAGCAAAGAAGATAAGAAAAAATAGCAAATTTAAGTTTGACTTTACTTTATTTTTATATATGACACAAAAATTTTCTACAGATTAAACAAAAAAATAATTTTAATCAAAAATCAGATTGTTTTATCAAATGGGATTAATATAATGATTAAACTTGTTAAAATTTAGCAAGATATAACCTTTATATTCAATCAATATGGGATTATGTTTAACCGATTAACTAACTTGATTTGATGAGATTACAATCAAAAACAAATTAACACTATACGACCAATCGTAAATAAAATCAACGAACGATATGATAAATATAAAGCTCTTTCAGATGATGAAATCAAAGCAAAAACCCCTGAATTTAAAGAAAGATTAAATAAATGAGAAACTCTTGATGATATTCTTCCAGAAGCTTTTGCTGTAGTAAAACAAGCTTGTAAAAGAATGGTAGGAGATACATACGATGTTAAATGAGAGAAACAAACTTGGAATATGATTCCTTATGATGTTCAGCTCTTAGGATGAATCATACTTCATCAAGGTAAAATTGCAGAGATGAAAACATGAGAATGAAAAACTCTCGTGGCAGCCGCTCCTGTATACTTGAATGCATTATCATGAAATTGAGTTCATGTAGTTACTGTAAACGATTACCTAGCATCTCGTGATGCTCAATGGATTGGATATTTATATCAATGGTTAGGATTAACAGTTGGAAGCGTAGTTAAATGAACTCCACTACAAAGAAGAAGAGAAGAATATTCAAAAGATATAACATACGTTGAGAATTCAGAATTATGATTTGATTACTTAAGAGATAATCTAGTTCAGACAATGGAAAGAAGAAACCTGATTTGGAGACCTTTGAATTTTGCTATTGTCGACGAAATAGATTCTATCTTAATTGATGAAGCTAGAACTCCATTAATCATTTCTGAAGCCAGAGAAGAACCTACAGAAAAATATACATATTACGCAAATATCGTAAATATGCTAACCCCATGTAGCGGAAAGAAAAAAGTAAGTAAATGACTTTTGAACGAATTAATAAACGATGAACCAAAAGAGCAGGAAGAAGACTGAGATTATTATATAGACGAAAAGACTAAAACAGCTTCTTTAAGCTGAAAATGAATCGCAAAGCTCGAACAACTTTTAAATGTTGAAAATCTCTATAAAGATTTCTGATTTGAAGAGATTCATCACATCGAAAATGCATTAAGAGCAAAAGCTGTTTATATCAAAGATGTGGATTATATTGTTTCGAATGGAGAAGTACTAATCGTTGACGAACACACCGGTAGAACAATGCCATGAAGAAGATTTAGTGAATGACTACACCAAGCTATCGAAGCTAAAGAAAATGTACAAATCCAGCGCGAATCTCAAACTATGGCTACAATTACATATCAGAATTTTTTCAAGCAATATAAGAAATTAGCAGGTATGACAGGTACTGCTGCTACTGAAGCTGAGGAATTCCAGAAAATTTACGAATTAGAAGTAGTAATCGTACCTACGAACAAACCTATTCTCAGAGTAGATAAACACGACAAAGTATATTATAACCAACAAATTAAGTGGAAATTCGTAAAAGGTTATATCAAATTTTACCATGAGATCTGACAACCAATTCTAATCTGAACTGCAGATATCGCCACATCTGAATATGTTTCTCGCATTCTCGAAAAAGATGCAATTACTCACTACGTTTTAAATGCCAAATTTCACGAACAGGAAGCCCATATCGTAGCCAATGCCGGTAAATATCAATCAGTTGTAGTAGCTACAAACATGGCTTGACGTGGAACCGACATCAAATTGGAAGAGTGATTAAATGAAAAAATGGCAACCAATTATGCTAAACGGTGTGCAAAGCAATTAAAGAATCAGACTGCTGTAAAAATAAATGTTTATTCCAGAAAAGAATATGAATTAACTATCGATGGATTAAAAAATCAATTCTGACTAGAAAATGATGATATTATAAAAGCTGAAAAAGCCAGCATTTCTAAAGATGGAGTAAAAATTAATATTCAAATTAATAGTAAAAAGAAAGAACAAATAGATAATTTTGCAAAAATTACATTAGAATCTACAGAATGAGTGAAAGAATCTATCGAAAAAGACTTTCATTATGGACTATTCATCCTATGAACAGAGAAACATGAATCAAGAAGAATCGATAATCAGCTTCGTGGACGTGCCGGTAGACAATGAGATCCTGGAGTTTCTGTTTTCTTTGTTGCTCTAGATGATACAATAATGAGAAAAATGTGATGAGAAAGAATTCAGGCTATGGCTGGAATGCTCCTTTCAAAGGAAGATTTAGCTGAGCTTGAACTAACACAAAAACAATTTACTTCTGCAATCACAAGGTCTCAGAAAGAAATCGAAGCTTGGCATTTCAGTACCAGAAAACATTTATTCGACTACGATTCTGTAATTGACAAACAAAGAAAAAGAATATACTTTATTAGAGATAGTATAATTGAAGCTAATGAAGATGAAGAGAAAAAAGCTGAATGGTTAAAAACAACTAAACAACAATTCATGTTAGATTCACAAGAAATTTTGAATGCCCAAATTTCAACTGCAGAAGCAACATGACAAAATATTTGAGACCTATTATTAATTCTCAACAAAGAATTCTGACTAGAAATTGATGAAAAACAGAAAAAAGAATACGAACAAATGGATTTCAAAACACTTGCAAATAGTTTAGACCGTAGATTAGTAGAATATTTCACAGAGACACGAGAAAAATATGACCAAAACTTACTTTTCAATATTCTAAGAGATGTAAATTTACAGGTAATTGATAAACTTCGAGTAGCTCACATTGATGATATGCAATACTTAAAAGATAAGGTAGGTTTCATGTGATATGCACAAATGGATCCACTTATCGTATATAAACAAGAATCCTTCGAAAAATTCGAATTATTACAACAAAATATCAAAGCCGATGTTACTACAAAGTTAATGAGAATCGATTACCGTGCAGTAGCTGAGCAACAAGAAATGCAAAACCAATTATTTGAAATGGTACAAGATAATCCAGAATTAATGGAGAAACTTAAACAAGCAAGTAAACAATTCTGATGAAAAGTTCCTGTTCAGATTTCCAAAAAAGATGGTAAAGTAGTTATTCAAGCATGAAGTAAAACTACAACTCCAGCAAATAACGATCCAAGAAAAATGATATTTGAGGATGAAGACTGAGTAGAAGTTTTTGATGCCGATGATATTGGAAAGAGTTGACCAAGTGAATGAGTAGTATTACCTACAAGGAAAAAGGTTAGACCAAACGATCCATGTCCATGCGGAAGTGGTAAAAAATATAAAAAATGCCATTGAGCTGACGAAGATAAATAATAGATTTGCTTATCACAAAATTTATGAATAGATGTTAAAACAAATAGTCAAAGAAACAGTTAAGATACTTATAAACAGGCCTAGAGTTATTAGACTTGCGCTTTTGACGTCCTATTCTTATACATTCTATCAAATTTATTGAATTATTTATTTTATAAACTGACTTGTTAATATAAAATATAATTCATGAGTAGACATATCTAATGCCCTCATATATTTCGTAAATGCAATACAAAGATTCAATATACTACGACTAATCATAGCAATTATCATAATATTCATACTATGAATATCTATATTCTGACCTATATGAAGACAAGCCCTATTATACAGCATTGATAATCCAAACATGAGAACATCAACAGCTTTTGTAAAATGATGGAAAAAATGGTGAATTATGGCAGAATTTTGATGAGTAAACATGTGGTGATTAAGTATGTGGTCTGTATTCATCTTTGCTGTCAGATTTTGGATGCTTTGATACTTAAATAATCCCGTAATTATAACAGTATTCATAATATGGATTCTTTGTGTATTAGGAAAAATCGTGCTTTGGCCATACGTTAACTATTATATTGTATTAAAAGATTATTCTGCATGGGATGCTGTAATAAAAAGCATGAGTCTTACACTCTCAAATTTATGATTGACCATAAGAGGACTCCTCAGACAAGCCATAATCAGATGCAGATTTCTATTAAATTCATGTATTGCCATTTGAATTCCCGTAATTATAATGATTTTCTGCATACAAATGAATTTAATTAATAATTCTGCAATTGAGATAATTTCATGGATACTTATATCAATTTGAGTTCTAATTTTCATATATCTAGAAGCTATATTTAAAGCTTTTGACTATACATACCGATATAAAATATTTTTAGAAGCCGAAAGACGCAACAACTTAAAATAAAGTTTATTAATTTATTATTCAAAAGAAAAAAAATGCAAATCCATATAATATCACTTTTCCCTGAGATATTTAATTCTTTTTTTTCTACATCTTTACTCAAAAAAGCACAAGAAAAATGAATTCTGAAAATTGATTTTTGTAATCCTAGACAATTTTGCACCGATAAACATCAACAAATCGATGATGAAATTTACTGATGATGAGCAGGAATGCTTATCAAAGCTAAACCAATAATTGATGCTGTAGAATCTATTATCGAGAAAAATAAATTAAAAAAATCAGATTTTAAAATTATATTTCCCTCTCCTGCTAAGGAAGTTTTTAGTCAAAAACTTTCATATACTTTTTCCAAACAAGAACACCTAATTTTTGTATGCGGAAGATATGAATGAATCGACTACCGTCGAGAACTTTATATGCAAAAACACTATCCAGATCAATTCACAAAAATTTCACTCTGACAATTCATTCTCCTATGATGAGAAGTAGCAACTATGACCATGATTGAATCCATTACCAGGCTAATTCCATGAGTAATAAAAGAATCTGAAAGCCGACAAAATGAAAGCTACTCATTGAAAGAAAATATGCAAAATCTAGAAGAACCTAATTATACCAGACCAGAAAATGTAAAATGATTCAAAGTTCCAGATATTTTATTGAATTGAAATTCTGAAGAGATAGCCCAACGAAGGAAAGAAAATTCAATTTCTTTGTAAGAATACAAAAAACTAGGATAACTCCTAGTTTTTATAACATTTAATTATCCATAAATACATTCACCATCTACAACTTCAGCCAATTCAGTTTCTTCTTGTACTCCAGCTTTCTCCATAAAACATCTATTATAATACGGATTTCCATCCTGACCACAAACTGTAATCTGTGGTTGTTCATAACATTCAGCTATGTATTCTTGATAAGCCCTTTCAGATTCATGCATATCCTGAATATCCAACATATCTTGATAAAGTAAATCACAAGCTCAATCCATTACATCACGCATATAACAGAATTCCTCATCACTGAGAATACAAATATCTTCTCATTCTTCAGTCTGAGAAATCTGACCATTATTATCTATACAAGCTTCTTCTGCATAGGTATATCAGTCATTAATGTAACTCATATCTCACTTTTTACATTTTCACGCCGCAAAATCTTCCAAATAACAAAACGTTTTATCCTCAAAATAACAAATATCTTGTTTTTCTCATCATTCATTCCATTCTTCGATATTTCATCACTGCTCCTCACACATTTCTGTAACTACAGTAATTCGTTCTCATCATTCTGGGATATCATCATCTCTTTCCATTCAAGGTCAATCTTTAATATCAAACCATCACAATCTTCAAAGTAAACTTTTTTCATTACTTCAGTTACCAAAGCATCATGTCAAAGTAAAACTACACAAAAATAGAAGTCAGATTAAAAATAACTTTCTCATTTGATTAATATTTAAGAATTAAAATACATGATTAGTTATTACGATAACTAAGGCAATTACAAAACATATCATCCATGCTTCATTAAAAGTTTCCTTGATAGAAAATTTCTTTTTAGATTTCTTAGAGAATTTAGCCTGCCAATAAGAAACAATTTCATAAACAAAAACAACGATTAGAAATTCTACCAAAATTTCTACTACAAGATAAAAGATTTTCGTTAAAATGCTCATAATAACATTCTATAAATATAAAACATCATATAATTGATACAATTTTCACTTGAAATTACAATATATTAACAATAAAAAGAAACCAGATTTACATAACTTAAATGTTCATGAAAAAACATAAAATTCATCAAGTAAAAAATAAAAAGCTAAGAATTATTTGAGCAATTGTGTGTATCGTAGTTCTAATTTCATTTATCACATGAGTAGTAATATGAGCAATCTGATGATATAAATATGATATCACATTAATGAAAACATGAATTCGAATGAGTATAATATCATGAATATTTATGTGAATACTACATATTCTCTACTTTAGGACTCCAAAAAAGTTTAAGAAGAAGTTGTTTGGAGAATAAAATTTAATATTTACATTAAAATCCCTTGCATTTCACAATAATAATTCTAGTATACTCATTGTTATAGTTTTTTATCTTATAACAAATTAGTAAAAATGACAAAAACTGCATTAATCGAAAGCTTAGCTTCTGAATTAGGAGTTTCTAAAAGAATGGCTGGAGAATTAGTAAACGCTTTCATCGAAACTGTAATGAAAGGAGTTAAAAAAGAAGGAGAAGTTAGAATTCAAGGTTTCGGAACTTTCAAGAAATCTAAGAGAGCTGCTAGAACTGGAGTTAATCCTCAAAATCCAAAAGAGAAGA
>Ga0265301_10002129_pt1 | contig 23724 bp, 27 predicted proteins | sample AusTroGonzalo_MG_2_FD_193488 | JGI IMG/M metagenome (GOLD analysis project Ga0265301, IMG submission 193488) | Bovine rumen microbial communities from tropical cattle in Woodstock, Queensland, Australia - Gonzalo_04 | ecosystem: Host-associated > Mammals > Digestive system > Stomach > Rumen ... | reverse complement strand
AGGAAAGCGACCTGACTACCGACCGCCTTAATTGGGTGCTTGGTGCCACGATCGGCGTGAAGTTGGCTTTCCCCTTCGGGCCGCCGAGCTAAACCTTCAGCAAGCAGTTTGCACTGAGCAAGCAGGCGCAGAAGGTTAAGATGGTAGCAACCGACACAGCCATCCCCAACGACGACGAACCGGCACAGGGTGGTAACACTGGCGACACTGGCGGCGGCACTCAGCAGGGCGGTGGCAGTCAGGACACGGGCGGGGGGCTGGAGCCGTAGGTCTTCGGATGTATGATGTAAGATGGAAGAGGGCTGATGTATGTCGGCTCTCTTTCTTTTGTGCTAATACTTGCACGAAAAAGGCTTAAAATGTGTAACAAAGTACACGTTTTCTCTTAACAAAGTATAAAAAACTACACTTTTTGAAAGAAAAACGTGTAAATACTTGCACAATTCAAATATTTGTTGTATCTTTGCAATAGAAAAATAAAACAAATAATAACTTAGAACAGGGCGGCAACCTATAAGCGGCACAAGATTATGACACAGACTTTTATCATCAAGGCAAGCGCAAGCGTAATCAGAGTAGAAGAGCAGTACATTCTTGATAGCTATCATCCTTGGTTATACGCATCAGATAGCGACTTCTCAATCATCCAGTTTAAGAATAAGAAGGAAATGACTAAGGCATTTGCAAACATCGCAAGACCAGTTGGAGATACATTCTACGTTGACAACGAAAACGGCGCAACTTACGTCAAGGTTGATGCACAGGGAAGAAAAAAGGCTGAGGATTATCTGTTTCTTGCAAGCATGATCACTCCATACGGACAATATTAAAACAAACAACGGGAGGGGCGAAAGCCCTTCCCATTATACATTAGGAACTATGACAGCAAGCCAGTATTTTACAAGAAAAAGCGTGATAGCATTCACGAACATGCACCACGGCTCAGGCGACCGCCACGTGTTGCTGGATGATGTACTGAAAGTATTTGCGGCTTTGGAGCAGAAAGGTACAACCGTAACATTTGATGACGATGAATAAATACAGACTGACAATCGTTGTGGACGTTGAATCTGAGGAATCGGATGCAACCGCCGTACATCTTGACGCTATGGCCGACATCACGACCTGCGGACTTGCTGAGGGAAGTCAATACGGAGTGGCACATATCAAGCATTATTCATCCCAAATAGAAAAGGAACTATGACAGACGAACAGAAACAAGCGACCCGTGACCGCATCGGTCAGCGTATCGCACAGCTGCGGAAGTTAGCAGGCATGAGCCAGGAACAACTCAGCGAGCTGGCAGGGCTACAGCGTACCCACGTCAGCCGAATCGAGGCGGGCAAGTATGCCGTGACGCTCGAAACCATTCAAGCCATCGCAGAAGCCCTCGGCATGACGGTTGACATCATCGACCCGAAGTTGCAAGACCTCGCACCGCTGAAACGGCTCACACCGTAACATATCACACTGAATCATCAATCGAGAGACATCCGCAAGGGTGCCTCTCTTTTTATATCCGAGATATGAACGACATCGAACAATCAAAAACGATACGACAATGAGTAAAGTGAAGTACAGGACAGAATAACTATTAAAGACATAATAACAGAATAACAAGAAAGGAACGATGACAAGAGAAGAGGCAATACAGAGATGGTCGGACATCGCCGAGACGGTGTTCTGGGCGGAAGAAAGAATCGCGAAGGCGTGGAACGAGAAGCTGCGGGCGGCTCCTGACATGACAAAGGAGGAGAAGCACCTGCTGGCGAAGCAGTACTGCCGGTCGATAGCCGTGGAGATAACGAAGGCCACGAGCGACGAGGAGCTGGCGGCGATGGCGTGACCTCGCGGAGAAGCGCGAAGGGCGGTAAACCTATAGCGCGAAAACGCGCTATAAATGCACGGGGGAGTGAGAACGATAACGGAAACGGGAACGGGAACGTTAACCCTAATGATAACTAAAACGAGAAGATTATGACAAAGAAAATGTTTGCCCTAGTCACGGGCATTGTGGGTGGCCTTCAGACGGTGGCGGTAGCTGCTGTGACGTACTTTAGCCCAGAGAATGCGACGGCGATTAACGGTGCCATCGTTATTGTCGGCACGGCAGTGATCGAGGCGTGCAGTCAGTTCGTGAAGACGGAATCAGGCGAGAACGCCTGATGAGTGCAAGAGTGAAGACCTCGCGGAAAGGCGCGAGGAACGGACGAGGACAGCGGCAAGAATGCCGCTGAAGTGCAAGAACAATGAAATTTTGCTTTGGCCATAGGCTGGAAAATACCTCTTTGTTGAGTTGTTTTTCATAGTGAAACGGGTAAGTGGAGCCGGGGTAGGCCGCAGAACGGTACCGAAGACAAACTGCCCGTTTTTTAGAAAGAAATTAGAAGAAATGACCAGAAATTAAGATAGATATGAAGAGATGGATGATGATGGGCGTGTTGGGCTTAGTAGGCTTGATGGGCGTTGTGGGCTGTAAGCAGGTGGAGGTAGTTGCTGTGCCACAGCAACACACGGAACATCATTGGCATACGGACTCGGTGTATCAGAGGGATTCAGTTGTCAAAGAATCCTTGACTACCGTGATGCAGCTGGACTCGGCTGCGATGGCTAAGTACGGCATACAGCTGAAGGCGGCAGAGCGGGCGTGGCTCGTGAAGACGCAGGAGATGGAGCGCATCATCCAGGAACTGATGACGAGGAGCGCGACGAAGGACACGGTGCGCGACTCGGTGGCAGTCCCCTACCCCGTTGAGGTGGAGAAAAAGCTGACGTGGTGGCAGAAGGCGAAGATGGACGCTGGCGGCTGGGCAATTTTAATCATGGCCGTGGTGGTGCTGCTGGTGGTGATTGGCAGGAGAAAAATTTGAATATCTTTTTTTTATACGATATGGAGAGATAGCCCGTGAGGGTGGATGTTTAGCCCGTGAGGGTGAAAATTTGTAGTTAATATATCATTTTTTTATATTTTGCGATGCACCGGCGCTTTAACCTTTGGGCGGCGGTGCTTTTTTTGATTGTGGCGAGAACGCCATAATGGTGCACAGAGAAACACAGGGTGAAGAGAAAGTAAACCTAAGAGCTGTTTTTCGGGGATTGTAAAGAAGGAAACGAAAAATGGCAAACTCCAAGAATTATACCATAACATTCATGCCCTTGCGGGCGACGGCGGGTGCAGCGCCTTATGTGTTGAGCATCGGCGGCGGTAGCGGTACGGCTGTGCCGCTGAAGGGCGGTGCCAGTCCGTTCACGACGCAGGAGAGCGACGATGAGGATATGTTCGTGCCCATCCGAACGCAGACGGGGTACTTCCGTATCGTGGACGACGGCAAGGACGCTGCGGGGAATGCCTTCGACTGGAAGGACTTGATACCGGCTACGGACACCTCGCGGCCCGTCACGCTGACGCGTGGCGGCACGGTGGTGTGGAGCGGGTTTATGCAGGCGCAGGATTTTGGGTCGGTGCTGTATGGCAATCCGCAGGAGCGGGAGTTTCCAGTGCAATGCGTGCTGTCGGTGCTGGGCGGTACGGATATTAACTACACGCAGACGGCGATTCAGAACTTCGCCTACTTGCTGAAGCAGATCGTCGACGCGATACCGTCAGCACAGCGGCCGACGGAGTTCTACATCCAGGGTGGTGCCGAAGCGCAGGCGTGGCTGCTGAAGCGTATCGACTGGCAGAACTTTGTGAGCGAGGATGCCGACGGGCTGACGGCTCGCTATACGATGTATCAGTGTCTCGAAGATATGTGCCGGTTCTGGGGTTGGACGGCGAGGACTAAGGGCACGACGATGTACCTGACTTGTGCGGACGACGCAGCACAGACGACGTGGCTGAAGCTAACGTATCAGGAACTGGGGCAGTTGGCGGCTTATACCAGCGGGACGATTCCTGGCGATACGACTTATACCTTTGAGACGGCAGTATTGTCGGGCGACATCTTTGCCAGCGTGAATAATGACGAGTATGTGCAGAGGGGTGTAAAAAAAGCGACGGTACAGGCGGACGGGAATTGCCCAGGAGATTCCGTCATGCAAGCATATCCTGATAACGTAGTGAAGACAATGAGTACTAACGGCACCTATACTGAACAATATAGCGACTGCTATGCCGTCTATTCACAAAACATCTATGATTTCTCGTCTGCTTTTCTGACTGGTGATTGTCCGAATACGTCAAACGCTGCGTTCTGTTTGATGAAGTTGAAAAAGAACATCAACGATGTCGGACAAGACTACAGTGTCGTGAGAATAGCTGACACCAATAGTGGCAGTAATCGTCTTGCGAGCTTCGAGACGGTGTACCACCATTCCTATTATGATAATACCGTTACCAATGGCGGCTTCGACTATGGCGGTATATTAATTAATTTTGATGTCTACAGGAAGGGAAAGAGGTTTGAGGATTACGATAGTGGTGGGGTTGGAAAGAAGCACGTTCTTGTTCGTGTCGGTATCGGCGTTGACCGTCAGCACGCGCTATGGTATAATGGCAGTACATGGTCATCGACGGCGGCTTCAATCAGTGTAAGAATTGGCGACAAGACACAGCGCACAGATGTGCTGTCGATAAGCACAAACAACGTCAATATGGCAGGCAAGTTGTTCGTCGATTTCTATGGTTCGTCGGATATGCCTGTTGAAAGCAGCAAGCGTTCGTTTGAGATTGTAGGATTCTCCGTAGAGTTCAAGCGTCGTACATATTCATTCTTATTCGACAAGCAGGAAGGCGTAAGCAGTCGTGAGTATGTTTCTAAGAACAACAGCAAGACGGACAATGAGTTTGAGACAGATTGCATCTACGCCTCTGGCAACGATATGCTATTTGGTTATGGTGTCCTGTTGGAACCTGACGGCAAATGGATGGGACAGTTGACATACGGAAGCACACAGAAGTGGGCAGAGCAGCACCTGGCGGACAGGGTGACGGCATACTGGCAGACGTCGCGGCGACGGCTGGCGGTGGAATTGCAGAGCAGCGCGATAGCGGACATATCGCCGCGGCACAAGGTGACGATTGACGGGATGACGGGGTACCCCATAGCAATCAGCCATGAGTGGAGAGACGATGTGACACAATTAACGATATTACAATTACCAACAACGACATGATACTAACGAAAGATAAAGGCATGAGGATGTGGGGCGGCGGCTTCGGTAAGGGAAGCGGCGGCACGGGCGGTAGTGGCGGCTCAGGGGGGCAGATGCCTGACCTGAGCGGCTACGCAACGACGGACTGGGTGCGTAGCCTGACGTGGTGGGGACAATCGCTGCCGCAGGACGATACGGACATCGTGGGTGCGCTGACGGGCGTGACGAGCATCACGATGACGGGAGCCATCACTGGCGCTACTGGCTTGACGCTGAATAGCGGCGCGATAAGCGGCGTGACGACGCTGACGGCAAGCGGCAGGGCCACGGTGGAGTCGTTGCGCATCGGTGACGGCGTGCTGAAATGGGACGCGCAGAACAACGCCTTCTACGTGGAGAAGGCTGACGGTAGCGTGGCGAGCTTCTATGCCATGGGAAGTGTCAGTGCGCTTGGGTTCAGTGCTTCTGGCGGTGGTGGCGGCGGCGCTACCGAGCTGGATGACCTCAGCGACGTGGCGTTGTCAACGCCACAGACGGGACAGGTGCTGATGTACGACGGAACGACGGGGAAATGGTACAACGGCACGGTGCAGGGCGGTGGCGGTGGCACGGTGACGAGCGTAGCGATGAGTGTGCCGACGGGATTCGCCGTGAGCGGCACACCGATAACGAGCAGCGGGACGCTGGCTCTGACGTTTGCCTCGGGCTATTCTTTGCCGACAACGGCCAAACAGACGAACTGGGACACTGCCTACGGTTGGGGCGACCATGCTCAGGCAGGCTATGCCACACAGACGTGGGTGGGACAGCAGGGATTCATCACTTCGTCGGCAATTAGTGATATGGCTACGAAGACGTGGGTAGGACAGCAGGGATTCCTGACAAGTTCGAGCAATATTGCATTCTCGCAGTTGCCGACGATGTACTGGGCGAATGTTGCCATCAGCAGCCAGAGTAATACGAACACGACACCGCAGTTCGGCAGTGTGAGAATTAGACCCGACAGCGCGTACTACGGCGGTTATCTGCGCTTCGGCGACGGTGACTACGCCTTTATCGCCGAGCAGGTTGACGACAAACTGACGTACAAGGCCGGTTGGCATAACTTCACCACAGGCGAAGTGAATGCCGCTGTCGGCTTACGTATTGGCGGTGCTGTGAGCGGAACAGCACTGAGCGGCGGTTGCCTGATAGAATGGGACTCAACGAAGAATGCCGTTAAGGTGAACGGTAATATCTACGCGACGGGCTTTGTGAGCGCACTTGGTGCAGGGAGTGGCGTTGGTACAGTCCAGCTTGAGACGCTGACCCTAACCGGCGATGGAACAGGTAAAGCACTATACATTACCGATGGAGACATTGAGCTTGAAAGTGGCAGAGTCTATGCGGAGTCTGGTTTCAGAACTATCGGCAGTTACGGATTCGGAACGACAACAGACGTAGCAGAGATATCATACAATAGTAGTGTAGGATTCGTATTCACGGGCGGACCTATTAGTATCTCAGGTCAAAACAACAGTGCAGGTATTTATATGAATGGTTCCCGACTGTACTTTGATTCTTCACGATACATTTACGGCAGCAACGGACATCTGTACTTCTATAACGGTTCAACGACTATAACATTGGCGTGATATGGCATATACGAACGGTAAGATAGTAGCTCCTGTAAGCGTCGGCGACCTGATGGCGCTTTATGGCACGAAGATTTCTTCGAGCCTTGGCGAGCGCGTGTCGAATGATGTCGGCACGATGATCACCCGTCAGCAGGGCGACACGTTTACAGCGGAGAGCGTGACGTGGACTGTGACGCGCCAGCGCAAGCTGAACATGTTCGCCAAGTACCGCCCCATTCCATGCGCTGCGAACGGAACGGCCAACCACCCCGGTCCGATTACCGACACGGAGCGTCGGTTGGAGAACTACGGCTTGGAGGCTGTTATCGACCCGTGGTCGGCAGGCGATAATTGGAACGGCGTGCTGCTACGGATGCTCAACAACGGCGCGTCGCCGCAGGACATGCTGGTGAAGATGAAGACCTTCACGACGGGCACCCACTGGGCGAGGATGAGCGACTTCGTGTCGTTCAACGGTACGTCGTTTGACACATCAAAGGCGTATGATGACGATGCCGAATGTACTAACCCGACGGTGACGGGCGAGTTGAGCAGCGGAGGTGACGAGTATCAGTTGAACCGCATCTTCAGTCAGTCGGAGATAGAGATTGTGAGCGGTGCCTCCCTGACGATTCAGTACCCTTGGGACTATTGGTACCTGCGCCTGCTGCTGAACGGAACCGACCCGAACCCTCCAGGGACGGGCATCGACGACTACACGATGATATACACCGGCGTGAGCCTTGGTGCCACCAACCCCAACTGGCTGTCGGCTGTTGAGCTGATTGAGAATATCATCAAGAACGTGCCGACCGGTTCTGGCACCACTGACCTGTCACGCATCTCGACGCGCGGTTTTATGTTGCTGCGAACTTACAGCGACGGCGGTACGACGAAATGGGAGTGTACGCAAATCATGGGCCGCGGCATGAGTGCAAGCGGAACATATAACCCAGACAGCAACGGGAAGCCATACCGTGACGACTATGCCCCAAGCGACATGAACTGCCTGAACCTCTACCTCGGCGTGAAGCCCAGCAGCGTGAGCGACCTGACGGTGCGGTTCTACCGCCTCGGCAGCAACAACGTGGCGTATGTAGCGAGCACCGAACTGTTGAATCAGCTTACGGGCACGTTCACCGTGATGGAAGTCTTCATAATGCCTGGCAGTGGTGCCACGGGCTTCTACCCTGTCCCCGGCTTTGTCTATGACATTAATATCACAAGGCCGTCATCGCCAGCATCGGGCATCGACACCATCAACTGGAACAACATGACTGGCTGTGCTATCAGCAGTGCCAACAACGCCCAACAGCCTGCACAGACGAGCGGCGTGATAATAGACTTCCTGGTGCTGAATCAGAATGGTTTCGCTTCTGCTTCGGTGCTTACGACCTACCTACAGACACAGTATCAGACGCTGAGTGCTTACATCGCCACATCGAGCAGCGGCAGCGGTGCGCTTGGCTCGGCAATAAACCTGCTGAATGCAAGCAATGTTCTACAGATGACGGTGGACTACGCCGACATTGACGGTACGAACCACCAGCACACCTGTCACTGTCTGTATGACCCGAGCGACTTCGGCATCACGCAGGTGGACGAATATACAGGCACATACTACCTGGTGCTGCAAGGCCGCAAGGTCGGCGCTTCGACGGACACAACGACGATTTTACAAATAACCATATAAAAAAAAGGAACTATGAAGGTAAATTTTCAAAAGCTCGTGATTAAAGACATCGAAGGTAACGATGTAGTGACTAATCTCCAGCCGACCATCGGCAACCAGCTCTACATGCAGGGTCGGAACATTGAGGAGTGTGAACTGGGCCGTCGCATCTATCACGCCGACGGTGCGGTGGAACTGACGGAGAAGGAGTGCGAGATGGTGCGCTTCATCACGCAGGGTTACAGTTTTATTGCGAAACAAGCCATCGAGAAAGCGATGGAGAAAGGAGAATAGGATATGGAGATTACATTGGAAGGAATTGTTGCCTTGTTGACGCTATTAGTTGGCGGCGGTTCAGTTGGCGGATTCCTGTTCTGGCGACAGACGAAGAGGAAGGCGAAAGCAGAGGCGGCTCTGGCTGAAGCTGAAGCAAAACTGAAGGAGGCTGAAGCCAAGCAGAAGGAAGCCGAGGCGAAGCAGGCGGAAATGGTGGTGATGGAGAACATGCGCGAGGCTTACGAGAAGATGTTCGCCAACGTGAATGCCTACCTGGATGACACACAGGAGAAGGTGGAGGGCATGCGCCAGGAGCGCGACCACTACAAGCAGGAGCGCGACGAGCTGCGGGAGAATGTAGAGAAGCTAACGAAGCTGTTCTACGAGCTGAAAACGGACGGCGAGCGTGAGCGGTCAAAGCTGCGCATCGACATCCAGCAGCTAAGAGGGCAGATGAAGAGCGTTGGTCCGCTGACGTGCGCTGTGACGGACTGCAAACTGCGCCAGGTGGTCATCATCTCGGAAGACGGTGTGGTGAAGATAAACAAGCCGAAGAGGGAGAATGCTCCGGCGAAAACGCCGGAGGGGTGCAAGGATATTGAACCATTAAAGAAGGAGGACATGTGATGGAATTGTATAAGAAAGGGAGCCGTGGTGAGGTGGTGAAGCAGATACAGAAGGCGCTGAATCTGCTGCCTGACGGTATCTACGGAGCATTGACGGAAGAGCGTGTGAAGGAGTTTCAACGCGAGCATGGTCTGAAGGCTGACGGGGTGGTTGGACCGGCGACGCTGGCAAAGTTGATACCCGCGAGGTGGAAGCGGTCTAAGCGGAAGATAACGGAGATAATTGTGCACTGCTCGGCTACGCCGGATGGGAAGGACTACACGGTTGTGGATATACGGCGGTGGCACAAGCAGCAGGGCTGGTCGGACATTGGGTATCATTACGTCGTATATCGCAACGGGCATATTGAGCCGGGACGCGACGTGGACCTTATAGGCGCTCACTGCGAGGGGCATAACGCCCACTCGATTGGCGTGTGCTATATCGGCGGCGTGGATAGAGACGGGAAAACCCCGAAGGACACCAGGACGCTTGCGCAGAAGGCGGCACTTATCTCGGTGCTGACGGAACTGAAGCAACTCTACCCAGGGGCGAAGATATACGGACACAGGGACTTCGACAGAAAGGGCAAGGCGTGTCCGAGCTTCGATGCGAAGACGGAATACAGCAAGATATAGGTTCAACATAGTGTTATTAGGTATTATTGGATTGACTTAGATTAGTATTAGATTGTTTTAGGCAATGTCGCCGAGAGGCGAAGGTATTGTTGGTTTTTTTATTATGAAGTGAATGACGGGGAGCAGAGGCTCCCCTTTTTTTTGCTCTGACGGGAATGCGAGGAGCGCTGGCGAGAACGCCAGCGGGGTGCACGATAACCTCGCGGAAAGGCGCGAGGCACGGGAGAGAGGCGCGAGGCACGGGAGAGAGACGCGAGGCACGGGAGAAAGACGCGGGGCCAGGCGGAAAAAAGTAAACCCGAGACGGGTTTTTGTGCGAAAAGAAAAAGCAAGAATAATGGCATATCAAGCAGGATTCAGGTATGAAATCATCATCCCACTGAATCGCAAAGCGGCGACGGTAGGGAAATATGGAGTCGATTCAGGAGGCATCCAGTGGGAAGAAGGTACACCGCTGCATGCGAACGTGGACTATCAGCGCGGAAAGTCGGCCATGAATGCCGGTGCGCTGGATGCGTATGCGGTGAAGATAGTTCGCATGAACTGGACAGACAAGCTCAACGAGCGCAGCCGCGTGAAGTACAACGGTAAGGTGTATCAGATTCTCCCCGAGACCTTCAACGGACACTACCGCGAGAATACGCTGCAGTTCCTGATGCAGCTGGTTGTCAACGATAAGAACGGAAAGCCCGCACCGTCGAGCAATGCTATCGCAGGCGGCAGTGGAAGCGCAAACGAAATCGGAAAATAAACCCAAAATAAAGGAACTATGAGACAGAAGACAGTAGCGATTATTAACTACAACACGCCGGAGCTGACGATGGCGGCGATTGGGAGCCTGCTGAAGAATGGGGGCGGGCCGTTCCGAGTGGTGGTGTTCGACAACTCGGACACGCGACCATTCGAGGGCGCGACGAATGTTAAGGTGTTTGACAACACACGAGGTCAGATTATCGACTTTGAGAAGGAGTTGGAGAAATACCCTGAGAGAGACAGGAGCATTGGTTGTGCCAAGGGGTGCGAGTTCGGGAGCGTGAAGCACATGATGACGGTGCAGAAACTTTGGGAGCTGTTGCCGCATGGCTTCGTGCTGATGGAGTCGGACATCCTGATCAAAAAGAACATCGACGAGTTTTTCCGCGAGGAGTACAGCGTCTATGGCTATTGCCAGAAGGCGCAGCCGAGCAATCCGTTCCACATCGGGCGTATGTTGCCGATGCTGTGCTGGATGAACGTGCCAATGCTCACCAGAGAGGGTGCGAAGTATTTCGACCCAACGCGCACTTACGGGCTGTTGCCTGGTGGCAGACAGAACCGTAACAACTGGTACGACACGGGCGCGGTGTTGCTCGAAGACATCCTGACGAAACGGCCAAGGCTAAAGGGCTACCACCGTGACATCCGCGAGTTTGTGGAGCACTACGGCAGCGGCTCATGGAAGGCTAACGACCTCAATCAGCAGATGGCGTGGTTGGAACAGCACAAGAACTTATTGCCGACGGATGACGAAAACGTAAGGTTGCCACTACGAACGAGTGTGGCTATTTGTGCCATCGGCAGGCTGGAGAACCGCTATGCCGTGGAATGGGTGGAGCATTACAACCGTCTGGGTGTTGACAAGATTTTTATCTACGACAACAACCGCGTGGAGGATGGCGAGTTGTTCCAGGACGTTTTGCAGCCGTACATCGAGGCTGGGCTGGTGGAGATTACCTACTTCGAGGGTATGCAGCGCGAGGCTTACGAGAAGTGCTACCGCGAGCATTCCGACGAGTACGACTGGATAGGATTCTTCGACTTCGACGAGTTGGTGGACTTTGCCAACGTGCGGATGACCATCCCCGTGTGGATTGATCAGTACGATGCCGACGTGGTGTGTCTGAACTGGCAGGTGATGACCGACAACGGACTGACGCACTACGACCCGCGACCGATGAAGGAACGATTCACGGAAGGGACGGGCGAGGACTTCGACATCAACCATCATGTGAAGTCGTTCGTGCGTGGCGGCTTGCAGGGCGTGACGTTCTGCGACCCGCACATCCCGACAACACCAGAGCTTGTGTGCATGAATGTGCTGGGCGAACGGATTGAGCAGAAGGCTGTACAACCGAAGGTGATTCACAGCGTCGCCCGTGTGTTACACTATAACACGAAGAGCACCGAGGAGTGGGTGGCCAAGGTGCAGAGGGGATGGAAAGATGCGACACCGGAGGCCATCAAACGACGAAAGGAAAATGCCACTAACTATTACTTCTCCATCAACGAAAGGACAGCGGAGAAGGAGGCGATACTGGGTGTGGCGAAAACGCCACAGGAATGCACGGAGAAAGCCGACGGTAAACCCAAGACGCAAAAACGCAAGAGTAATAAAAGCAAGAAATAGATATGGACAATATTTTTGCAAATCTTTTCCGCTTCAAGCAGCGCGAGGCGACACCGGCACCCATTGGCGGTGCGCCTGGTGTGCCATCAAGCACGATGCCGAAGGAGGGTGCAGTGACGGGCGGCTCGTATCAGGAGCGCATCGTCTATGCCCGCGACCCGATTACGGCTCTCACGGTGTCGGCAGTGTATCGCGCCGTGGAACTGCGAGCCAAGACCATCGGCGTGATGCCGGTGCAGTACCGCAAGAAGGACTTCGAGAAAGGCAACTTCACGCTGGATATGCGCGGACTGGGCAAGCGCATGAACTATCTGCTACAGCAGGAGCCGAACCCGATTATGACGGCGGCAAGCATGTGGGAGTTGATCACCATCAACCGACTGATGACGGGCAACGGCTTCGTGTACATCGAGCGCGACGAGTTTGATTTCCCGAAGTATCTGTGGCTGGTGAAAAGCGGTGCGTACAATCTCGCGGAGGGTAACTATGTGAGCCTGACGTATCTGACCGACCACGGCTATGAAACGAGGCCGAACGTACCGGCATCGGACGTGCTGCACTTCCCGAACACGTTCCGCTATCAGAACGGCGTGTGGGGCAAATCGACGCTTGACTTTGCACTGGAGACGCTGACGCTGAACAAGACACTCAGGGCGCAGGCCTTGGAGACTGCCGGAAAGGGTGGCCGCGTGAAGCTCATCCTGAGCGAGGGCAGCGAGAGCGGCGGTGTGGCCCCGATTGCCAACGGACGCTTCGACCCCGACCAGGTGAAGGAGATGGCCAAACAGGTGAACAAGGAAATCTACGAGCAGGATGTGATAGCCATTCAGAACCTGACGCACGTCAACCAGATCAGCATGACGCAAGCCGAGATGCAGGCCGTGGAGCAAAGCGGACTGACACTCGACGACGTGGCACGCTTCTGGGCGACTCCGCGACCCCTGCTGATGCTCGACACCAACTCGCACTACACCAGCTATGGCGACGCGACGATGGAGTACCTGACGCGCACCATCATCCCAGATGCGAAAGATATGGAGAAGGAGCTGTTCCGCAAGCTCATAGGATTCAACGGCTACGGCGTGAGGGACATCCACGTCTGCGAGAAGCCGCTGATGACGATGGACCCGACGGCCAAGGCGAAATATTACGAGAGTATGTTGCGCACGGGTATCATGACGGTGAACGAGATGCGTGCCGAGGAGGATATGCCGAGCGTGGACAATGGCAACATCGTCTATGTGCTCACCAACCTGGCAGAGCTGGGCAGTCCGAAACTGCGCGACGTGGCAGGTGGCGGCAGACCGACCACTCAGGAACCGCAACAGCCGACACCGCCAAAGGAGGGCGAGGAAAAGAAGGTATAGATTCTTTGGCAAAGAATGTATAGGTTTTTCTGGAAGAAGGTATAGGTTTTATGGCATAAAAGGTATAGGTTTTTTGAAAATAAAAGGTAGGTATGAACAATCCGACAAAACAGGAAATCGACGCTCTGGAGCAAGAACTTCAAGAGCAGCGAGAGAAGCAATCCAAGCGCGTAAGACGCGCGGTAAACCCAGGACGCTAAAACGCCCGTATAGTAGATAACATTTTCAAATGTAAAACGAGAATATGAAACAGACAAGATTCATCCCAACCAATGACTGCGGCTTGCAACTGCGCGAGCCACAGGAGGGGCAGCAGGAGAGCCGCGAGATTGAGGGCCGTCCGATAGTCTTCGGCGTGCGCTCGGTCAACCTCACACCCTGGAGCTCCACACGCAAGGTGTATGAGATTCTGGAGCCTGGCTGCATCAGCCGTGAACTTCTGGCGAAGTCCGACGTGATCCTGAATCTTAACCACTCGAACATGGTGCCCGACGTGCTCGGACGTTTCCGCAACTCGGACAAGGACACCCTCTCTCTTGAACTCCGTGGCGACGGCATCGACTGCCGCTGCGACCTGCCCCGCACCAACAACGCCAACGATGCGCTGGAACTGATGAAGCGCGGCGACATCACCGGCATGTCGTTCGCCTTCGAGGACGACTGGGAGGACTCGGAGAACGGCGTGAGCTACGAGAAGACCAACGACATCGAGGACGGCAAGGAGGTGTGGCTGCGCCATGTGAAGAAAATCACCGGCCTCTATGACGTGGCCATCGTGACCCACCCCGCCTACGAGCAGACCACCGTCGGACTGCGCGAGGCATCGGAGGCTATCGACAAGGCGATTGAGGAGCAGCTGAAGCGCGAGGTGAACGACAATGAAGGCGCACCCGTTGAAACCGCCGAAGAGCGCGAAGCCCGTGAGAAGGCAGAGCGTGAGGCCAACGGCGGCGAGACCAATGCCGAGAAAGAAGCCCGCGAAGCACAGGAGCGCGAAGCCAACGGTGGCGAGACTAATGCTGAGAAGGCCGAGCGTGAGCAGCGCGAACTGGAAGAGCAAGAGCAGCGTTTCCGCGAACAGCAGGCTATGCGTCTGCGCCATCGTGCCATGCGTCTGCGCACCGAGCAGGAATTAGAATCACTTAGTTATTAACCCTATAAAAACGTTTTTGTATGAAAGAAATGACAAAAGCACAGATCCAGGAGCGTCAGCTCGCTATCTGGAATCGTATCGACGAACTCGACGAGGCAGGCAAGACTCGCGAACTGACCGCCGAGGAAGTTAAGGAACAGCGTGAACTCGTTGACGAGTCCGCTAAGTTGTCAACCCGTGCAAAGGCTCTCGCCTCTGGTGCCGAGCTCGCAGCCATCAAGAGCCGCGAGGACAAGGGCAAGGAGTTGCGTGAGATGATTGCTGACTGCTTCACCCACAAGCGTGCAGCCAACGCAACCACCATCCTCGCCAACGCCATCACCTCTGGCGGCGACCAGAACACTACCGCCAACTTGGAGGCTGGTGGTCTGATCCCCGTGGAGATTCAGCCCATCATCGACACCAAGGTGCCCGGCATCGAACTGCCCGACGACCTGAAGATGTTGACCGGCGTGACTGGCACTCAGGTTATCCCTTACTCTATCAACGACGTGAAGTTCACCGTCGAGGGTGAGGTGACGAAGGTTGCAGAGCAGGCTCTGAACTTTGCCAACATCACCACCTCTCCGAAGCGCGTCTGCGCCAGTGTTCCCGTCAGCCGTCGTGCCGTGGCTCAGGCCGCTTTCGACATCATCGGCTTCCTGACCTTCAAGTTCACCAAGGGCTGGGCTATGTTCCGTGCTCTCCACGTTTACGCTCACGGTGACTACCGCGACGTTATCGGTCCGTTCGCTACCGTGACTGTCGAGGAGCTGACTCTGGACGAGAACATCGGTAAGAACCTCGCCAAGAAGATTGCCGACATGTACGACCTTGGTTTCGAGGGCGACCCCGAAATTATCATGGACAAGGCTACCGAGGTTGACCTGAAGTTCACCAAGCTCATCCCCGGCACCACCGACTCCAACCGCACCGTCGTACAGGATGGCCAGTGCGTAGGCTACCGCTACAAGGTATCTCCGTACATCGACTACGCCATCGCCTCCAACGGTATCGCCACCAAGGACGCTACCTACCGCTACATCGGTATCGGTCACTTCGGCTACCTGAACGAGCAGGTATATGCAGACGGCATCGAGTTCAACGTCGATGGAACCTCTCAGGAGAACTTCGACCGCAACGTGATTGCCCTCGGCATGGGTCTCGACTACTCTCTCGTGGAGCTCAGCTCTAAGGTCAACGGCAACGGCAACAACAAGCCCCAGGCCTTCAAGCTCATCAAGCTCGTGGAGCCTGCTTCTTCTAACGTGATTGGCGGATAAACTCTCTCTTCGCTCTTCTTTCCGGGATAGTTCCTGCCACGGGCTGCTCCGATGCGCTGGCAAAGGCTGTCAGCCCGTGGTTTTCCCATAGGGAGAGAATTACGAAGTAATTAGCAAGTAATTAGAAAGTAATTAACAAGTCACACGCGATACAATGAGCCTTGCAACAGATAGCATATTCGTTTCGGCTTTGCAGTCCAACAGCGACCTGCTGGAGAAGTTGACGGAGTACATCGACGACGACGGTAACACACAGTACGATGAAACCCCGCGACTCTACGGCACGGCCATCGGACTGCCCGACGAGGACGCTGACAACGTGCCTGTGCCTTACGTCATCGTCACCTTCGACGGACTGACGAACGACCAAGGCACCAAGGACGACCGCTACGAGAGTGACTATGATACGGTGAACATCGGTGTGGAAGTAACTGCCAAGACGCTCGACGACTTGCACACGCTGACGCAGATGGTGCGCGACACCATCCTGTCGTATCTGCGCGCCACCAACACCGCCATCATGGACTACAACTTCGCGGCCCAGCAGATTCAGTACGACTCGCTGAAGCCCTGCTACTGGCAAGTGCTCACGTATCAATGTGACGTGATAAATACACATGACGATGAGCAAGAAAGCAACTCAGACATCTGAAAGCGTCGAGACGGTTGAGAGCGCACAGCCCAGCGTCTACGATGATCTGCTGAAGAACGGTACAACCGTACTCGAAGCACCTACCCGTGAGGCTCTGTCCGAACTGGTTGACAATATCCCTACCGATTGCAAGTATTGTGTCGGAGCAGTGGGCCGCAAGCAGGACGGAAGCGCCTACACACTCAGAGTTGACATTGTTAAATCATAATTCACAATTGACAATACACAATTATGGCAACATTAAAAGGTCAAAACGTTAGAATCTGTATTTACGACAGCACAGCTGCTAAATACAAGGTGATTGGCATGGCGACTGGATGCACGATTACGCTCACGAACAATACTGACGACAGTAGTCATAAAGATATTGTCGGTATGGCGGCTATGCCCGTCACTACCAGCAAGTCATGGCAGGTCAGTGTCGATTCGCTGAACGTAGCCGATACAGCAGCCATGCTCACCGCCATTAAAGCCATGCAGCCGATGACGCTGATGTGGGACGAGACCTCGACGACCGACAACCAGACGCGCGAGAAGGCCACTTGGTCGCGCAAAGGCCAGGCGTTCTTATCGGATGCTACGTTTCAGTTCGACAACCGAACGAACTCCACTAAAAGCCTCCAATTCAGCGGTAGCGGCCCATTGGAAACCGTTGGCAGCAGCGAGGCCACTCAGGTCATCAGCATTGGCAGCTTCACCAAGGGTGAGACCGTTCGCCTGTTTCTCAGCAGCGACAACACGGCAGCACCTGCGGACGTACTGGCCGCCGCCCGTAGCTTATCCCTACATGTGTCGGTTAGCTTGGAGGATAGTACGACGAAGGACACAACAGGGGCATGGGTATATCAAGAACCTACGGCAATTAACTACGACATCACGTCGGGTGCTTTGGTTCGCTCTGGCGAGACCATCACGTCGCAGGTCGGTGGTAAGTCGTATGGCGACATTCAGTCGCTCTACGAAGCCGGAACTCCTTTCAAATGGAAGATTGCAAATGTCTCAGGCGACAACAACCGCACAGCATCATCTACAATAGTTTCGGGCTCTATCTTGATCACTCAGTTGACACAGAACGACCCCAACCGCCAATCGAGCGACTACACTATGAACGCAACTGGCTACGGACTATACGAAGTCGCAGCATAACCCTCTACACAGCCGCTCGCCTGTCTCGTCTTCATCTTTACGAGCAGACGGGCGGTTTTTCTAATAAATCGGAAAATCCGATTTTTCTGATTACCCAGAATATTTTAGGAACTAACCCAAGGAAATTATGGAAAAGAAAGAGATAATTATTGGCGGCGTGGCCGTAAAGATAGGCTACTGCTTCGCCACGGAGCTTGCCTTCAAGCAATACACCGGTGTGAACATCGAGGACATGGACACGCAGAACCCAGAGCACATCATCTACCTCATCCTGTCGGCCATCGTGTCCTACTACGAAGGCAGCGGCGAGGCATCGCCCGTAAAGGACACCGACCTCATGTACCGCGCCAAACCTGCCGAGCTGGTTGCAGCCTTGACGGAGGTGTTCAAGCTACGCAAAGAGTGGTACCAGGTGCCGAAGGGAGAAGACGCTAACGATAACCCTGACGATAACCCCGAGGACGGCGAAAAGCCAAAAAACGCCTGACCGCCTACGATCTCTACGAGCTGTTCGTAGGCGAGATAGGACTGCCGCGCCGTGAATATCTCTACGTCATCCGCTTCTGGGAGGCACGTCGCATACTGGCCGGACATCAGCGTCGCAGCCGCGACGTGTGGAGTGCCGCCCGTTGGTCCACCTACTACATCATGGCGGCACAGGTAGGCGGCAAGGAACTCGAAAAGGCGGGCATCAGCAGCCCCACCGATCTGCTGCCGCTACCGTGGGACGTGAAGGCCGAGAAGAACATGCCGCTGACGCAGGCGGAGGTGGATGAGGAGGTGGCGATGATGACTGCCATCAACAAGGAATTGAAGGCGAAGCGAGAAAAAAATTCCGAATGACGCTTGGTTGTTCGGAATCTTTTTGTATCTTTGCGGCGGGAAGACAGCGGCGAGAACGCCACTGGAGTGCACGGGGATGCGGAGGACAGAGTAACGTGTGAAAGACAGAGTAACATATTAACATATTAACAGACTAAAACAAAGGAACTATGAAAAAGGTATTGATGATGATGGTGGTGGCGATGGCTGCGATGACGACCACGGCACAGGACAAAGCGAGTAAAGCCATTGAGATAATGATTTCTTACTACCAGGAGGCTGATGCTATGAGCAACCAACCTGGCGGCAAGAAATGGAGAAGTGAGCACGTGGGGTTTACGGAGTGGGACGACGGCAGTGTTGGCATGGGACTATTGAACCCTCCTCATATCTTTATTGGCGGTCGTGACTTCATGGGCAACCGTAAAACGTTGAATACGTGTAAGGTCGGTCTGTACTCAGCAGAGGGCACGCTGATATGGATGGCCGAGAAGTGGAAGGTGATGCCCGGAGAAGGCGGCACGGTGCTCTACTTCACGAAGAGTGCCACAGGTGTGATGCAAAGCAACGGCATGAAATACAAGTCGAGTCCAGCTGACCTACTGAAGTATTTGAAAGAAAACGGCGGCTACGTGCGATTTATTGCCGACGTGTTCGGAGACTATTACTTCGACGTGAGCGCGAAGGTGAAGTAGCGGTAAACCCGAGACGTAAAAACGCCCGATATGTGTAACAGCATATCGGGCGTTTTTTTTATTGCATATGCGTGACTGCCTGGCTGTAGCTACTGAGTATAAATTAACGAAAATTTTGAACGACAAGATATGAGTGATTCGGTTATTAGGCTCAAAATAGACTCGAAGGAGTATGATGCCAACATCAAACGAGCCGGTCAAGCCTTGACTGACACGGAATTGGAAGATTTGTTGAGTAAAACGAAATAAGATATGGCAGATTCAATAGTAAGACTGAAAGTTGACTCCCAAGAGTACGACCAGAAACTTCGCCGCGCTGCGGAGGGTTTGCAGCGTTACGCCGACGGTTGCCGTCAGGTAGGCGGCACGTTGAGCGTGGTCGAGCAGGAAACGCTCGACTTTGTGCGTGCCGTAGGTCAGATGGATACCGTCAGCCGCTCGGCCACTGGCAAACTGAGCGAGATGAAGCGCACCTTCACGGAGTTGTCGGCGCAGTACAGACAACTGACCGACGAGGAGAAGCAGTCGCCCTTCGGCAAGGCTCTGGCGCAGTCGCTCGACCAACTGAAGGGACGCATCAACGACAGCAAAGGGCAGCTTGAAGACATCAATAAGGAACTGAACGGCAGCGGCGGTCTGAGCGGTGCGCTCGATGCCGTTGCAGGTAAGTTCGGGCTGAACATCGGCGAACTGACAAAGTTCGGTGGTGCGATGGCAGCGGTCACGACGGCGTTGAAGGTCGGCAAGGATGCCTTCTTTGCGTCGGAGTCTTCCGTCGATGAGTGGGGCCGTACCGTCGCCGCTTCGGAGAGTGTCTATGAAGGATTTCTGAATGCCATCAACAACGGCGACATCAGCGGTTTCCTGTCGAACATCGACGAAATCGTGGCGGCAGCACGCAAGGCTTATGACGAGTTGGACCGCCTCGGCACCATGAAGACTATCCAGTCGCCGCAGATGGACCGCCAGAATGCCGAGAACGTCAGACTGCGCATGATGCTGATGACAGGCAAATATATTGCACCCGCAGCAGGTTCTGGTCTGAAGGCAACAAAGGCAGAAGGCACGTTGCTGACTCCCGCAGAGATTAAGACCTTGGAGCGGCAGTTGCAGAACGGCATGCAAAACATCGTGAAGCTGACGGGCAACGAACTGAAGCAGACGGGCAAGGCCATCGACGCATACTATAACAAGCTGGCCAAGCAGAACGGCATGACGATGGAGGAGTTCAAAAAGGGTACATCGTCGATAGCGGAGTTCGACAAGCGAGTAAAGGGCGCAAAGGCTTATGAGGACTTCGAGGCCCGTAGGCGGCAGGCTGAAGCATGGGCTCGGTCTGGTCATAACCTTTCTTTCGACCAAGCTGCCATAATCAATCAGAGGAACCCTAACGAGCAATACAAAGGGTGGTCCGTCTTCCGTGTCGATAAACAGGGCGAAAACAGCTACAACGAATTGGTCGGACTTATCAAACAGCAGCAGCAGCAGGCAAGTCAAATGTACTCAAACATCGGCCAAGCATACCGCACCATCAACCGCGCCGACAGCCGAATAAACAAAGGCAGCGGCGGTGGCGGTGGCGGCAACACCAAGGCTGACGTGGAAGCTGTGAGCGGCAGCATCGACGAGCAGACCAAGCTGGTGCAGGAACTTCAGAAGGCGTGGCGTGCAGCAGCCGACGATGACAGCCGACAGAAGATAAAGGCGGAACTAGAGGAGCAGCAGTACCTGCTCGACCGCATGACGGGCAAGGAGAAATTCAATCCTGCGAACATGCGCGAGCTGACGGATCTGCGCGGCACGACGGCATGGGCACCTTCATCACTATTCACGGCTGGCACGGCTCCCGTGGCCCCGACGGAGATTAAGTTCTCGGACGGCTTGCAGAAGTTCATGGACTACATGGAGAAGCAGCAGGTGGACGACTACAAGAAGCGGCAGACGCATGACAGCTGGGACGACACGAAGAAGGTGGTGAGCGGTCTGAATCAGGTAGCTGGCGGATTGCAGCAGATGGGCATCAAACTGCCGGAGGAAGTGCAGCAGATAATCGGCGTGATTAACGGACTGATGACCGTCATTGACGGAGTGAACACCATCATCGGCGTAACACAATCGGCGAACTTGACGGCGAACACCATTGCACTCGGTGCGCTGACACAGGCAATATGGACCAACACAGCATTTTCGTTCTTCCCAGGAATGGCCCGTGGCGGTGTCGTGCCTCATGCAGCAGGCGGCTACGAAGTGCCGGGCACACACTTCAGTGGTGACGTAACGCCCATACTGGCAAATGCCGGAGAAGTTGTGCTTAACCGAGCTCAGGCTGGCGTGCTGGCGAGCCAGTTAGAAGGCACGGGTAACGGCTTTAAGAATGGGCAGATCGTTGGTCGGATAGAGGGCGAGAAGATTGTGCTGGTGGCGAACCACTTCCTGAAGCGAACGGGACAGGGAGAGTTGGTGACGTGGAGAAGCTAAAGCCATTGACCATTGACCATTGAACATTGACAATTAAAATTGAAAAGATATGAGCGTAATACACGGACGAGACATCAAGATTTATAACAGCGGCGGCACGGCTTTAATAGCTGCCGCGAAGTCGTGCACCATTCACAAACAATGCCAAGCACTGGGCGTTGCTTCTCCGACTGACGGACAGAATGAGAATTATATTGCAGGCCGGAAGTCGTGGAGCATTGATTTGAGTCACCTGATCACAACTGATGGAATAACGCTGGACGAGGGAACGACGTACAACATCCAGGTGCTGATAGGTAGCGGCGTGACGTGGGTGGGCACGGCACTATGTACCCAGTGCGACATACAGGGGACAGAGGGTAACCTCGGCACGGGCAGCATCAAACTGATAGGCAGCGGTCCGCTGGCAGCGCCAGTGTCGCAGTGAATGGTTGCGGCAAAAATGCCGCAAGGGTGCAAGGAGACATGGCAAAGTAAACCCTCGACGCAAAGTCGGGGGTTTTTTATAAGACGAAAATAAGGAAATAGATATGAAATGGTTAACGACGGAATGGATCAAGAAGCACAGCAGGATTGACTTCGACTGCGAAGATGAACTGCTGGAGCTGTACGGCGACGCGGCGGAAGAGGCGGTTCTCAATATCATAAACCGCAGTTATGATGAGGTTGTAGAACGGTGGGGAGATGTGCCGAAGGGACTGTATATCGCCGCGCTGATGCAAGTGGAGGCAAGCTATGACCACCGCTCGGCGGTGTCGCAGCAGCAGCTCTACGACGTGCCTGGCTTCAGCATCCACGTGAAGCCGTATATCAAGTTAGCGAGTGAGTGTAATTGTTAATGACAGGAAGATATGGAGAATTGTAATTGCAATAACAAGGCCGATGTGCTGCGCATAGTGCGCGGAAACGCCTTTTCAATTAACATACATGTCGAGGCGGTGCGTCTTGACGGAACCATCGTCGAGAACTTCCACCTAATAGATGCCGACGCGACGCTGCGAATCCTTCATGCAGGCAAGAAGACGACGAGGGAGTTCATTATCGAGGACAATAATGCCATCGTGAGCTTCAGCGACGGCGACGGTTGCGGATGGTACGGCATGGAGATGAGCGGAACGTACAACGGTAAGCCGTGGCGGTGGTGTGTGGAGAACGTGTTCCAGATTGTCGAGACCAACGAACGTGCCAATGTTCCTTCGTGGACATTCATGGTTGACAACCAGTACTTCATGACAGGTGTGCTGATGCTCATCTCTGGCGACCGTCAGCAGGCTGACTGGGCCGAGACAAACCCGAACGCGGCATCATATATAAAGAATAAGCCGAACGTGGTGACGCATGAGGAGTATGACCCAGCCATCGCAGGCATCAACAAGGCTATCGAGGATGAAGAGACTCGGGCCAAGACTGCAGAGAAGGCAAATTCCGATGCTATTGATGCAGAGGAAGTACGTGCCAAGGCTGCGGAAAAGCAGAACGCCGACGACATTGCCGACATCGAGGACCTGATTCCGGCCCAGGCAACGCCCCAAAACCAGCTCGCAGACAAGGACTATGTGGATGACGGCATCGCCACCGCATCGGCCACATACCGGGGCGCGTACAACCTCGTGAGCGACCTCGAACTGACCACAGCGGCCACCGAGCAGCAGATAACCGCTGCCCTGGCAACGAAGATGACGGCGCTGGGCATTACCCCGGACAACAACGACTACTGCTTTGTACAGGTGCCGACTTCCGACGCTACGCCGACGGAGATCGCCCGTGTGGACAGATACAAGTTCAACGGCACGGCATGGGCCTTCGAGTTTAGTCTGAACAACTCAGGATTCACGGCTGCGCAGTGGGCGGCTCTCAACTC
>Ga0265301_10002124_pt1 | contig 23801 bp, 35 predicted proteins | sample AusTroGonzalo_MG_2_FD_193488 | JGI IMG/M metagenome (GOLD analysis project Ga0265301, IMG submission 193488) | Bovine rumen microbial communities from tropical cattle in Woodstock, Queensland, Australia - Gonzalo_04 | ecosystem: Host-associated > Mammals > Digestive system > Stomach > Rumen ... | reverse complement strand
TAGCCATCGCCATCGCCATCGCCAGAGCCAGAGCCATCGCCATAGCCATAGCCATAGCCATCGCCATAGCCAGAGCCAGAGCCAGAGCCAGAGCCATCGCCAGAGCCATCGCCAGAGCCAGAGCCAGAGCCAGAGCCATAGCCAGAGCCAGAGCCAGAGCCAGAGCCATCGCCATAGCCAGAGCCAGAGCCATCGCCATAGCCAGAGCCAATGTTGCGAAGGCGCAGGAAGTCCCTGATTACATCGAGCGCTTCCATACCTCCACGGCTTCGATGCTCTCAATAGCCCCGTCCGTGCAAGGGATGACCTCGATGACGCCGGTCACCACCATGCTCGGAACCACCACGGAAAACTTGCATCTAGAAGGATTGGCCGTCCCGTTCACGGCGAGTTCCGAAATGGATGCGGCTCCGTCCCAGTACCAGATGCGGCGGCAGTCCGCCAGCTCCACCTCCGTACCTTCCTTTTCCTTCAGGGTTCCGAAGAATACTCCAGCGCGGTCCGCGCGGATGATCACTTTCTTGTTGATGTACTTGTTCATGTCTTTGGTTATTTTGCTTGTTTCTTGATGTCTTTCTTGAGCGGGGTTACCGCCTCCGGAGATACGGCCTTCAGGTCTCCTTCCACCTCAACCAGAACCACCTCATCCTCGCCGAATAGTCCCGGCGTAACGGACGTGATCTTGCCGAAGTGGCACCCCCCCCCCATTTTCCAGGGTTACGCGGACCTTTCGTCCGATAAGGTCTTTCATGTTCATCTCGCGCCCTCCACGATATTGAGTTTCGTAACCTTGACGTAGTATGTGTCACCGTACTGGATCATCCGGCCTTCGACCCTCACGAACTTCCCGCCAATGCCGGCGCCCAGATCCTTCACACCCATTCCGTCCTCCTCAACCCTGCAGTCGAATACAGACGGAACTCCGTCCAAGCCCTCGGAGTGGAGGTCGAACCATCCACCCCAGGAGCCGGACTTTCTGAGCTCTATCGTATGAGAACCGACGCGGCCCTGAATCTCTATCTTGTTGATGTATTCCATGGCGCCCTCCTATTCTATGACGTCCCTGACCTTCCGGAGAGCGAGACTGTTGCTTCCGATCATGATTCTGCGATGGCCCTCGAAGTCGTAGCGCTCGTCAGTCATGTGTATGTCCACCGGCTTGAAGCGCCTGTTCTCCTTCAGGACCTTTTCGTGATATACCTTGATGTCTTCCATGACCGCATCGAGAGAGCGGTCGTAGATGAGCATGTGGCGGTAGTTGTCTATGGCGTATTGCATCACGGCCTCCTCGGCCTTCGTACCGCAGCAGCGGTAGTAGTCGTATACGAACCAGGCATTCATAAGGCTTCCTCCCCTTTCTCCTTTGAAGCGATGATGACGGACGGGACCATGGCCAGGCCGAAGATGAAGAAGGCCACGAAGTCGAAGACTTTGTAGTCGATGTGTGTCAACCTGGCGAGCTGGTAAGCCTCGTTCCAGATAATTGATGCGGTTAGCATGATGGCGAACATGGCCAACAGGAGTTTTACTTTGCTTTTCATTTGACTTTGGTATTTGATGGTTTGAGAAATCATTTGAGGGTGCGGCGTTGAGGCTCTATTCCAGCCGGTGCCGTCGATTGAAGAAGGAGATCAGGTCCTTCCCCACTATGATCTTCTGCTTGTTGCCGTTCCTCTCATGCGTAGGGATGAGGCCGGCGTCGCGGTAGTTCTTCAGCGTCCTGCGGGAGATCCCGAGGATGGCGGCCGCGGTCTTCAGCGGATAGAGCCCTGTGGGGCTGCACTTGATTTCAGCATTCATATCTTTGACAAATCGTTTGAGTTTTCTGGGCAAATGGTCGGACCGTCGCGGCCGTACCATTTATTATCAGTATCAAAATGGGTTTTATAGCCCCGGCATCGACCGGGTGTTTATGCGCTTCTCTGGATTCTCGCCCCGTTGATGGTCTTGTTCACTACGAAGCTGGCTCCTTCAATCTTCTTCGCTGCCTTGCAGACGGCCGTGCGGATGGCGGAAATGTCCTGGCTGGAGGTGGGAACGATGACATAGTCACCCGTCTCGAGAGCCCCAAGCGTCTTCTCGTAATCGACGCCATCCTTGAACTTCAGTGGTTTTTCCATTATTTATTATTACCTTTGGTTATTGCTTTCGGCAACAAAGATAAAGAAATTTCTTGAAAAACAATAGGGAAATCAAGAAATTTCAAGAAATTTTGACATGATGACTGCACAACAGAGGATAGAAGCCATCCTGGATCACGGTGGTTTCAAGAACGTGACTACGTTCGCAAATGTATTGGGATTAGCTGGACCGCAGAAAATCTACGATATCCAGAGCGGAAAAGTGAAGAGCATCTCGGCGGATCTGGCGAACAAGATTTTTCAAGTTTTTCCAGAACTGAATCAAGAATGGGTAACAAGCGGGAACGGCGATATGCTTCGCCCAGGATTCCAGGATTCCAGCCGGATCAATGGAGACGGAAAGGATAGCGTGACCATCTCGTATGCCGACGTTCATGAGCTGATTTCCCAGAACGGGAAGCTCATCGACATAATCATGGAACTAACAAAGAAATGATATGAGAAAGTTTCTGTTCATCCTCATGGTCGCCCTCCTGGCCGGATGCTCAGGCGGTGACTTAATCAGATCCAGGGCGGAGCATTTCGTCCGATCCACCTACCCCGACGTCGACAGGATCTTGTACTATTCCGTTGATACCATCACGCTCGGAGACAACATGAACTACCGCATCGAGCAGGCGAAGGAGAGAGTGAAGATGGCAGAGTCTGCCCTGGAGCACACCAAACGGACGGCAGAGATGAACCGCCGCGACGGCTTCAAGTCTCTCTATGCTTCCGATACCGCGAGGGTGAGGAAATATCAAGAGGACGTCGACCGGGAGACGGCACGGCTTCAGGCGCTCGACTCCCTGCTGGCCAACACCGCCCAGGAAGTCATCGACACGCCGGCCGCCTACAAGTGCTGCATCGCTTACAATGATCCGGCCAACCTCGTATGGCTCCAGCTGGACCCCTACGGAAACCTCCTCGTGATTACGAAGGACATCATGAAGCTGTACTACAATCCAGGGAACGACCTTCCGGGCTATCTGGACATCTATGACCGCTTCAAAACGTACTAGTATTTCCGTTGTTTATTTCCCTCGTTTACACTATATTTGTTTGCAACTTGTTTGCAACTGCAAAAAGGCCCGTTTGCAAAACATTGAGGATTAGGACGTTATCCGTGAGAGTCTGCACGCCTGGAAAGCGTGTGTACCCCAAAAGGGTATCGCGAGTTCGAATCTCGCTCTCTCCGCAACATAACATACCTATAATCAATAGGTTGCACCTTTTACACAACTGTCGCCTTTTACCTAAAAAAAAGTCGGCAGTTGTGCATTTTTGTGCAAATATGTGCATTTAGGGCACTTTCTGTTTGCGACTTGTTTGCACCCTCTCAAACAACTTCTCAAACCATGATCACAACAAAGTTCTACCTCGACACGAGGAAGACCGCGCCGGGCGCAGCCGCACCCCTGAAGATCTCCGTCACCAAGGACCGGACTGTGTCCTACCTCAACACCGGAATAAGGATTCTTCCGGCCGACTGGGACAGCGCAGCGCAGAAGGCCCGCTCCGCCGCCGTCCAGCAGGCCGCCGACCTGAAGCTCGGGAACGTCATCTCCATCTGCCTCGACCTGCAGCGGAAGGGAAGGCTCGACGGCCTCAACGCCAGGGAGGTCCGGGACATGATCCTGGAAGAGATGACTCCCGGGACGACCAGGCAGGAGCGATTCCTGGAAACCCTCCGGACATACGCGGCACAGCCGAAACTGAAGCCAAGGACGAAGGAGATCTACCTGGCCACCGGCGCCAGGATGCTCGCCTTCGACCAGAAGGCCGAACGTCTCACCTTCGCCGACATCACCATCGGATGGCTAGACCGCTTCGATTCCTTCCTTGCCGTCACCTCCCCGAAGAAGAACGCCAGGAACATCCACTTCCGGAACATCAAGGCCGTGTTCAACTTCGCCAGGAAGCGCGGCATCACTCAACACTATCCATTCCTCAACTATCCAATCCACGGCGAGAAGACCGCCAACCGAGACATGTCGGCCGAGAGCCTGAGGCGCCTGTTCACCGCCGAGCTGCCGGAATGGCAGAGGAAATACGTGGACTTCTTCAAGGTGTCCTTCCTCCTGATCGGAATGAACACGGAGGACCTCGTTCACGCAAAGGCCGCCGACGTCGTGGACGGACGGCTCCAGTACCGGAGGGCAAAAACCAGCATGCCGTACAGCATCAAGATAGAGCCGGAATGCATGGAGGCCATCGGTCGGATCAGGGGACGGGACTGGCTCCTCGCGCCGCTCGACACATACGCCTCAACGCACAACTGGACCTCCAAGGTGGACCGGGTGCTGAAGGACGTGGCGAAGGAGCTCGGGCTGCCGAAGATCTCCATGTACTGGGCCCGTCACAGCTGGACCACCATCGCCTACGATCTGGACATCCCGAAGGACATTGTCTCCAAGTCGATGGGACACTCCGGCGGAACCGTCACCGACATCTACATCCATTTCGACAAGGCGAAGATGGACAGGGCCAACCGGCAGGTCATCGACTTCGTCCTCTACGGGAAGAAGCAGCAGACCGTCCAGGACATCCTCAGCAGGAGCTTTGAGGAACTAAAAAAGCAGATAGCCGGGAATGCCGGTTAACTGCTCAATGTGCAAAATTGTGCAACATATTTGCACAATATGCAAAGAAATTGGCGTTTTTGTACAATAATGTACGGCTAATCGTCCCTGATGTAGCGGTCGAAGTTCTTCAGATCAGCGTGGCCGGAGCATTTCCGCAGGTCGTGGACGTTGAGGCCGCGGTCCACGCCCACCGTGATGGCCGTGCGCCTGGCGGTGTGGCTCGTGATGAGCTCGAACCTCGGCACCTCCGTCGAGGTCATGACCCCGTCAACGAACCCGTCCACCCTGACGGTGTCGGTGAAGCCGACGTCTCTCATGAGGTCGTGGAGGCGCCTGTTGTAGTTCCCGATGGTCGCGGTGTACGGGGCCGTGAATCCGTACCTGTCCAGGATCTTGTACGCGGTCTTCGGCTCGATGCTGAAGCGGTCGATGTCCACCGTCGCCACGATGCCCGTCTTCTGCTGGGTGATCGTGAACTTGTTGCGCTCGAAGTTGGACGGCCCTATCCGGACCATGTCGCTGTGTCGCTGATACAGGCACACCGAAAGGACGAACATGTCGCGCACCCTCGACATCGCGTCCCTGTAGTCCTTCCGCCGGCCTGCGTAATAGCGGTCCACGTCGAAGTAAGTGACGCGGGACACGTCGTCCGCCGACAGGGCGATCTCGTGCGGGACGGTCTTCGGAATGACGTACTCCGTGTACGTGGGCGACACCGGCGCCTTGTACTTCGCCGCCCAGGATAGCAGGGCCCGGAGCCTGGCGCACATCACACCGATGGACGTGTCCTTCAGCCCGCGCTGCCGGCAGAACTGGATGAAGTAGCCGTAGAAGATGTCGGTCACCTGGATGGGGTACAGCGTCACCTTGAACTGCTCTTCCATCAGGCGGAGGTTGTGGAGGAGGCCGCCGATGTTCTCCCGATACTTCGGATGGAACTTCGTCCGCGCGTTGGCGCCGGCGATTACGGCCTCGATGAGGGTGGCGTTCTCAAGGTTGATGACGAACGGGTTCGTCCTCGACTGCTCGAGATAGGACTTGAAGCCGGACATGTCGTCCGGGGATGCCATGACGGGCATGGCCACAGATAAGACTGCCATGGTATTGACGAATGTTTAGGTGATGACGAATGGAGAGAAAAAGGTGGAGGGAGCCATTCGTCGAACTCTTTACCCAGGGGATCGGCCCGGGTTCTCCACCTTGGACTACAAATGTGGGGATTATTTCTTGAAGAAACAATAGGCGACAGAAAAAAACGTCCCGCACCTCACGGCGCAGGACGATGACAAAACAAAGGCTTATGAGAATTAAAAGAACCACGAGGGTTACATTCTGAAGATGAACTTGCGGAACGTCCAGACGAGCAGTCCGGCGGTCGCAATCAGGAGCCACGGAAACAGGGCTATTTTAACGCGCTTCCACCACGATAGGGGTCTCTCTACCTTCACCTCCTTTATGCGCTCCACGGCCACGCTGTCCACCTTCACGGTAACGCTGTCCCTCCACCTGTCACGGAACACGTAGCGGTCCCGGTATCTATCTACATATACCGTGTCCCCCTTCATATATTCCCTGATGTAGATGGAATCCCTGCGATAGGTCGTGTCGCGGTGGTGGACGGTGGTGGTGTCCCTCTGGATGACCACCCTGTCTATGATCTTTGGAGAGCAGCCGGCGCAGAGGACAATTATGGCTAGAAGGACTGATACCCTCCTCCACGCCTGCATGCTCATCTGAAGTCCGGATCTCATCGCTCCACCTCCCCGAGCTTGTCGGCCCATCTCTCCGTGTAGAAGGAATAGTAGCTCATCCCCCTCCTCTCGTTCCACCACCACGCCCAGATCAGGGACGGGAGGCCGATGACGATGAGGTAGAGCGGTCCGAGGTAGAAGGACTGGCGGGAATGTCCGAGCTCGTGCTTCTCGGTGTTCCCCTTGTAGTCCTTCAGATCCGACCTGACTATGATGTACCGGCCGAGGGAGATCCCGCCCCGCATCCTGGAAGCGTAGCAGAGCAGCGAGCTGTCAATCTCATAGACGTCCTCCGGCCGGAGGATTGCCACGAGCAGCAGCCCCAGCAGGTTCTGCGGGAGCTGCCACAGGTAAAGAATAGCGACTGCAAGTCCGGAGAAAAAGACTTTCATAAAGTTGGTATAGAATAGAGTTGCTTATCCGTTGAACTCGTAGACCTTCTCCGTCACCCCGTACTGAGGGAGGACGTCGAAGTGCAGCCAGCTGACCGCCTTTTCCATCCGGATCTTGCACGGAAGGAGGTCGGCGTTCCTCTTGATGTGCTGGCGGGCCTGCTCGGCCGTCATGCCTGTGATGGTGAAGTCACCGGCCTTGCCGAGGACATGCGCGGACAGATAGACTGCCTTCTTCTCCTGGACCATCTGGCACCGGTTGCACCGGAGCCCCCGCTGGTGCTTCGTGGATGAGTTGCACCACATCGGTTTTTTCAGGATGTCGCGCCGGATTACCAGGAGGGCGTGGAGGTAGTCGGTGTCCAGGAACTGCCAGGAATTCTCCCCCCACTTCTTGAAAGTGTGGTCGCAGACGAGCTCGTCCACGTCGAAGAAAGGACGGATGGCGTCCAGGATCTCTTGTCTAGTCATTTCTTCTTGTTTTTGCTCACGAACTGCCCCTTGCTGTTTCTGGCTTGAGCCTTCTCGGCGCGGTATTCCTTGAGGAGGGCTTCGACCTCATCTGGCTCGCAGCCGAGCTTCTTCGCAATCTCGCCCGTGAGAGCCTTCTGCATGAGGCGCAGGAACGAGTTCTTCGGGAAGAGGATGAGGAGTGACGCCGAGAACGACCACGCCTCAGACATGGTGATCACAGCGCCGACGAGGCCCGAGGTGAGAGTCAGGTCAAGTGTGGTCTCGGAGGCCACAACCTTGTCGAGACACAGGAACGCGAGGAGGACGGCGCCATACACGGCGAGCTTCTCCACCGTATTCCGCATCAGTTCCGAAAGCGTGAACTGCTTCCTCTTCTGGCTTACCGCAATTCCGCAGGCCAGGTCGATGATGGACGCTATCACCACCGTGTAGATGACGAGTTTACCGCCCGTCAGCGCGTCCAGCACGAAAAGACCGAATCCGGCGAACCAGCCGCAGGGACTCTGCATGATGTCCATCTGTTTGAGCCAGACACTTTGCAAGATGCGTTGCATGTTACTTGTTTTTTGGTTTATGGTTGCACTTAGTCCCATAGTTTAAGCCGTAGGCCAGATGCTTCTATATGTGGGGGCCCGGAGGCCCCCGATCAAGTCAGTCAATTAGGGGTTAAAGCGAACGGGTTAAAATCTCACCTCAAAGATTTTTGACTGATAGGTTGCGATAAGGAGTGCGTTATCGTAGAAGTCCACATCCTCAAACTCTACGGTTGTGTAGGAGGAAAGTTCAATCTCTGCCAATCTGCGATGGGTGGCCGTGTCGTACACATCCACACCTCGTTTCTGCCCCGCCCCGGACGCACCATAGCAAAACCAAATCTTTCCGTATTTCACCGAATACCCCTGGGCGGTCACATCGGCTGTCGAATAAATCTTGTCGGTCTCCCATCGGTCGATTACATCATCTTCCGTGAGGGTGATGTCCCCCTCGGAAACCGCCACCTTGCGGAACTTGATGAAGATTCTCGGCCCGGTGTCCCCTTCCCGTCCGTTACCCCACAAATAGCCATCGTCCCCTATCATCGTCTGCCCGATGGTAGAGGTAATGGTCTGCACGATGGTTGCGGTATAGTCTGCGGCAATGCTCACCACATAGCACTTGTTGTTGTCAAGTCCGGCCACATAGAGGTACGGGAAAACCTGGCCGCTTTCGATGGTCGGGGCAAATTGGAGTGCGTTGGAGTGTCCGGTCGCAAGTGTGAAACTACTTACTTGTGTAAGAGTTCCGTCCGCACCGATTGTATAGATGTATTTCGTTGAGCCGTTGCTGAACGAAACGAGAAGGTTTCCGTAGATGGCCATACCTTGTTGGGATGCAGCCCGGCTACCGCCCCATTCCTTGATGCCGTAGTTTTGATTGGTACGGATGGACAACATCTGCCCGGTGTATTGTAACACCGTGTATTCCGAATCAATGTTAGGGTAACGGGATTCCTCCGTTACACGGGGGGCGAGGTTATCATCGCCACTTTGTAAAACAATCTGTCTCATATTTATTCGTCGTCTCCTGCGGTTATGGTGTCATTCTCGGTGAGATTGAAATAGAGTTGGTTTGTTACGGTGTTCTTGATGCACGGTATCCCGTTCACGGTTCCCGGTATGTATTCGGCTATCGTCACATCATTTTTAACAATCGTAGCACCATAAAATTTGCCAAGTCCTTTGCAGGCATCCGCACCTTCGACCGATGCCGTCCCATCGTGGGGCCAGGCGGTCACGAGATTAAACACACAAAAGCCACCGTGAACATAACACACACGGTTGGAATTGGTATAAAGTTGCGTGTTGTTTTCGTCATTGAATAGTTTGAAGGATGCGTCCTGCTGTGATTCCCCCGAAGAAAGTTTGAACTCCCACCGATACCTCGTTGTACTGGATGCCGTTATTCCCGTAGAGGTGAAACCCAGAGAGCCGAGCAATACTCCAACCTTCCCGTCATTCCTACGATACCCGGCAAGTCTCGCACGGGATGCAACCGTCCCGGATGTCGGGTTGGAAGAATACTCCGTCCTAGCGGAAAGTAGATAACCATTTCCGTTTGTCAGTATTCCACGGACTTCCAATGTTGCCCCGAATAGTTCGTTCTTATCGAAATCATCCAATAGGATGTACCCGGCCCCCGTGTTTTGCAACCAATCGGTTTGAACAAAATCCCCGGCATTGATATATGTCACGGAAATCGTCTTCTCGGAAATGATGGTATTGTTTGAGGAAGAAGTACACCTAATCGTAACCGAGTTGTTGTTCGCTCCCACCAATACGGTGAGATTGCACTTACCATCCAATTCCGTTGCAATACTTGCGTAATCCCCCCCCGAAACGATGCTCCAAGTCACGGTCTTCTGCGTAGTCCAACCGGGTTGGAAAACGGGAATGTATGTTGCGGAGACACCGTTCACGGAATCCGGGCCTTCTATCGCAAGTCCACGGATAGGGATTCCGACAAGGGGCGTAACCGTTCCGAGGTTATCGTTTGAAAAGTCCACACCGGGAACTAAAATTGCCTTTCCCATAACTTATAAAAATTGGAATGTTAAATTTTCATTACCGATTGAATGGATGCCGTCAGAATCAATCTTAACCCCAACATTGAAATCTCCGTCCACGAAAAAGAGACCGTCTTCTTCGACTTCGACACCACTTCCCTCGATTGCCAAGTCATCCACTTCGGCCTCTAACTGACTGATCTCATCCTTGAGCGCTTTTCCCTGGGCGGCGGTCAGGCCCTTGGTCGCATCGTTCGTGGTGAGGTTGTTGACCAGCTCGTAGGGATAGTCCACGCTGGAGCCGGTGTTGCCCTGCATACCCTGCGGGATCGTGATGTTCAGGACCGGCGCAGCCGCCGTTCCGGTGATGGTCACGACCACAGGCGTACCGGGCTGTCCGGTGGTCACTTCGCCTACCGTAAACGCAGGGGTGTCGCCGGCCACACCCTTCGGGATCGTGAGATTCAGGACGGGAGCTTCAGGCGTGCCGGTCATGGTGGCGGCGGCAGGGGTGCCGGGCTCCACCGTGGTCACGGTGCCGATGGTGATGTCTGGCGTGACGCCCGGATCGCCCTGGGCGTTCTCTTCCGTATCGACGTACTGCTCAGTCTCCTCGTCCCACTCGTACCAATGGCCGTTCTCTCCAATGTAGGGAGACTTACCGGCGGGGCCGGTATGGATGTCCACCATGTGCTCGGCGGCAGCTGCTGCTTCATCGGCCCGCTCGGCAGCGGAGAAGGCGGCCTCAACGGCTTCCTGGAGAATGGAAGACGAAACGTCCTCCACGGTGATCTCGACGTCGATGTCCGGATCATCAATGGTGATGCTCTGACCAGCCTGATCATCCGTCCATCGGACGAAGGTGAAGGCAGGCTTGTCATAGGTCTTCGTCTCGCCGTCATAGGTGCAGCAGACGATGACGCGGTTCACGCCGGGGTACTGCGGCTTGTTGGCCGAGTACCGGCACACGAGGATGGTGGAATCATCCCCGTCGATTTCGATGTCGCAGCGGCCAGCGAGGGAGCGCTGGCGGTCCGAGTAAATCGAGGCCTTGATGTTGGTGAGGTCTGACCAGTCGATGGCCACGCCTCCGTCCTTCAGCTTCAGCCGGATCTCAAGGTCCGAGGACACCCGGATGTTCGGTAGGGTAATTGTGCTCATATCTATTCTGGTATAGATGTTATGGTTTCAGAATCGACCGACAGCACGGCGGTAGGCAGCGTGACGGCCTTAAAACTAATCTCGGCATCCTTCAGGTTCCAATCGTAGGACTCCATCAGAGCCCAGGAGCCGTGAGACTGGACGAGGAGAGGCTGTTCGAACCTTCCGACCGGGAAGTCTATCGTGCCGGTGATTTCAATGCGGGCGGCCGCGTGGACCTTGGCATAGTTGAGCGCAGTCAGGGAAAGGTAGTCCAGCTCGCTGTTGTCAGCGTCGTCATAGGATGTCAGTACATGCCGGTCGACGTACCAGAGGAACACTCCCCGATAAAAAGTCGTCCGGATGAAGTTGGACGTCGTCATTCTACCGCCGGCGATTTCGAGATCTTCAGCAGAGCCACGCGCCCCATTGTCAATGATGATAGTATCTTCGTAACCTTTAATCGTCGACGCCTCAACGCTAATGTCATACACCTCGACCAGCTTTCCGTCTACTTGTATCGTGAGACTTCCGAGCTCGTCTTTAAGAGGGGCCGGAATAACTATTGACACCTCCTGAGTCGATGCAATTTCGTGGTCAGGATTCGTAGCCGTTATGTCCACGCTGGTCCCCAGATCATTTGCACCGGCATTCCAGCCATCGTCATTCGTGTAATAGATTGTTTGTGCAGGATTCCCAGATATCCAACTAGCATGAATATAGAGCCTGGACTGTCCCTGCTGATAGATTGATGAGAGCGCGTTGTTTTTGCTTACACGAACAGTGACCTTAAAGTCGACCATGAACCTACGGATAAGTTCGCTCGACCAGAGCTTCCCGCACATGGCGTCCAGCGCTGCCGTCGAATAAGAGCCGAGATTGTAATAGCCTCCTGCAGCCACGAAATAGGCATTCTGCTCGTAGCCAGTATAGCCGGACACGTTCCACCCGTCATCCCTGACGGAATTGAATCCGTTCTTCCAATGCCATGGCGCGCTAACCTTGACGCTCTTCTTCGCCGGAGACACTCTCCTGGTGAGATAGCCGACAGGCCACATCTGCGCCACGCCCATCTGGCCGACGGTCGCCGTAAGATTGTCGATATTCAGGCTGTATGTGTCAGTATTCGGGTTAACCGGCGTAAAATAACCGGGGACACGTCCGCTGCCGTTCACGGCGATGTCGGTCTCCCTGAAAAGAAGCCACTTTCCGTCCCATTGTGTGATGGCGAAGCGAAGCGTCTTCAGCAGATCCAGGAGGACATCGTAGCAGTTGTCTCCGTCATGATAATCGAGGTCGATGAGGACGCCGTCTATGAATTCAGCCGCGGTCTTGCCGTGCTCTTTCAGGGAAGACACAACATAAATTCCTTCGCTCAATCCAGTCTGGCCGAGAATCGTCGTCAGGTGCTCCCTTATCGTCTGCTCACCTGCGGGCGCGAAGTCGTATTCCTTGAGAACACCAAGCCCGTCCGTAGCCGTAACCTTCACATCGTATGGCGGAGCTATGTCGGGCTCGCTGTATATCTCCGTAGCAACGAAGCCTTGCCAAATCAGAATGGCGCCGTGATAGACCTCAATTTTGTACTGCTGCGGGTCGCTGGTATAGAGGAATGAGAATTCGCCCACCCCCAAATTGTCCACTTGGCACTCCAGCGTGAGCTCGCAGCTGGTGGAGCGGAGCGGTCCGTTCTCCTGCATACGGATGATCGGAGCGGAGCCCAGGGGACGAGTCGTCACGCTGCCGGAGTAATCCTTCTCCAGCAGCCGGATCTCGTAAACAATCCCGTGCTCGTTCTCGAACTTGAACTTATATTTCGCACCGTATGCCATTATCTCGTGTAGTAATTTCGCTTATTCGTGTTGTTGATGACCGCTATCAGCTGGTCGCCATTCGCTTCCAGTGAGCCGGTTACTGTCACATTTACCTCACGGGTCTCATAGCCTCCACCGCTTCCGCCTGATGAATACCCTCCAGAATATCCTCCACCGGCCGCGGAATAGTCACCGTTTGCCACAGCAGAGAGGGAGGACTTCACGGCAGATCCGAGAGCGACGAGGGCGGCACCGGCGGCAATCGCTATATAGGGGTTGTCCATGTGCAGGGCCGCCTGTATTCCTTCCGAAGCGAGACCGGCAGAAATAGCAATCTTACCGACCGCGATGGCCATGTCTCCAAATGCGGAGAGGGCCGCGTTCTTGAAATCCCCCCAGGCGTCGCCGCCTCCGGCTAGCGTGCCGACGAGGTTGCCGATGAGTTCCGCAGACTTGGTGACGCTGGACTCCAGCAAGGAATTTACCTCGTTCGAGATGTCCTGGATCTTCTGCGTGTCGGCTTCGAAACCGATGCCTATAGTGATGTCTCCCAGTTGAGCGTTGATAACGTCCCTCCAGTATTCCTTGTTCTCAATCTTCGGAATGACCGACAGCTGAGGACCGGTAACGCCTGGGAATGACGGATTCATACCGCCGGAAAGACCGGCAAGGCCCTCGTTCATGCTTGACCACTTGGAACGGACCGCGGCGATGGCTGCCTCAAGTTCTTTCTGCTTCTTGATGAGCTCGTTCGTCTTCGCTATTTCCGCGTCGGTCGCCCTTCCGATGGAATTCTTCACACGAAGCAGGGACGTGGCCTCCTGGGTCAGTTCCCTGTCGACCTCATACTCCCTGGCGGCCGCCTGCAGACGAAGTTCCTCCTGGTCCTTCGTATTGGTGGCAAGGCCGGCAAGTTCGTTATAGTACGCCGCGATCTTCTGCTCGATGGGAAGGACCATCTCCTTCTTCTGAGCGATGAGGGTTTCAGCGGCCGCGATGGCGTCGGACCTGACGGCGATAGAATTCGAGGTGTCCTTCGCCAGATTCAGCTGGGCCGCTATCTGGTCGTTTATCTTCGCCAGCTCAACGGCGTTCTGCTTCCGCTTCCATTCCAGCTGCCCGATCTTCTCGGTGAGGTAGGCCGCATCGTTCGCCCGCTCATTCGCAGTTTTCAGCTGCATGGTGTAGCTGGCCATGCCTTGCGCCTGCAATCCAGGAATGAGGACTCCCCAGGAAGCTCCCGTCGAAATGTTCGCCTTCAGGTTGGCTCCGAGGGTCTTGAAGAACTTGGTGAAGCCGCTCTCGGTCTCAGCCAGGGCCTTGCCGAAGTCGCCACGGAAATCACGCAGCACCTGGCGGTAAGTGTCGACATAGGCGGCGGTGGCCATCTCGATATTGGCTCCGGCCACCGTCTGCTTGAACGCATCCGCCTCGTCCTTCAGGGCCTTGAATCCAGCGATGGCGGCAGAGATCCCGAGACCAGCCAAGGCCGTTCCGACCGGGCCGATGGACTTGAGGATATTGCCGAAGGCCGCGACGCCGGTATTTCCGCATTCGGAAAGCTTCTGGCCGAGGCCCTTGATGGCGGACGTCATCTGGCCGATCTTGCCGGTATTCACGCCAAAGGCATCGCCAAGCGACGAAAGGGCCTGAGTGCCGGTCTTGTCGAGGTCCTTCAGACCCTGCTTGACCTGCTTCGCCCCTTTCTCGAAGTCCGAAGTATCGGCTCCGATGCCTATCTTCATGTTGGGTTCTCTTCCTGCCATGGTGTGTTACCAGTTCACGTGTTCCATTAGTTTTGCGAGGGAGGCCTTCTTTTCCTCCTCGGTCATCTGGGAGAGTCCGCCGTCATCCACCTCTTCCTCCTCATCCCACGGGAACGGCATGAATTCGTGCGGCTTCAAACTCTTTCCCTTCGCCAGCTGGAGGTTGAAAAGGCGGAGACCGACTCCGCGTATCACCTCCGCCTCATGCCGTCTCTCGGCGTTCCGGTCCTCTATCCAGACCGTCATGGCCTCCCAGTATTCTCCCTGCCTGAGAAGGCCGAATGATTCGATGTCAAGTCCGAGGCGGGCGATCGCCCAGCCCCGGACCTGTCCTATCGTCAGGGCGCGGGCTTTTCCTCCCGCTCCTCTTTTTTTGGGTTTTCCACCTCCATCTGTGGCGAGCTCTGCCTGACGTAGATCTCCATGAAGGCGGCCACGTCGGCGGGCCCGATGATGGCTCCGATGTCCAGGACGGAGAGGGAGAATTCCCTTCCGTCCAGGCGCTCGCCCTCCCTGATGCAGGCCCAGATGAGCGCCGCGATCTCGGAAGGCCGGATGGTGTTGAAGCTAGCGAGCTCCTCGATGGTGTCACGGCCGACGGCGGCGAGGAATGCCGCCAGGGCGTTCCAGTTGACCTCAACGCGGTAGGTCTTACCGGCAATCACGATGGTGTCCTTCTTCATAACCGCTCGTGATTAGGAGGCCGTCACGGCGCCGGTCACCCGGAAGTCCACGGTGTAGGTGGCGTCGTCGGAAGAGTTGGAGGATTCGCTGTAGTTGGTGATGACGCAGTTGCCGGAGAGCGTCTTGCCGGAAGTCGTGGTGTACGTGAAGGCGAGAATGGCCTGGGAGCCGGTCTTCAGCACGTCCACGATGATGTCGTCGCGGTCGAGGATGGAAGAGCTTCCGCTGGTCACGTCGATGAGACCGGTGGCCCGGAAGGTCACGTCGTGACCGGTGATGGAGACCTGGGTGGCGCCGGAGTCATCCTTCGTCAGGGACTCCTTGGTCTTCGCCGCGATGGTCAGGTCGTCCTGGGTGCGACCGGCGAGCGTCTTGTTGCCGATCTTGAAGGCGATGTTGTAGCCTGGTACGGGTGTTGCCATGATGTATCTGTTCTTTAATGGTTTCTGTTACTCCTCCGGAACATAGAGCTCCAGGTCGCCGGAGACGCGGAAGTCCGCGGTGAAGGTGGCGTCATCGGATGCGTTCGAGCTCTCGCTGTAGTTCGTCATCACGCAGGAGCCGGTATACGCGGCACCGCCGTCCACCACGTAGAAGAAGTCGACCGGATCTCCGGAGAGCATCAGGTCAATGAGGTCGTCGCGGTTGTAGTCCCCCGTCACGTCAATAAGGCCGGTGGCCCGGAAGGTGATGTCGTGTCCGGTGATGGCAACCTGCGTGGCTCCCTGGTCATCCTTCGTCAGGGATTCCTTCGTCCTGGCCGCGATGGTCAGGTCGTCCTGCGTCCGCCCCGCGATGGTGACGGCGTCGTCAGGGTCGCCCGTGGATGACGGGTCGAGCTTGAAAGCGATGTTGTATCCTGGTACTGCCATAGTGCTATGAGTATTGTGCTAGCGAGTAATAGAGCTCGATGGTCCAGACGCCGTTCACGCAGTCCTTGTCGCAGGAGATCAGCCGGGAGCTGTACTGGGAGCCGTAGCCCATCCCGTTCCCGATGGCCTCCTCCACGGTCGCCCGCAGGGTGTCAGCCTCGCTGAACTTGTCGGACACGATCCTGACGTAGGTTTCGCCGACGTACTTGCAGACGCCGTCCTTGTCGCGGACGGGGTTGACCGTCATCTCGTAGGTGACGAAGGGATATTCCTTCGTCTCGTCCTCGGAGAGGCGGACGTCAACCTTCGCCGTGGTGAGCAGGCTGACGAGCTGTGTGCGTAGGCTTTCGGTCATCGGTCGTATAGTTTTTCCTGTTGCTCGGCCATCGACTTCTCGAAGGCTTCCATGAATGGCCCGTCCCATCCTGCGATGGCGGCCTCGAAAAAGTTCTCGTTGGGCTGGCCAACATTGTTGCGGCGGCTCTTCGTCCCCCGCTTGACGGGGCTGTCGAAGTGGTGATTCGGGTCACGCTTCGTTATCGTCCCGTAATTCTTCCAGTAGGCCTTGAACCAGTCCGGCACAGCGTCGCTCCCGTTCTTCGTCTGCTTCCTGTTGAACAGACCTACCAGGGCGTTCTGGTTATTCGTGACCTGGCCCTTGAAGACCTTGTACTTCACCAGGCGGCGGAACCTCTGCGGGGTCTTCTGCCGGATCTGCCTGGCGGCTTTCTTCGACGCTTCCCGCAGGGCGGTCTGCGTCATCTTCACGGCGTTGGCCGGAGCGGCGTCCATGCAGCGCAGGCAGTCGTCCAGGCCTTCGATGTGGACCACCTGCGCCATTACTTGATGGAATGGAGCGACAGGACGCAGACGGGAGAGATCCTGGACACCGGGTCGATGCCGGTTATCTCATAGTCAATCCCGTCCAGGACGATCTGCCAGCGGGTGGTCAGTTCCGGGATCTTGTGGATGGTCAGCTGGACGTAGTCGCCCTCCTCCAGGTTGGTGTTGGACACCATGTCGCTGACGTTCCGCTCTACCTTCGCGTACACGTCCCGGAAGAAGATGTACGTGAATTCCTTCTCGCCCTGCGAGCCGGTGGACTGTACGCACCGGTTCACGGTCACGAGCGTCTCCAGCTCGCCGAGGTTAAACCTGCTCTCCATCGTTAAGCCCCCACGAACGATAAGGACGGAGCAGGTTCTGCGACGCCTTCGTCAGGGTCTCCACGTGGTCCGTCGGATTGTTGAACAGGGACGCTGCGTCCATCAGGATTGCGGCCTTCATGTCGAACGGAAGACAGCGGTAGCCGGCGAGGTACGTGACCTTCATCTGGCTCCCAGTTCCGTTGACGGTGAGGACCTTCCCGTTCAGCACGTAGTCGGTGGAAGCCACCCCGTCAACCTCAAGGCCCACCATCTGGGTGTTGGGGACCTTGAGGGTGAGGGTGGTGGTGAAAGGCACCGTCTCGATGAACTCCGACCAGAGAATCACCTTACCGATATGATGCTCCGCATGCTGGACGGCGGCCATCATTTTCTGATAGAGCTCGGCATCCAGGTCATCGGACGTCATGCGGATGTGGCGCTTGAACTCCTGGAGGAGTCCGTTTGCGCTCATATCGACAGGTGTTCTCTCGGTCATGGCTCAGGGATTTAGGAGATGGTGATGTCCTTGATGGCGGCGAAGGCCTCCGGATGACGCACGAGGACGTCGTGGTAGGCCATGGCGCTGATTTCGAGGACGCCGTTCGCCTTGGCGGTGTACGGGTCGACGATGAACTGGAGACCGCCCCAGCCACCGACGAGGACCTCGCTCCAGGGACCGAACAGGGCTGCGGAGCAGACCTCCTCGGCGGAACCCTTGGTAAGGTTGCTCGGGAGGGCGTTGCTCATGTAGAACGGATAGCCGTTCACCTTGCCGTCGTTCAGCAGGTAGACCGGATAGCCGGCGATCTGCGGGATGGTCTTCATCGCGCCCTGGACCTTCGCGTTGGACACGTAGGCGAGGGTGTTGTCGAGCAGGCCGTTGTCGATGCCGACTTCGGTCTCCATCTTGACGAGGTTGGCGTAGGTGATGGCGCCGCCGTTCGTGCCGATGGCCACGACGTTGATGCCAGCGTCGTTCAGCACGCCGGTAGGCTGGCCGCTGGAGCCGGAGCCCGCGAAGATCGCGGCGTCGAGGGCGGCAGCGTGGGCCTTCACCATGTCCTCCATGATGAGGCGGTCGACGTCCTTGGTGCTCTGGTGGAGCACATCGTAGGTGATGCCCTGGAGAACCTGGAGGCGCTTCGGGGACAGGACCTTCTTCGCGTAGGCGGGCTTCTCCTTGGAGGCAGCGGCCTCTTCGGCGACCCAGGATGCGTCAGCACCACCGGTCACGATGGCGACGTTGCCCTGCAGGCCGTTGATGTAGCGGACGCCGAGCTTCTCGCCCAGCATCATGCCACGGAGCTTGCCGTCATAGGAGAGGGCGGTCTGCTCGATCCAGGCCTGGCCGTAGTTGGCCTCCTGGCCGTTGGTGTAGTAGTACGTGCGGAGGAAGGAGGACGGAAGGAAGGCTCCTTCGGCACCACCCTTCATGCTCGCCTGGAACTCGCGCTTGCCCTCTTCGGACAGCTCGGCCTCGATGCCATCGAGGTTGCCGGCGGCGGCCTGGCGCAGGAACTTGGAGATGGAGAAGCGCTTCATTTCAGCCTCCTCCTTCGGGGAAAGGACGCGCTGGTTGGCGAGGGCCTTGCGGGCAGCCTCTTCGATCTGCGCCTCCTGGAGGTCGTTGGTCAGACCACGGACCTCATCGGCCAGGGTGGCTTTCTGCGCGGCATCCTGGCAGGCTTCGAGCTCGCGCACCTTCGCGTCGAGCTCGGCGGAAATCTCGTTCGAGTTTCTCATGGTTAGATGTTGTTTTTTGCCAAAAGGGCGCGGGCCCTGGCGATGGTTGATGTATAGTCAGCTTCCGGTTCGTGGACGTCGTCGCCCTCGGTGTCCGGCTTTCTGATTTCTTTCTCTTCCTCCACGTCCCAGCCCTTGCGCTCCTCTTCGAGGGCGCGCTTCAGAGCGTTCGCGTTTGAGGGGATGTTCACGACGGAAACCTCGAGAAGTTCCATTCCGCCGTAGTAGTAGACCTTCGGGTCCTCTCCTCTCTCCTCGTCGCCCATGTGGCCCTTCGCGGTAGAGCGGAAGCCGACGGACACGGCATGGAGGGAACCGAACTGGAGCTTGCGGAAGATCTTGTCGGCCTTCGCGTTCAACTCCTTCGGCTCGAAGGTGATGCGGACGATGAGTTTTTCGTCCTCGATGAAGGCCACGCCCTTTCCGATGACATCGTCCGGATCTGCGGACTTCGTCCAGGAATCGCCGTACACGTCGTGCATGTAGCCGACGATGCCATTGTTCTCGTAGCGCTTCAGGTCCCACTTGTCCACGGGGAGGACCGTCCCGTAGGAATCGACGCTGGAGTCGGAGGCAACGAACTCGACGGTCCGCTTCTCCTCGTCCACCTTCCGGATTTCCGGGGCGTCGTTGAATCTCCTGATGATCTTGTTCTCGTCCATAGCTCAATGATGGCTGCTGGTTTAGGAAGCCTTGTCGGTTGTCGCCTCGATGGCGGTGCCGTACTGGTAGGTGCCGTCATACTTGACGTAGAGGCAGACTTCGTAGGTGGTGTTCGCGGAAAGACCGGTCTTCGTGATGGTGATGTCCTGGCTGTCATCGGAGACATGGGACCAGCTGCTGCCGCCCTTCGCCCGATAGGCGACTCCGTAGGTCGCCCCGTCCTTGTACCACTTCACGGAGCCGGTGATCGTGAGGCTGTTCGCCGTATGGCCCGTGCAGGTCGGCGTCCCGATTTCCGCGATGTTGTTGCGGAAGATGTTCATGAGTACGTTCATTTCTCGTCAGTTTTGGTGTCGTCGCCGACGGTTGTGTAATTCAGCGGGATGCGCGGCTCGTCGAGGCCCGGGAGGAGTTTCATGCCCTCAAATTCGCGCGCCTCGTTAGGCGTCATCCAGCCGGCGTTGATGCCCTTCTCGTAGAAGACGGACCTCGCCTGGGCGTCGCCACGCATGAGGCCGTTCAGGTCAAACTTGATGTGGTAGGACTTCCTCTCGGAAGCGGTGAACAGCTTCTGCTCAAGCTGCTTTTCCAGACGCTTGCAGATAGGCCGCAGGGAATACTCGCCGAAGAAGATGTTCTGCTGCTCGATATTGCTGAAGGTGGCGTGGCTCAACTCTGCCAGCATGTGCGGCGGGATAGAGAATATCCGCGCGATGTCGTTGATGGAGAAAGTCTTCGACTGGAGCAGCTGGCTCGCCTCGGGGCTGATGTTGATGGCCTTGTACTTGAATCCGTACTCCAGGAGAGGCGTGGACCCGTTGGTCGCGGTCGCCTGGTAGTGCTTCATGAAGTTCTCGTAGTCATCGTCACCGAGGGACTGGTCCGTCTCCAGGGTTCCCTTGATGGCGCCACCGGTGCGGAAGAAGTCCGAGGTGAACTTCTGCGCCGCTATGCCTTCTCCGATAGCGGCAGCGTTATAGCTGATCGGGTCGACGCCGACGATGCCGTTTCTGGTGAACAGCATGAAATGCAGCATCTCGTTGTCGAGGTAGGTTCCGTCCAGGAAAGAGAAGTCCTTGTCTCCGGTCCTGACGACATATGCCTTGCTGCCGTTCACGAAGTCGACCGTCACCCAGTCCGGGTCAACCTGGTCCAGGCGGACCGGCTTCCCTTTGTCATACCGGATGATCACGAAGGCGTTACCCTTCCCCAGCACCCAGCCGAGGACGGTGAACCAGAACGTGAATATGTCGGTGTATGGATTGGGAGTGTCCGAGAGGAGAGCGAAGGCCGGATGATCGGAGGCGGGCTCGTAGCCGCCGTCCTTGGTCTTCACCATGACGGACTTCGGAAGTCCTGCTATGTTCTCGGAGAGCAGCTTGATGGCCGCGAAAACGGCCGTGAACTTCAGGGCGGTGTCCGTGTTGACCGTAACCCCGGCGTCGATGCCGTTGTTGTATACGCTGACGAGGTTGCCGATACTGCTAGACGGGCCAAGGAGCCAGCTTCGCAGTGCGCCCTTCAGACCTTTGCGTTCGGGTTTCTTTGCCATTTCGACACAAGTGTCGGTAAATAGCAAGAGAATGTACTGGACAATTTTCCGAAAGTCTAAACCAAATGACAATCAGCGCCTATCACGGCGTTTTCGGAAGGCGTCGAAGGATTTGAAGCGGTCCTCTCCGAACACGGAATTATACTCTTCATTCAGCTCTTCGAACACGGATTCCTGAGAGACGGAAGGGTCTTCCATCCTCCTCTCCTTCAGCCGCTCCCAGAAGGCGGCGATGAAACCCTCGTCCGTGACGAGCCTGTGGACGTATATCATAGCCGGATGGTGCGAAGAGTATGGTTGCTGTATGCCTGCTTGTTGTTAGCGGTCTTCGTCAGGAGACCGCCGATGGCGTCGACGAGAGCAACGACGCCGTCTATCTTGTTCCTGGATCTCGCCTTGTCAAGCTTGATGTTCGCATTCGGGTCGCGGTAGATCACCACGTTCCTGAACATCCACCGGATCACCGGATTCCCGAGGAAGTTCAGCTCGTGCCGGAGCACCCTCGCCTCCAGGTCCTTCGTCGGAACTGACATGAAGCGGATGCTCTGCTGGTATTCCATCAGCTTCGAGTCATACTTGCCGAACCGGTTCTTAAGGTCCCACATGCCCCAGGGGTCGAAGGCGATGCACTTGACGTTGTACTTCCCGAGCTCGTTCAGCAGCTGCGCCAGATACCAGTCCTCGTCCAGGACCTTTCCGGGCGCCACCGTTATCCATCCCTGCTCGTGCCACAGCCGGTAATCCACCACGTCGTCCTCGACGCCGTTGTCCTGGATCTTCGCCTCCGGGATGGTGAACAGGAACTTCGCCACGTTGAACTTCGGGAAGAAGAAAGCCGTGGCCGTGATGTCGGTCTTCGACGCGAGGTCGATTCCGACGTAGCACTCCGCGCCGGCCAGCTGCGCCTCGTCGAAGGGCCCGCCGTTGGCGGCCACCTCGTCGTCCGGAATCCACACCTCCGGAGCGTCCACCCACATGTTCAGGTTCTTCGTCTGGAAGGCGGCCAGCGTGGAGCCTCCCTTCTCGCTCGCCTCCTTGCACTCGTCCCTCATGTACTTCTCGCCGAGGGAGACTCCGAAGTTCGGGTTCACCTTCCTCCACGTTTCCGGATCGTCCCAGCGGTCGCCTTTGTCCGGCTCGTAGAGCATGATGAAGTGATTGTCCTTCTCCTTGATTCCGAGAAGCACCTGGCGAAGGAATTCCAGATCCTGGAAATAGGGATAGGAGGTGTCGGTGCCGGCGGTTGAGATGGAGAAGATGAGAGGCTGGGAGCGGGCGCCGGTGCCGGTCTTCAGGACCTCGTAGATCTCGTTCGTCTTCCAGGCGTGGCGCTCGTCGCAGATGCCACAATGGATGTTAAGGCCGTCCTTGTTCTTCGTGTCCTTGGAGAGCGGCTTGTATGTCGAAGCGTTCTCCTCAACGACGATGGAGCCTTTCCTGAACACCCTGGCGAACTCGAAGAGGTCGCAGTTTCGGACCATCTCGGCCGACGTGTCGAAGCAGATCTTCGCCTGAGCCTTGTCGACTGCGGCGGAATACACCTCGGCGGCGGACTCCCCGTCCGCTATCAGCATATAGAGCGCTATCACGGCGGCGAAGGTGGTCTTGCCGTTCTTTCTGGGGACGTACACGTCCGCATAGGTGTAGCGCCGCTTGCCGGTGGAGCGCATCTTCCATCCGAAGATGTTCGCCACGATGAACAGCTGCCAGTCCTCCAGGAGGACGGGGCGGCCGGCGAACTCCCCCTTGAAATGCTTCAGGATCTTCGAGAACCGGACCACTTTGTTGAAGGCCTTCTCGTCGAAGTAGATGTCGTCCCTCTCCCAGTCCGCATACCAGCGGTCGACGGCGAGGCGGACCATCTCGCAGCTCGGAAGAGAGCCGTCGCGGACCGCCTTCGCATAGTCGTGTACCCTACTGATCGTCGATTTCGCCTTCATCGTTATCCTCGTATATGGCGGCGAAGAACGCCTTCATCTTCTTATCCTTCGGGTCTTCCGCGTCGACTCTGATGCGCTGCTTGTCGACCGGCGAGAAGCCGAAGTTCGAGCCTATCTTCAGGAGCATCTCCAGGGCCTTGTTCCTTTGCGCGACGGCCGGATTCGGGAAGAGGATGGTGTTGCCGTTCTTGTCTTCTCCAGGAATGATGGCTCCGCGCTTCCGGATGTCCTCGCAGCACGTCATGAAATGATCGTACTCGACGGCATAGAAGAAGATCTGGGAGAGGAAGGATTCCTCCAGCATCCCGAGCGCCGCCACCTTGCGGACCGTGCGCCAGTAGATGTCCCGCGTCCTGCGGGTCGCCGACTGGAGCCCGGAGACCTGGCACTTGCCGACATCGGCGAGCTGGATCTTCTCACCGGAGACCGACGCGGGCCGGTCCCGGTCCTTTCGGTCGGTCCCACGGAGCTGAAGTAGTTCCTTCGGAAGCGGTTTTCGTCCTCTCATCTAAAGTAACGCTTTAAGTGTGGCTGGCGGTCGCGCGCAGGTGCGTACAGGAGACCACCCGCCCGGCACCCCAGAATGCCCCAATTTCGACAGCGCGCCTTCTTGAC
>Ga0265301_10002123_pt1 | contig 23803 bp, 18 predicted proteins | sample AusTroGonzalo_MG_2_FD_193488 | JGI IMG/M metagenome (GOLD analysis project Ga0265301, IMG submission 193488) | Bovine rumen microbial communities from tropical cattle in Woodstock, Queensland, Australia - Gonzalo_04 | ecosystem: Host-associated > Mammals > Digestive system > Stomach > Rumen ... | reverse complement strand
ACCGAGATGTAGTTGTGCTCCAAAGCCCAGAGGTCGGTGTCGGGCGCGATGTCGTCGCTGATAAACTCGCCATCCAGATTATAGTAACGCTCTCCATTCTCGTCAACGCAGTCGTTGAAATACTCAATCCAACGGCAGGCCGCCTGCCGACAGACTTTGACGCCTTGCATCGGCTTTTCGCTGCGTGCGGGGAAGTTCACGTTGAGGCAAACGCCTTGAGGCAGGCCTTCTTTCAGCACCTTCTTCGTGATTTCAAGGATGGCCGTGTCGAGGTGGTTGAAGTCGGCATCGGGGTCGAGGCTATTGAGGCTGTATCCGATAGCGTTGATACCATTCATGCAGGCCTCGATAACGGCGGCGATGGTGCCCGAATAGACCACCGTCGAAGCAGCGTTCATACCGTGGTTGATGCCCGAGACGAGCAGGTCGGTTCGCGACATCAGCTTCTGATAGCCCAGCTTCACGCAGTCGACGGGCGTGCCGTTACAACGGTACTCCTTGAAGCCGTCCTCTTCATGCACAAGACGCACATAGATGCGGTCGCGGATGCTGCATGAATGGCTCTTGGCCGACATCACCTCATCGGTGGAAATCAAGGTCACATCACCGAGCTGGCGCATCAGCGCAACCAGCTTACGCAGGCCTTTGGCCACGTAGCCGTCGTCGTTGGTAATCAGTATCTGGGGACGTTTTTCGTTCATTTTGCAACAATATGCCGCAAAGATAAGGAAAAAACGCACATCTACAGCAATGGTATTGCCCTAAAGGGCAAGAAATCTGTCAAAAATCTATTCGAAAAATCACACAAAACATAAATAATAGATTTTGAATGATTTTAATAATGATTTTTGAACGATTTCTTGCGAAGCAATCCCAAATCAAAATCCCTTCAGGCACTGGTAGAGCCGCTGTGTCGGCAGGCCCATCACGTTGTAGAACGAGCCTTCCAGCCCAGTGATGCCGATATAGCCGATCCACTCTTGGATGCCGTAAGCCCCGGCCTTGTCGAAGGGTTTGTAGGTGTCGATGTAATGGTCGATTTCTTCCGCGTCAAGTTCAGCAAAAGTCACATTGGAACCAACTGCAAACGACTCGCATTTCTTCGCCGAGCGCACCGTGACACCCGTCACCACGCGGTGGGTCTTGCCGGAGAGCATTCGCAGCATCCTGACGGCGTCTTCCCTATCCTTCGGCTTGCCCAAGATCTCGCCTTCGCATATCACGACGGTATCAGAGGTGATGAGCAGATAATCGCTGGGCAGTTCGCGATCGTTGTAATTCAGCGATTTAATCCCGCTGAGGTATTTCGGCACTTCTTCCAAGGGTTTGCCTTCGGGAAAGACCTCGATGGTGTCCTTGGTCAGCACCATGAAATCAATGCCCATGCCGCGCAGCAGCTCCTGCCGGCGCGGGGATTTGGAGGCCAAGATTACTTGGTATTTTTTTAGGTTGGAGAGCATTATTATATAATTAATGTGTAATCTAAAGATTCTTCTTCTTGTAAAACCTATCCAATTCCCAACGCAACGGATTGTTTTCGATATAATCGGCAATACGGTTCATTTCCAATTGATTACGTATGATATGGTCATGATAACGCGATTGCCATGCAAACGGGATATCATGTTCGATGGCATATTTCGTCACCGCAGATTTAATGCCACGTATGACAGACGGCAGATTCCCCGATTGCGGTCCAAACTGTAGGGACGCACCGCGTGCGTCCTCTGGATCGGATTGGGACAATTCTGATGCGGACACACGCGGTGTGTCCCTACAAACGGAAACCATTTCTGGTTCTGACGCATTCACCATTTCATATGCGGACGCATTCGATGCGTCATCCATTTCCGGTTCGGACGCATTCGATGCGTCCCTACAGGGGACAACCCTGTTATAAACAACAATCAAATGGACATGATTGGGCATAACGACAAACATTGGTATTTCCACATCATTTTGACGGATAATTGCCGTTTGTTCGATTTGTATCACCGCCCATTTCCCGATTTCAGACAACACCATTTGACCATCCACCACATCGCCAAAATACAATTCGCGTTTTTTCGTGCAGAATGTCACGAAATAATCCGCACCCGTATAATCGTGCCAACGGGCACGCGGCGATTTTCGTTGCGGCAGGTTGTAGGGCATTGTTTCGATTTTGTGCAAAAATACATAGATTTTCCCCATAACGGCAAAAACTACGCAAAAAAACGTTCCCCCGTACGGACGCACCGCGTGCGCCCGACAATCCGAAAACCTATTTTTGGCGGACGCATGCGATGCGTCCCTACAAGGCAAAATCATCCTGTTCTCGCCTTCACCATCTCGTAGATTTTCTCATGCGGTATGCAAACCATTGGGTTATTCTCCATTTCCTCGGCACGGCGTTTCAATTCTTCTTCGACAGACATTTTCTAATCATTTCATTATTATTCCAATTACCAAACAAAACCCACCAGTTTGACTTCCGTCTGGGACAGGTGGAAATCCACGATGTAAAAATACAAATTTTCCCGAAACTAGCCATAAAAAAAACGAATAGCGGAGACTCAATTTCTCCGCTATTCGTATCATTTTGACGCCATTTCCCGCTTACAGCAGCTTCTTCTTCAACGTCTCGATCATGTCGACCGTCATCTTGTCGAGGTCGTACTTCGGATTCCAGCCCCACTCGGCACGGGCGCAGCTGTCGTCCATCTTGTTCGGCCAGCTGTCGGCGATAGCCTGACGGATCGGGTCGAACTTGTACTCCATCTCGAAGTTCGGATAATACTTCTTGATGGCGTTGTAGATGATTTCCGGGTCGAAACTCATGGCCGTCACGTTGAACGAGTTACGGTGCACCAGCTTGGTCGGGTCGGCTTCCATGATGTCGACCATGGCATCCAAAGCATCAGGCATGTACATCATATCCATGTAAGTGCCCTTGCTGATGGGGCAGTAGAACTTCTCGCCCTTCACAGCAGCATAATAGATCTCCACAGCATAGTCGGTGGTGCCACCACCAGGCAACGTCAGGTTGCTGATGAGGCCCGGGAAACGGACGCTGCGGGTATCCACACCAAAGCGGGTGAAGTAATAGTCGCTCAGCAGCTCACCCGTCACCTTGGTCACACCATAGATGGTGTTAGGACGTTGGATAGTATCCTGAGGTGTGTTGTCGTGAGGGGTGGAAGCACCAAAGGCACCGATAGAAGACGGCGTAAAGACGGCGCAGTTGAAGATACGGGCCGTCTCAAGGCAGTTCACCAACGAGCCGATGCCGACATTCCAGCCCAGCATGGGGTTCTTCTCGGCCGTGGCCGAAAGGATGGCAGCGAGGTTATAGATGGTGTCGATGTTGTAGCGTTTCACCACGTCGACAATCTGCATGATCTGCGTCGAGTCGATTCTTTCAAAAGGACCGGTCTCAACAATCTCACCGGTCAAAGGGCGAAGATCCGAGGCCACCACGTTTTCGTTTCCGTAGGTAGCACGGAGCTTCTTCACCAATTCTGTTCCGATCTGTCCGCCGGAACCAACAATCAATATCTTTTTCATTTCGTAATTCCTTTATTTAATTCGGAATGATGAATGCGGAATGCGGAATATCGCAATGCGACACTGGGTTTCGCCCCAATTCAGCATTCTGCATTCCTAATTCCGCATTTATTTCAAAATTCCAAGTTCTTTACCAATCTTCACGAAGGCGGCGATGCACTTGTCGAGGTGCTCACGCTCGTGGGCGGCGCTGACCTGCACACGGATACGGGCCTGGCCCTTCGGCACCACAGGATAGTAGAATCCCGTGACGAAGATGCCTTCCTCTTGCAGCTTGGCGGCGAACTTCTGCGACAGTGGGGCATCGTAGAGCATCACGGCGCAGATGGCGGATTGCGAAGGTTTGCAGTCGAAGCCAGCCTCGGTCATCTTCTTGATGAAGTAGGCGGTGTTCTCATGGAGCTTGTCTTGCAGCGTGTTGGTCTCGCTCATCATCTCGAACATACGGATGCCAGCGGCCACGAGGCCCGGAGCCATCGAGTTGGAGAAGAGGTACGGACGGCTGCGCTGACGCAACATGTCAATGATCTCCTTACGACCCGTGGTGAAGCCACCCATAGCGCCGCCGAAGGCCTTGCCGAGGGTACCGGTCAGAATCTCGATCTTGCCACGGAGGTTGTAGTGCTCGGTGACACCACGACCCGTGCGACCCACCACGCCAGCGGAGTGGCTTTCGTCCACCATCACCATGGCGTTGTATTTCTGGGCGAGTTCATAGATCTTGTCAAGCGGGCAGACATTGCCGTCCATCGAGAACACACCGTCGGTGACGATGAGGCGGAAGCGGCAAGCCTGGGCGTCTTGCAGTTGCTTCTCAAGGTCGGCCATGTCGGCATTGGCATAGCGGAAACGCTGGGCCTTGCAAAGGCGCACGCCGTCGATGATGGAAGCGTGGTTCAAAGCATCGGAGATGATAGCGTCATCGGGACCGAGCAGCGGCTCAAACACACCGCCGTTGGCATCGAAGCAGGCAGCATAGAGAATGGTATCTTCCGTGCCGAAGAACTCAGCAATCTTGGCTTCCAGCTTCTTGTGGAGGTCCTGGCAGCCGCAGATGAAGCGGACAGAGGCCATACCGTAACCACGGGCATCCATGCCGTCTTTGGCGGCTTGAATCAGTTCCGGGTTGTCGGCCAAACCGAGGTAGTTGTTTGCACAGAAGTTGAGGCACACCTTGCCGCCAACCATGATTTCAGCGCCCTGGGCGCTCTCGATGATGCGTTCATGTTTATAAAGGCCATCGGCTTCAATCTGAGCCAATTCCTTCTTCAGATACTCTTGAAAATTAGCGTACATGTTTATTAAGTTTAAAGTTGTTCAGTTTTCAGTTGTTCAGTTCATCGGCAGCACGGTTGGTCGATTCCAACTGGCAGCCGATTTTGGCGCAAAGTTACGAAAAGCATTGATAGGTTGTACAGTTTTTTTTTGTAATTTTGCCGCAAATCTAACAATCACAAAAGATGAACGGCACCTTATATATTTATAACAGCCTCTCGCGCTGCAAGCAGCCTTTCAAACCTTTGAACGCCCCGCATGTGGGTATGTATGTCTGCGGTCCCACCGTCTACGGCGACGCCCACTTGGGTCATGCGCGTCCGGCCATCACTTTCGACTTGGTTTTCAGATATTTGAAGCACCTCGGTTATAAAGTGCGCTATGTGCGTAACATCACTGACGTGGGTCACCTGGAGCATGATGCCGACGAAGGCGAGGACAAAATCGCCAAGAAAGCAAGGCTCGAAAACCTCGAGCCCATGGAGGTGGCACAATACTACACCAACCGCTACCATGCAGCCATGGACAAACTGAATGTGTTGCGTCCATCCATTGAGCCACACGCCTCGGGACACATCATCGAGCAAATCGCTATGGTGCAGAAGATTCTCGACCACGGCTATGCCTACGTGGAAAACGGCAGCGTTTATTTCGACATTGAGAAATATAACAAGGAGCACCCCTACGGCATCCTTTCGGGCCGCAACTTCGAGGAGATGCTCAACACTACGCGCGAATTGAGCGGTCAGGAGGAGAAGCACAATCCCGTTGACTTTGCCCTATGGAAAAAAGCCGAACCTCAGCATATCATGCGCTGGCCCTCGCCTTGGAGCGACGGCTTCCCGGGCTGGCACATGGAATGCTCTGCCATGGGCTGCAAGTACCTCGGCGAGACCTTCGACATCCACGGCGGTGGCATGGACCTCTTGTTCCCACACCACGAGTCGGAGATTGCACAGAGCGTGGCGGCCAATGGCAAGCAGCCCGTCGTCTACTGGATGCACAACAACATGATTACCATCGGCGGACAGAAGATGGGCAAGTCATTGGGCAACTTCATCACCCTCGACGAGTTCTTCAACGGCACCAGCCACAAGGACAAAGACGGCAACGAGATGATTGCACAGGCCTACAGTCCCATGACCATCCGTTTCTTCATCCTGCAGGCTCACTACCGCAGCACTTTGGACTTCTCGAACGAAGCCCTGCAAGCCGCCGAGAAGGGCTACAACCGCCTCATGGAAGCCGTGAAAGCCGCCAAGAGCCTGAAGGCCACCGAAGGCGCCGCCAGCCTCGACATCCAGAAGATTGTGGATGCCTGCTACGACGCCATGAACGACGACTTCAACAGCCCTATCGTCATCGCCAACCTCTTCGAGGCCGTGCGCATCGTCAACACAGTGAAGGACGGCAAGGCACAAATCAACGCCGAGGAACTGGCACTGCTCAACAAACTGTTTAATGACTTCGTCTTCGACATCCTCGGCTTGGTGGAGAGTGGTGCGGCAGAAGGCAACGGTAATCTCGTCGACGGCCTCATGCAGACCATCATCGACATCCGCAAGGCAGCCCGCGCCAACAAGGACTGGGCCACCAGCGACAAGATTCGCGATGAGTTGGCCAAACTGCATATCACCCTGAAAGACGGCAAGGAGGGAACAAGTTGGATAATTGATTAATTCGCTAATACCCAATACATTATTATCATGGTCAAGAAAATTACAATTCCCAAAAGTGCTAAGGATACTAGCAACAAAAACAAGTACCACTTCAAGAACCTCGTCTTCGAAGGCGGCGGCGTGAAAGGCATCGCATACGTGGGTGCTCTGGAAGTCTTAGAGAAAGAGAAAATCATGAAAAACATCGAGCGCGTGGCTGGCACATCGGCGGGAGCGCTTATCGCAGTCCTCGTCGGGTTAGGCTACACCAAAGACGACCTGAGGCAGATTCTCTGGGACCTAGACTTCAAGAGTTTCATGGACAGCTCGTTTGGAGTAGTACGCAACACAAAACGCCTTATCGCTGACTACGGCTGGTACAAAGGCGACTTCTTCCGCGACCTCGTCGGTGGTTACATCAAGAAAAAGACTGGCAATAGCGAATCAACCTTTGCCGACATCGCGAAGATGAAGCAAAGCGGCAAGAAATTCAAGGACATCTATCTGGTTGGCAGCAATCTGTCGACAGGTTATTCCGAGATATTCTCTTACGAGCATACACCTCGTGTCTGTGTGGCCGACGCCGCCCGCATCTCCATGTCCATCCCGCTGTTCTTTGCCGCTGTGCGAGGTATGCGAGGCGATGTCTACGTGGACGGAGGCCTTCTGGACAATTACGCCGTCAAGGTTTTCGACCGGACCAAATACTTGGATACCGAAAACTTCTCACGCACCAGTTACTACGAGGAAATCAACGACTCGCTCAAGGCCAAATCCCGCAAAATCACGGATTATGTCTACAACAAGGAGACTTTGGGATTCCGTTTGGACAACGAAACCGAGATTTCCATGTATCGCGACAACGCCGAACCGCCCATCCGCAAGATTGAGAGTTTCTTCGACTATACCAAGGCCCTGCTCAACACCCTCATTGACTTCCAGAACAACGTGCACCTGCACAGCGACGACTGGCAGCGTACCATCTATATTGACACACTTGGAGTGAGTTCCATCAACTTCGACATCGAAGACGATATGAAAACCAATCTGGTGGAATCAGGAAAGAAGCACACTCAAGAATACCTGGACTGGTACAACAACGACGAGGAGAAAGCCAACAAGTAAGTTTATGGGACGCCTCTTTTTGCCGATTCGCAAAGGCATTCTCATGAGTGCTTTTGCTTTTTTGTGCACCAAAACCATCTCGGCTCAAGAGCAATCCTTCTTCAGTTTCGACAACCGCACTTTCTTTGAGGCTGATGGCCGCTTGGGCAAATATTTCCCCTTCGAGTCTCGTCACGCCTATATGAAGGTGTTGCCGCAATATGGCGTCGACCTGCGCATCGGGCGACAGACCGACGGAAGGATGCAGTGGGAGCGCGACTTCAACTACCCCTCCTACGGGGCCTTCCTACGCTTCGAGAAGAACAACGTGGACAGCGTCCAGTTCAAGTACCGCGACGCCAACGGCTATGAGCGTGAGACATGGCGCGCCCTCGGCGACTGCTATTCCTTGGGCGGCTTCATCAACGGGCATTTCTATCGCGGCAAATACTGGAGTCTTGACTACGACCTCATGGGCGGCTTCTCGTTTTGGACCAAACACGGCGACGAGTTCATCGGCTCGGTGGTCAACGTCCACCTCGCCCTTGACGTCGGCCCGACCTTCATGATCGAGGACAACTTCGACATCACGCTGCGCTACCAGTTCTCGCACTCCTCCAATGCAGCGCTCCGTCTGCCCGACTGTGGCATCAACGTGCTCAGCTGGGTGGTGGGCCTGCGCTACCACCCCAAAGGCCGTCCAGAGCTTGTGCCCAAAGAGTATCCGAGACCTAAGTTCCAAAAGAGCACCTCGATTTTCGCCACTGAGTCAGTTGGCCTCTTGCAGACCAACGAATGGATGCGGAGCTACCAGACCGCCGACGGCACCATGGTCAGCGACTTGCCCTCGGAGCGTCCCTATTATTTCGCCAATGTCATCCAAATCGGCGTGCACCGTCAGTTCCACCCCAAGTTCAGCTACGACGTGTGTCTGGACTTCGGCTGGACGGGCGAGACCAAACGCATGTATGAGAAAGCCCACCAGATGTTCGACGACGGAAACGAATACTTCACCGGCGACGACCCCATCCCACTGATGGAATACAGTTTCGCACGCGGCCTGCATCTCGCGCCTTCGGTAATGTTCGAAATCAACTTCAACCGCTTCGCGTTCTGCATTGGCGGCGCCTATTACCTCTGGCATGGCATCTACTACGGCACCGACCAAAAGAAGACCTGGGGACTGGCAGAGTCGTCGGAGAGCAACTTCGAGGACACCTACCTCCCACCCTGCTATCGTACCTTCTACGAACGCTTGGGATTCAAATATTATCTGGGTAAAGACCGCAACATGTTCGTCGGGTCGTTCATGAAAGTACACAGCGGCGTCATCGACTACGCCGAGCTCACCTTCGGCATCAACCTGTATAGCTGGAAGGACAAGAATTAAGCCTTATTCGCATTCGCCGAAATCGACTTCCTTAACGAGGATGCCCTGCTCGTCGTAGAACTTCCAGTGACCGCAGTGCTTGCCGTTCTTATAGTAGCCCTCCTCGCATCTGTTGCCGTTGTAGTGGAACACCTGCGCGGCACCCGTGCGCTCACCGTTCTCGAAGAAGCCGTGGCTCTGCACGCGTCCGTCAAGGAAATAGGCCGTCCACTCCCCTTCCATCTTGCCGTCTTTCATGCCGCCTTCCATCTTCACCTGACCCGTTTCATAATACAAGGCCTGCTTCACGCATTGACCGTTCTTGTCGAGATAATGGACCATCTTGGGTTGACCCGTTGGGTATTCCGACACCACTTTTTCGGTCAGTTGGGCGGAACAAGAGGCCAGAAGCAGCATTGTGCTCAAAATCAGCAATATCTTTCTCATAGTTGAATCATTTTTATCGGTTAAACATAAGACGAGTGCCCTTGTCTTCTTCATGGAAAACGCCATCCTCAAACACCAGATTGCCGTTCACGAAGGTGTGGGTCACGCGGCAAGACGATTCCATGCCCTCGTAAGGCGACCAGCCGCATTTGGCATACTCGCCATTATCGGAAATCACATGGGGCACATTCATGTCGACCAAAGCCAAGTCTGCATGATAGCCCTCGCGGATGAAGCCACGACGGTCGATTTGGTACAAAATGGCGGGGTTGTGGCACATCAGCTGCACCAAGCGCGGCATATCGTCGGGCAAGGCCTTGGCCATCACCTCAAGCGAACGCTGTATCGACGGGAAGCCCGACTTGCTCGTGAAGTAATCGTCGGTGAACTTCTCCTCGCGCAGATGCGGCGCATGGTCGGTGCCGATGGTGTCGATCAAGCCATCGAGCAAGGCTTGAAGCAAGGCCTTGCGGTCGCGGTGCGACTTGATGGCGGGGTTGCACTTGATGGCGAAACTCTTCTCATCGTAGCTCTTGTTGTCGAACCACAGGTAATGCGGGCAAGTCTCAGCCGTTATCCTTTTGTCTTTCAGCGGGATGTCGTTTCTGAATAGCGACAACTCCCTTTGCGTGGAGATGTGGAGCACATGCAGCCTTGCACCGAATTTCTCGGCCATGTCGACGGCCTTCGACGAGGACTTGTAGCAGGCTTCCATGGTGCGCACAAAAGGATGAATGCTCGCATCAAGAATCACTTGACCTTTCGCAGCCAAGTCTTTGCAACACACTGTATTCTCATGTATGGTCTGCTCATCTTCGCAATGCGCGGCTATCAGGCAGGGCGACTCACGGAACAGGCGCACCAAGACCTCGTTCTTGTCGACAAGCATATTGCCCGTGCTGCTGCCCATGAACAGCTTGATGCCGCATACTTGCTTCGGGTCGGTCTTGACGACTTCGGCGAGGTTGTCGTTGGTAGCGCCCAGATAGAAAGAAAAGTTGGCCAACGACTTCTCAGCGGCAAGGTCGAACTTCTGTTGCAATAATTCCTGTGTCGTTGTTTGCGGGTTGGTATTGGGCATATCCATAAAGGAGGTCACGCCGCCCGCCACGGCCGCGCGGCTCTCGGTGTAGATGTCAGCCTTATGCGTCAAGCCTGGCTCACGGAAATGCACATGCTCGTCGATGATGCCGGGGATGAGATATTTGCCTGTGGCATCAATTTCAATAACCGGCCCTTCGACAGGCTCAGGGGCCTGGTTGTCTCGTACAATCTTGGCAATCTTGCCGTCCGAAACGAAAACACTTGCCACAAAGGTCTGGCCTTCGTTGACAAGTGTCGCATTTTTTATGATGTAGTTCATGCTGCTTTCCTCGGTTTGATTTTTCCAAGCATGCCTCTCCAACGCAGGTTGATGACGCCGAACACGGCCTCGCGGAAGATGCCCTTGCTCATCTTCGACTGTCCCTCGCGGCGGTCAGTGAAAATGATTGGCACCTCTTCGATGGTGAAGCCCAACTTCCAGGCGGTATATTTCATCTCGATCTGGAAGGCATAGCCCACGAACTTGATGCGGTCGAGGTCGATGGTCTCGAGCACCTTGCGCGTGTAGCACACGAAGCCCGCAGTGGTGTCGCGCACCTTCATGCGGGTGACGAAACGCACGTAGGCCGAGGCGTAATATGACATCAGCACGCGGCCCATGGGCCAGTTCACCACGTTGACACCGGTCTTGTAGCGCGAGCCAACGGCCAAATCCGCACCATTGGCGCAGGCATCGTGCAGCCTTGCCAAGTCGTCGGGGTTGTGCGAGAAGTCGGCATCCATCTCGAAGACATACTGGTAGTCGCGCTCCAAGGCCCACTTGAAGCCGGTGATGTAGGCCGTGCCGAGGCCCAGCTTGCCCGCCCTTTGGATCATGAAGAGGCGGTCGCCGAACTCCGTCATCAGCGTTTTCACGATGTCGGCGGTGCCGTCGGGGCTGTTGTCGTCGATGATGAGAATGTCGAAAGCCATCGGCAGGTTGAAGACATAACGGATGATCTTCTCGATGTTCTCTTTTTCCTTATAGGTGGGTATGATGACTAAATTCTCAGACATGGTCGATTTCGTTTACCTTTCAACGTGCAAAGATAGTGGAAAATTGCAAATGGGTGACGAAAGGCACAAAAAAAGCCTGCGCAAACGCAGGCTTTTCTTTTTGTTATTGAAAGATTACTCTTCCACGACAAAGTTCTTCACTTCCCAAGTAGCCGAGGCGGTCGTACTGCTGGTGTACTTGAAAGCGATGGTCACCGACTGGCCGACATATTGACTCAGGTCTGCGGTCGAATTGATGAAGGTCCAATCGCTACCAGAAGGCCATTGGCTGAGATTCAATTCAGTCCAAGTGGATTGGAGAACCTCACCATTAAAATCGGTAGAGATCATCACCGACAAGGCACCTTGCGGCGAAGCATAGTTGACGGCTTGATCAAACTTCAGCGTAGCAGCGTTGACACCCGTCAGAGCAATGGCAGGTGAAACAAGCCAGCTTTCAGCGTAATAGGCCTGACCGACATAAGCGCTGGCCTTCATGCATGAATACGACGGGGCGTGTTGCCAGACATAGGTCAGTTCAGCAGGCATCAACACATCTTGAATAATGAAGTCACCTTGTCCGCTGGCGAAGGTCTCGGAGAAAATCTCTTGACCCGACGGAGGAGGCGTGACACCACCTTCCAAAACAAAATCCGAGTCTGTGCCACCGCTGTCACGCAGACCGGCTTGGCCGAAGTACCTACGGAGTTTGCCGTTCACGGCCAGATGTTTGCCGAGGTTGTCGGGGTTGTCCACCAGGTTGACGCGCGAGCGAAGGGGCTTGCCCGCAGGCAGGTTGACGATGATGCACTGGCTGATTTCGTTGCAGGTGGCCTCATCGGCGATGACCACGTTAGTGGCCAAATCGAACGGACCGCTCCAGTTGATATCAGAGTTGCTAGTCACCGAGCTCAGACCCGACTTCACGGCGCCCACGATATAGCCATGCACCCAAGCGATAGGCTCCTCGTTCTGCAAACCGATACCGGCGGCCACGTTGTACGGGTCATCGGCCGTACCGCTGCCTTCACCCTGTCCAGGAGTGGGAGGCGTAGGAGGCGTCACACCCGTGCCTTCCTCAATGCAGATGCTTTGGATTTCCATAGTGCCAGCTTTGCTATCCGTGGAGATGTACTTCACTGCGAAGGTGACCGTCTGCTCTAAATATTCGGTAAGCGATATCTCCGTAGCGATAAAGTCGTTCCAGTTGTTGCCCTCAACCAAAGTGGCAGGCAACTGCCTCCAACTGGCCATATTCGGGTCGGCGCCCCAATTGTAATTGGTTGAAGCCCAAATGGTCACCTCTTCATTGATGTTATTGAAATAACGACCGATGTAGACAATGGTCATCTTGGCATCGCTCACGTCCATGATGGCGACCGGTGAAGAGATGAGCCAGTCTTCGTTGGCGTAATAGCTACCACCAACATAACCCGTCATCTTGGCGGTGCTGTAGTCGATCACCCATGACTCGGAGCCATAGAGATCATATGTCATGTAGGTGCCAAACTCTGAGGCAAAGCTCTGGCAATAAGGCATGTTCTGCACTTCGCCACCCGTGCCCGGGCCGGGAGGCGGCGTTGGGCCGCTGCCTTCCTGGATGAGGATGCTCTGCACCTCGATGGTGCCGGCCTTTTCGTCAGAGGAGAGATATTTCACCGCCACGGTGACCTTCTGACCAACGAATTGCGAGAGATCAAGCGTAGTGGAAGCGAAGTCAGTCCAGTTGCTGCCCGAAGTCCAGGTAGCGGGGACTTGCGTCCAAGTGGCCTGATTCGGATCACCGCTTGTGTAGTCGGAAGAGACCTGAACAGTGATGTCGGCATCCAAATCATTGAAATAACGGGCGATGTAGGTCATCGTCATGCTGGCTTCCGAAACATTCTCCAAGGAGAAGCGCTTCGAAATCAGCCAGTCCTCATTGGCATTGTTGGTGTTGTTGACAAAACCCGTCATCTTGGCGGTGTTGTAGTCAATCTCCCAAGACTGTGGACCAGCCACATCATAGGTCGTGTAGGTGCCAAACGACGAGGTGAAGTCCTGATAGTACGGCAGGTCGGCATCGCCGCCAGGCGTATAGCCGTCAAACTCCAGCTCTCTGATGGAGCGGATGTAGAGTTGCCAAGTGCTACCGTAGACGGAGGCAATGGCAACGAGATTTCCCGTGCCCTGAGGCAGCGAATCGTAGGCAAAGTTGGCGTAGTTGCTCGTGCGCACGATGACGGTCTGCGAGTAGTCCGTCGGGTCGGCGAGGGTGCGGTTGCCGTAGGTGGTCGGCTCGGCGAAGGTGTTCTCTTCGGTGAACTTCACGTTCTCCAGACGCACCAAACCGGCAAGGTGACGCCCCGCGTTGATGTTGGCGATGGTGGTCAGCTGCGGCTCGATGGGCTTGTTGTTGGCCAGGATGATGATGTGGCCGTCGGCCTCGAAGTTGGTCAGCTGCGGCAAGTTGTTGTACATCGAGAAGGTGACGTCCTTCAGGTAGATACGGATGGAGTCGCCGATGCGCACACCGCTGACGGCGTTGAGGTACAGCTCGATGGCGGCACCCGTGGCGCGGTCTTGCATGAAAGCGCACTTGTAGAGGTTGCCTGACTGCTCATCGGCAGTGATGATGCCATACACCGAGGCGTCTTCCGTGAACACGGTGCCCGACTCCATGGCAAGGATCTCATCAATGGTGTAAACCGTTCCTATCGGCAGGTCTTGGATAGGCGGATCATGATACTCTTTCTTGCAGGAAGTGAACATCAAGCCCACCATGGCAAGAAGAAGGAATGCGTTAAATACTCTGTTTTTCATATTATTGGGTGTTTATTTTGTTTGTCGTTGAATTCTTGTTTTTTTGGCTGTTAGCTTTTAGCTGTTAGCCATTAGCAATTTGGCTGCCAAGCTAATAGCTAACAGCTAACGGCTAATAGCTCACTTCCTAACAGTCAAGCTGATGAAATAATTGATACCGTACATATACGAATACTTGTCGGGGAACATGTCGGGGTTGTTGGCGTTGAAGCGCAGCTGCTCGTAACCGTAAAGGATGGCGCTCTTGTTGTTGAGCAGGTTGTTGATGCTTACGTTCACGAGGAAATAATAGCCTTTGTAACGCTTCGAGAAGCCGCCGTAGAAGTCGAGGGTGAAGGCAGGCTTCATCGGAGTCTGGGTCAGCACGTCCTCAATACGGATATCGCCCTGAGCATAGTGCAGCATACCTTCCTCAGTGTGGTTGTAGGGGTTCACGTCGAAGTACATGTTGGCCATGTAGTTAGCGTTGAGGCTCACCCACCAGTATTTCGGCGAGTTGTACTTGATGCCCAAGGAAGCCACCGTCTCGGGACCTGAGGAAACGTGGTAGCCTTTCAGGTAGGCGACGCTGTTCTCGATATAAGCCGTGGAGTTGTTGTCGTCGTAGACAGAGAAGATGGGGTCGTTATTATAGAGATGCGTGCCATTGGCGGCAGCAGCCTGCATGGTGATGGTCGGGGTGATGTTCCACTCCGCGCCCATCTCGACACCGAGGCTCTTCTGGTTAATGTCGGTCATGATGAAGTTGACGAACTCGCTAGTGTAGGAGTTAGCGCTGGTCGAAGTGTTGAGATACACATTCTCGCAGTAGAAACTGCGGTTCCAGATGAGGTTCTGGTAGGTGTAGTAGTAACCCGTCAGGCGGAATTTGAACGAGGGCGAACGATAGAGGTAGCTCAGGTCAAAGGCGTTGATACGTTCGCTCTTGAGGTCGCCTTCCACCACAGTGTGGCGGGTGCGGGGCGAGACATAGATGTCGCGGAACTGCGGGGCCTGCGTCATATAGGCCATGTTGGCCACGATGTGGTTACGTCCGTTGATGGCATAGGTCACGCCGGCCTTCACGCTGGGGTCGAAGAAGTTGTGCATCTTGTCCCTGCCGAAGGAATTGTCGGCGAAAGAACCGCTCCTCCAGAGACCATCACGCCAGATTTGGGTAAACTCGGCCTGCAAACCTAAATAGATGTCGAAGTTGCCGACGAGCCAATCCACTTGGTCCCAAATGCGGCCATAGTTCCGGTTGGCGTTGTAGTTGTAGCCGATGATGTCGCCTTCTTTGGCCACATGGTTGGGGTTGTTGAGGTCGGTCTGGCATTCATCCGACTCCAGGTTTTCGGCATACTTATTAATATCATAGTAATAGTCGCCACCAAGGAGGTCGGCAACGCGTTCGTAATAGTGCGTCCAAGAAACATTCAGGGCAAAGCCGCCTGTCATGATGAGGTTGGGGCGGAACTCATGCTTGAAATAGGAGGAAATGCCCATCTCGTTTTTGTCGTAATGACGCTCGGCGAGGATATACTTGGAGGCTTTGCCCGTGATGGTGTTGCCCAGTGTGCCATTGGCGTTCTGCACGGTGAAAAGGTGGTCGCGGTTGGCGTTGTAGAGCTTGTCCCAGTCAATTTGGGTAACCTTCGGGTCGCGGTTCATCCAGGCTTCAATCTGGGCCTCGATTTCAGCCGTGCTGTGGGCATTGGTCATGTAATAGCTCGGCAGGTTCTTGTAGTAGTCGGGACGCGGGTCCTTGGCTTCACCCCATTCAAGGCTGGACTGTCCGCCAGGGCCGCCGAAGTAGTAGATCGAGGTGTTGAACTCCGTCTTACGAGTTGGGTTCCAGTACCAGTTGAGTTGCACGAAAGGCTGGTTGTAGGTGCTCACGCGCGAGTTGCGGATGACCTGCTTGCCCGTCACGCCATCAGTCTGGTAGCCCCAGTTGGGGTTGTAGTAGTTGGAGCCGACGAGGTCGTAGGCCTCTTGCACCACCGGGGACGAGCCGCCACGCTGCGAGGGAGCGGCGAAGACGGTGAGGTCGAGGCTGTGCTTGTCGTTGATCTTCTTCTCGACGGAGAGGAAGTAGCTGTAGGCCCGATAGAAGGTGCCTTCGGTGTAGCCGTGGCCCGCATAGCGGCCGCTGACGTTGGCCATGAGGTACCAGCCGTTGCCCATCTCGCCCGTGCCGATGGAGCCCATGACACGGTGGTTGTAGGAACGGTTGCTAAAGGCGTAGCTCAGCGAGATCTGCTTGCGGTACTGCGAGGCACGGGTGGTGTAGGCCGTAAGGCCACCGAGGCCGCCGAAGCCGGCATCGGTCTTGCCGAGACCTTCCACGAGGATGGAGTTACGGAAAGCGTCGTTGAGGCCGCCCCAGTTGGAGAAGACCGGACGTCCCGTCTCGGGGTCGTTCATCGAGATGCCGTTGATCATCACCTCGCCATATTTCGAGTCGTTGCCGCGGATGCGGTAGCGCAGCGAGCCGAAGTTGTAAGCTGCAATGCTGTTGAACACGTCGCGCGACGAGTTAAGCAAGGTGGAGGCGTCGTTGGCCGAGGTCGAGGACTCCTCGAAGTCGGAATCCATCAGGATCACCGTCGGCAAGTCGTTTTGGTTCAGGTCGGTAGAGTCGAGGACTTGGGCTTCGAGCCGCGACACCATCAACAGGGGAACCGCCAATAAAAGTAGGAGTTTCTTCATATTTGGTGTTTTATGATTTTGCTTTGAGGTTTGAATGATTTAAACGGACAAAAATAGAAAAAAGATTGATGGGGTGGAAGTTTTTCTACGCTTTTTTAGACAAATATTTGGGAAGAAGCAAATCCTCCACCCATTTCTTCTGATGCTCCAAGTCCATTTTGGTTCCGCCGTCTGCAATCACTTCTTTGCCTCGTTGAGATTTCGGGCTAACCGTTGCTTTGTATTCCACCCCATTCATCATTGCCGTCAACCGTTTCGCTCCGTTGCCCATTTCCTCCCAATGAGCATTCTCTACCTTAATGCCATACGCTTCAATAACATAGTCAAAAGTCAGCGGTTTATACAGATGCAACTCTGAGAGCAAGTCGGGATTCATCTTGGCGAAATGACCTTCAATAATATCCTGCCAATAGTCATTGATTTCGTATTGGGCAGCAAAATCGCGGAAACACTTCACAGCCTCCACACATTGGCGGATGATTCTATTGGGATGGTCGATTTTTGCGAATCGGGCAAAACTCACCATGTCTTCATTGGTGATACCCGTGCGTTTGCCGTTCATGCTAAGATAGTGGTACTCATCAAGTTTGTTGTTTGGGTTAAAACATGAAAAGGTCAAATCAAAAGCTGGCGTGATATGCCAACTGCCGCCTTGCTCCATCATAAACTCAAAATTGCGGATGTGGGCATCAACGTTGGTAGTCAGGATGTTAAACACGGCACGTCTGAAGGTTTCTTCCCTTTCCTCGTAAGGCACTGCCAAATTGACACATACCTCCATCAGCTGCTCGTAGGATGTGGCATCAGGAATCATAGCCGCCAACGATTGGGTATGAATCTTTTGCTGGTTCTTTCGGTCGTATCTCTCGGTAAGGAAATGATGTTCTCCTCCAACTTCAATCAACCTGCAAGGCATCATGTTGATTCCTGCGGTACGGGCCATGTCGGCGTATGCCATCTCAACCTCGGTGAGCGGATAATAACGGCTTTCGGCAAACTTCAGAAGGTAATACTTATAGCCTTCAGGCAGCATGATTTGTCCCGACCTGATGTCACCCGTCGCCTCGTTGATGGCAATCACAGCCTTGGAATGATTGCCCCCTGCCGAGGTGCCCACCTCATAGAGTGCTTCGAGCGAAAGGTCTTTGCCGACAACAGAAACATCCTCGCGCCCTTGAAGAATCTCCATCGCTTTGGCGTATAATTCGGCCAATTGGAAATTGCGCTCCTTGTCGAACTCATGCGCTGGCTCAAACTCCAAAGCACCCATTCCGCGTTTTCCGATAAATGACAACTTGTCAACTGCCGTGATTTCAGAGGCTCTGATGTGGTTTTCGGCTGCCCAGGCGTTGAACACAGCGTTGCCCCATCGTCCAGGCAGCGAGTCGGCAACAAAGGCAGGCAAGCCTGAATAAATCTCGTCATTAGGCATTCCATAAAGAGGCAACTTGTTGCGCGGATTCCGTATAGATGCCGAAAGAGGGGCAATGTCCAAATCGCCCTTCACAAAATCGGGGTGATAGCTGAACACCGAGCGTTTGCGACGCTCATCCCAAAATAAGCTTCCGACCTCTTTGCCCCAAATGACAACCTTCACGATATTATTTTGCATGTCTCACTCTTTTTCGTTTACCTTGCTGGATTTTTTCTAATTCGTATGGTGAAATCGGGATTTCAGGCAACACATCATCGAGTCCCTGCATAAACCCCACCGCCCTGAGCAACTCAATGAAGGTTCCCAAAGTGATGTTGTACATGCGCCCGTTCTCGAAATTGCGGATGGTGACAACGCTGATCCCGGATTGCTCTGACACTTCTTTCTGTGTCATGTCGCACCCAATGCGGTAGTCCTTGAATCGACGACCCAACATAGCCACAATCTCTGGCGTGTACATCTGCGATATGTCTTTCTCTATTTCCATGCTGCAAAGATAAACATATTTTCTATTATTATTCAAATTTTAATATAAAAGAAAATATTTTTTCTGTTTATTGGAACACATCTTTAGATAAAACATTTTATTCCTATAAATCTTCCATTTTTTATTTTTTTACTACCTTTGCCGCATAAACCTCTGCAAATAGCATCCATCATGAATAAGCATCTCCTTTTTGCGCTCGTCCTTATGGCCCTCATCCTCGGAATGAACCGCGTCAACGCCCAGGAACAGCAGGCCTACAAGGTCGGCCTCGTCGGCTTCTATAACCTCGAGAACCTCTTCGACACCATCGACGACCCCAACAAGAACGACGAGGAATTCCTGCCCCAAGGCGTCAACCAATGGAACACCGAGAAATACCTGACCAAGCTCCATAACATGGCCTATGCCATTTCCACCATCGGCACCGACATCAGCCCCGACGGCATCGCCGTGCTCGGCATGTCGGAGATGGAGAATCGCCATGTGCTGGAAGACCTCGTGGCCCAGCCCGAGATCAAGGACCGCAACTATCAGGTGGTGCACTACGACTCACCCGACCGCCGTGGCGTGGACGTGGGCCTCATCTACAACCCCAAATATTTCCAGCTGGTGAGCAGCAAGTCGTACCGCACCGTGGTGCCCGACGAGCCTGACTTCATCACCCGCGACCAGCTGCTGGTCAGCGGCCTTTTCGATGGTGAGATGATGCACTTCATCGTCATGCACTGGCCTTCGCGCTTCGGTGGTGAGAAACGCTCAATGCCCGGCCGCGTGGCCGCCGCCTCCCTGTGCCGCCACATCGCCGACAGCATCCTGCGCGAAGACGCCAACGCCAAAATCATCATGATGGGCGACTTCAACGACTACCCCGACAACAAGAGCGTGACGGAATACCTGCGCGCCTCGGGCGACATGAACGACCTGCGCGACGGCGAATTCTTCAACCCCATGTACGAGCTGCACAAGAAAGGCTATGGCACCAACTACTACCGCGACGTGCCTGCCGTCCTCGACCAGACCGTCATCACCCCTGCCCTGCTGCCCACCGACTACAACACCTACCAGTTCAAGGTGGCGAAAGTCCACAACAAGGAGTTCCTGAAACAGCACGGCGGCCGCTACAATGGCTATCCCTTCCGCACCTTCGCCGGCGGCGTCTGGATGGGTGGCTATAGCGACCACTTCCCGGTGTACGTGATTTTGCTGAAGAAGGCGTAGTAGTCTAATGCGGAATTAGGAATGATGAATGCGGAATGGGAGCGAAGCTCAGCATCGCTTTGCGCCATTCCGCATTCCATATTCCGCATTCCTAATTAATTTCTATTTCATCCACAAACAACCACGCCGGATTGCCAAATCCGCTATGGTCTTCGGGCAGGTCGTGGCCTGCGATAACGACTTCCACATAACGTGCCGTGACGGGTTCAAACTCCAACTCGTAGGGGAAGAAACCGTCTCTGTCGGCCCAAGAGGAAACCGGAAGGTCCTTTTGCGCCACCTCGCGGAAGGTCTCGCCGTCATCAGAGACTAACACCTTTATTCGGCTCGGGTTGTAAATCCACGCACCTTTATTAATGAGCGCATGGAAACGCACATGGCTCATCTCAGCAGGCCGCTCCAAGTCGATGACGGCATCCAAAGGAACACCGCAGAAGCCCAGCCAACGCCCAGAGTTATAGGCTCCCCTACCTAAGTTGCCGTCGTTGAGCAAGGCTGCCCCTTCGTAGGTGTATTTTTCGGCAGGTTGATGGCGCAAAGTGATGGGCTTGCGGGTGGCCAGGTTAGGCTCCACAGTATCAGCCCAGACTTGAGGATTAAAGATATGCGTGGCGTAGTTGTAGTGATACAGGTCGTAGAGCTGTGCCATCTTGCGGCAACGCTCTACAAAAGCGTCAAAGTCACGCTCTTTCGGGTTGTTCCATTGCAGTTCAGCAAGGGCATCCATACGCGGCATGGCCATGTACTGCACATGACGGAACGAGGCGATGTACTCTGTCCAGATATTGGCTTGCACACCGATGATGTGCTTTTGCTCTTCAGGCGTCAACTCCTCCGGCAAGGGTTGGAATTCGTACACACGCTCCACAGGCAGGTAACCTCCGATGCATTCCGGCTCGCTGGCGATGTCCTCGCTCTGATAATAGTCGAAATAGAGATGCGACGAAGGTGCCATGATGACATCGTGGCCTTTGCGCGCCGCCTCGATGCCACCTTCGATGCCACGCCAGCTCATGATGATGGCCGTCTCAGAGACGTTGCCCTCCAAGATCTCATCCCAACCGATGACACGGCGACCACGCGCCTCCACCACCTTGGCCATGCGGTTCATCACATAGCTCTGCAGGTAGTCCTCGGCAGAGAATCTATCATCTTTCTTGATGCCTAACTCCTTAATCTTGGCTTGGCACTTCGGGCATTGTTCCCAGCGCACCTTGGGGCATTCGTCGCCGCCGATGTGGATATAGGGCGAAGGAAACAGGTCCATCACCTCGTTGAGCACGTCCTCGACGAACAGCATGGTCTCCTCGTTACCAGCGCAAAGCACGTCTTCCGACACGCCCCAGCGCTTCCACACCTCGTAGGGACCGCCCGTGCAGCCCAGCTGCGGATAACAAGCCAAAGCCGCCTGCATGTGGCCCGGCAGGTCGATTTCGGGGATGATGTTGATGTGACGTTCGGCGGCATATTCGATGAGGTCGCGGAGCTCGTCTTGGGTATAGAAGCCCCCATGACGGATGGTGTCGTAGATTTGGCCGTTGTGCCCGATGACGGTACCGCTGCGGTAGGCGCCAATCTCCGTCAATTCAGGATATTTCTTAATCTCGATGCGCCAGCCTTGGTCTTCGCTAAGGTGGAAGTGGAACTGGTTCATGTTGTGCAGAGCCATCATGTCGAGGTAGATCTTCACCGAGTCGAGATCCATGAAGTGGCGACAGGGGTCGAGGTGCATGCCTCTATATCCAAAGTTGGGCCAATCGCGTATCATAACAGTTGGCAGTTGGCAGTTGTTCAGTTGTTCAATTGGCTCGCCCATGTCATTCCGACACTGGTTTGTGGGTTGGCTGGAATCTATGGGCGAGACGGGTAAGCTTTTACGCAAGGTTTGAATGCCATAGAACACGCCTGCGGCGTCGGCGCCTTCGATGGTGACTAGCTTGGCGGTAATGTTGATTTCGTAGGCCTCGGCTTGATCGAAATCGGCGGGGGCCAATTGCAGCACGATGCCATTGGTTTGTCCTTGGTATTCTTGCACATTCAAGGCATAGCCCATGATGTCGTTGACGTATTCGCTGAGGAACTGGGCCTCAAGTTGAAGACCGTCTTCATAATACACAACGGTCTTGGAGCTTAGTTCAAAAGGTTTCTCCTCGGTCAGAAGTACCTCTTTGGGCTGCGGGATGATGTCGTAGGAGGCTACTGGAAGTTGCTGTTTTGTACAGGCGGCAAAGAGCATTGCCACAATGCATAATAGGAATAGCTTTTTCATAGTGTTGGCTTTATATTTCGACAAGCAAAAATAAAAAAAGGATGGCTTTCACCATCCTTTTTTGTTGATTTTGTGTCAATCAGGCTTATTCGCCCAACTTGATGCGTACGAAGTCCAACACGGTGGCTTCCTTGTCGGCAGCCTGGATGTATTCGGCGACGGTCTTCGGGTCGGCGACCAAAGAGACTTGGTTGAGCAGGCAGCTCTCCTTGAAGAACTTGTTCAGACGGCCCTTGGCGATGTTCTGAATCATGCCTTCGTTGAGTTGCACCGTGCCAGGCACGTTGGCTCTGATTTCGCGGGCCAAGGCACCTTGTTCCTCAGTGAGGTAACCCTTGGTGATGTTCGAGCTGATGTGGTCATCGCTATCGGCATGGTTGGGGTTGATGCCAGCCTTACGGAGGGCGGCGTCAACGGCCTTCTGGATTTGCTCTTCCTTGGTCTTGTCGACGGCAACGGCGAACTCGCGATCCTTCACCTCTTGCGGGATGGAGGCTTCGCTCACCGACAGCGGGTTCATGGCGGCGACGTGCATGCACACCTCGTGGCTCACTTCCTCAACACCTTCGAACGACTTGTTCATCTTCACGATGGTGGCGAGGCGGTTGCCAGGGTGGTTGTAGTTGGCCACATATTCACCTTCGAGGACTCTGAAGGCACCGAGTTCGGTCTTCTCACCGGTGACGGCGCTCTGGTTGGCGACGAGGGCCTCGACGGTCTGGCCGTTGATTTCCATGGTCTTCAGGGCTTCGATGTCCTTCACGCGGTTGGCGACGGCCATGTCGAGCACGTCCTTCGTGAACTTCACGAAGTCGGCGTTGTTGGCCACGAAGTCGGTCTCGCAGTTCACCATGACGATGGCGGCGTACTTGTGGTCTTCAGTGGCCTTGGAGAGCACGCAGCCTTCGCTGGCGGTGCGGTCGGCACGCTTGGCGGCCTTGGCCATACCCTTCTTGCGGAGGATGTCGATAGCGGCCTGGATGTCGCCATCGGTCTCGACGAGGGCCTTCTTGCAGTCCATCATGCCGGCACCCGTCATCTGTCTCAGTTCATTGACTTGAGAAGCGGTAATATTCATAGTGTTTGTTGTTTTAAAGGATTGTTATTAAATGTTTACTGGCTTTTAGCTTTTAGCCGTTAGCTATTAGCTTGGCAGCAACTAAGCTAACAGCTAATGGCTAACGGCTAATTGCCAAAGTCCAGAAGCAAATTAGTTCTTGGCAACGGGTTTGCGGGGACGGCGGTTGGTACGCGGACGGCGTTCTTCCTTGTTTTCCTCTTCCTCGACGCTGTCTTTCATCTCGTCAACTTCTTCCTCTTCCTCTTCTTGGACGAGGTCCTTGTTGTTCTTGCGCTCGGTGATGCCTTCCTCGATGGCGTCGACCATCTTGCCGACGATGAGGGCGATGCTCTTCGAAGCGTC
>Ga0265301_10002121_pt1 | contig 23834 bp, 18 predicted proteins | sample AusTroGonzalo_MG_2_FD_193488 | JGI IMG/M metagenome (GOLD analysis project Ga0265301, IMG submission 193488) | Bovine rumen microbial communities from tropical cattle in Woodstock, Queensland, Australia - Gonzalo_04 | ecosystem: Host-associated > Mammals > Digestive system > Stomach > Rumen ... | reverse complement strand
AACTGACCGTGGAGGGCAAGGCACCCGAATGGATAGTTGACCCAAGCATGATGCGCTACTCGATGAACGTGGTGGCACAGGTGTTTGTGAACAATACGCTGGTCACCGACTCACACGACATGGTGGGGGCCTTCGACGCCAACGGCCGCTGCATGGGTGTGAACAACATCGAGTATGACCCAGCAACGGGACAGAGCATGCTCTACATGACCGTCTATGACAGCACGACAGTGGCTACACAGCTGGACTTCCGCCTATGGCACTATGCTACCGGCAAGACGATGGCGTTGGAGACATCGGAAATTATCCACTTCGGCAACAAGGCTGTCGTGGGTACTGTAGACAAGCCCGTCACGATGCGCGCTGCGAACAAGTACCAACAGACGATAGACCTGGCACAGGGCTGGAACTGGATATCGTTCAATGTCTATAATCCGGGCTTCAGAAGCCTGTCGTCGGTGCTCAACCGGTTCCAGTGGCAGGAGGGTGACATCCTGACCGAAGACTCACAGGGTCTGACACTGGTCTACAAGAAAGGACAGTGGATCAGTACCACGGGTTCGGATATCATGGACTTGGAACTGTCGCAGAAGGTGAGCTACAGCGTACTGGTGCAGGATGCCCATCAGATAGACATCTGGGGCATCGCCTTCGAGGATGAAGATGAGCGTACCATCACCGTGAAGCCAGGCTGGAGTAGCATAGGCTATACACCATTGGTGAACCTGCCCGTAACGACGGCCCTGACGGAATACTTCGACGAGGCAACGCCGGGCGACGTGGTGAAGAACCAGCATGAGTTCGCCATGTTCACTGCCGACGGCAAGGGCGGTGGCAAGTGGCAGGGCACACTGAAGTACATGAAGCCGGGCGAGGGCTATATGATGCACCGCCAGAAGCAGACCACTACGACGTTCACTTATCCGTTCTACGAGCCGGGCGAGAACTCGTTCGAGACAACGGTGGCCTATGCGCCGCAGTACGCTGGCGCCCGCTTCGCTACGACGATGAGCGTGGTGGCTGAGGCTGTAGGCGTTGATGTGGCAGAAGGTGACAGGCTCATCGCCTTCGCTGGTGGCGAAGTCGTTGGCGAAGCCGAATTGACAATTGACAATGGACAATTGACAAGGGACGGGGCCGATAATTCTCAATTGTTCTACCTCAGCATCGAGGGCGAGCAGGAGGCTCCGCTGACATTTGCCATCGAGCGTGGCGACGAGATTATCGCCACGACGGGTGAGGTGATGACTTACGAGGTCAACGGCATCAGCGGTACTGTCGACGAACCGACAAAGATCAGCTTCGTCAGGACCGACCAGTTGCCACAGGATGGCTGGTACACGGTACAGGGTATTAAGTTGCAGAAGGCTCCGACACAGAGCGGTGTGTATATCTATAATGGTAAAAAGCAAGTAATCAAATGAAAACAGTCAAGATCATATTACTGACGGCAGTCCTCACCATGTTGTGGGGCTGCTCGTCAGACAGTGACAACGTATCATCACCAAGTGCATCAACGTTTGTAGAATCGGGTCGTCCATCGTGGAGCGTCGACTTGTCTGGAAATGATGCTGCCCCAGGGTGGCAGGACATCGACCGGTCACTGTACGAGAGTTGGATGTACATTACGGTGAAGCTGCAGGACGAGTTGGCGGCCTATGCTGGCGATGGTGACCTCATGACCGTGTTCATCGGCGACGAGCAGCGCACCAGGCCTGCTGCCCCGAACATCTATGCCGACGGCAGTGTGTACTTCGTGATGACCATTGGTGGCAACAGTACCGACCGCGAGATTAACATCCGACTGTGCTACTGGTGCGCACAGCTACGCCAGCTGTTTACCATTGAGGAGAAGTCCACCTTTACGCCAGAACTGCCTTACGGCAACACCAGCGACTACGTGCCACCATTGCTCAAGGGCAGCAAGAAGTATCCCGTGCAACAGCAACTGACCGTCAATCTGCCTGCGAAGGTGCCCTTCACATCGTCAGCCGATGACCTTGTAGCCGTCTTTGCTGGCAATGAGTGTCGGGGTGTAGGCAGCATTGGCAAGCCGTTCACCGTCTTCCGCACTTCGGCAGGCGAGGCACTGCAGGTGCGCTACTATAGTACAGACAAGGCCGGCATCTACAGTATCCTTCAGACCGTTACGTTAAATGGAAATGCAGTTCAGGCTATCACGCTCGAATTCTAAAATCCTATATCTGTGCCAATAGTTGTACGGCAGCCTCGACGGTAGGAACGTCGCTGATAACCATCGAGCGCTTGCCGTTCACTTCACGGAAATTGCAGCGACGGGGATTAGTTGCGACAAATTGCAGAATACGGTCGAAGGCCTCACTCTGATAGAAGGGACTGGTGGCATTCGACACAAAGAACAGCGTCATTCGGTTTTGCTTCAACACAATCTTTTCACAACCCAACGACTTGCCAATGCGACGCAGGGGTACAACCTGCATCAGTTCCTCGCCCACATGGGGCACTTTACCAAAGCGGTCTATCAGGCGGGTGCGATAGGCAGCCAACTGTTCGTCTGTCTGCAAGCCATCCAATTCACGATACAGCAACATACGTTCTGAATCACTGGGAACGTACTGATCAGGGAAGTACATCTCCAAGTCACTTTCGAGGGAACAATCGGTAACAAAGTCAAGATGAGAGGTAAGAGATGAAGGATGAGAGTTATCATATTTCTCATTTTTCGTTTCTTCTCTCTCATTTTCATTATTGATTTCCACCACAGCCTGCTGCAGAATCTTCACATAGGTTTCATAACCCAGGTCTGCGATGAAGCCGCTCTGTTCGGCTCCCAACAGATTACCTGCACCACGAATGTCGAGGTCCTGCATAGCGATATGAATACCACTGCCCAAATCACTGAACTGCTCCAATGCTTCCAAACGCCTGCGGCTCTCTTGAGGCAGATCAGCCAAAGGAGGTGCCAACAAATAGCAAAACGCCTTGCGATTGCCTCGCCCCACACGACCACGCATCTGGTGCAGGTCGCTAAGTCCGAAACGATGGGCACCATTGATGATGATGGTGTTGGCATTAGGAATATCAATACCATTCTCGACAATAGTCGTTGAGAGCAGTACGTCGTAATCGTAGTTCTGGAAGTCAAAGATAATCTGTTCCAGTTCCTCGGGTTTCATCTGACCGTGTCCTACAGCGATACGAGCATCGGGCACATACTTCTCAATCATCTCCTTAATGCGCGTCAGGTCATTGATACGCGGATTGACGAAGTACACCTGTCCGTTGCGCGACATCTCGAAGTTAATGGCATCGGCAATAATCTCCGCGCCAAAGGTATGTATCTCTGTTTGAATAGGATAACGGTTGGGCGGCGGCGTCTGGATAATACTCAGGTCGCGAGCGCCAACCAACGAGAATTGCAGGGTGCGCGGAATGGGTGTTGCACTCATGGTAAGTGTATCGACATTGGTTTTCATCTGACGCAGTTTCTCCTTTGTAGACACGCCAAACTTTTGTTCCTCATCGATGATGAGCAAACCAAGGTCTTTGAACTTCACACTCTTGCCAATCAGCTTATGCGTACCTATTAATATATCTATCTTACCATCAGCCAAGTCTTTCAGGATGGCTGTCGTCTGTTTGGTAGAACGGGCACGCGAGAGATATTCCACACGTACAGGTAAATCCTTCAATCTTGAAGAGAAGGTCTGGAAATGCTGATAAGCCAACACCGTTGTTGGCACCAGCACCGCCACCTGCTTCGAGTCGCAAGCCGCCTTGAACGCTGCGCGTACAGCCACCTCCGTCTTGCCGAATCCTACATCGCCACATACCAGTCGGTCCATCGGACGTGCCTGTTCCATATCAGCCTTTACGTCGTTGGTGGCCTTTAACTGGTCAGGGGTGTCCTCATACAGGAACGAAGCCTCCAACTCCTGTTGCATAAACGAATCCGGCGAATATGCAAAGCCCTTCTGTTGACGGCGGGTAGCATATAGTTTGATGAGGTCACGGGCTATATCCTTCAGCTTTTGTTTGGTACGCTCTTTCATGCGTTCCCACTGGCCCGTACCCAGATGCGACATACGAGGTGGCTCTCCATTGTCCTGAGCCTTGTATTTCGACACCTTGTACAGAGAATGTATAGAAACGTAGATGGCTCCCCCACCCTCGTACATAATCTTGATCATCTCCTGATAACTGTCGCCCTGTGGCATGCGGACCAGTCCGCCAAACTTACCGATACCATGATCGATGTGTACCACATAGTCGCCCACCTCAAACTGCTGAATCTCTTTCAGCGTCAAAGCCACTTTGCCACTGCGAGCCTTGTCTGAACGGAGGTTGTACTTATGGAAACGGTCGAATATCTGGTGGTCGGTAAATACGCACAGTTTCTGGTCATTATCAGCAAAGCCCTCATGAAGCGTTTTTTCGACAGAATCGAAAAGGACGGTTCCCTTTTCAGCGAAGATATCCTTCAGACGGTCCAATTGTTTATTGCTATCAGCAAGGATGCACAGACGATAGCCCTCAGCGAGATACTGTTCCAACGACTGTTGCAGAAGGTCGAAGTTCTTATGGAACTGAGGTTGTGGCGAGACATGGAAGGTAATCGTGGCATCAGGCATACCCGTAGGACGATGACCAATCTCAATACGACGGAATCCGGCCATATCGCGAGCAAAGGTCTGACCGCTAATCAGTTGCACCTCCTTACGCATCTCCATACGGATGGTCTGTTCTTCCATCTCTGTGGCACCCTCCAAACGCTCGGTCAACGCCTGTTGAGAGAAACCCTCTTGATAGGTACGGTCAATGGCATCGTGAACGTATAGGAAGTCCTTAGCCACCAGCATCGTTGCCTCAGGCAGGAACGAGAGGAAAGGAATCTTCTCCGTCTCCATCAGACCTAATTCTGGTACAATTTCCACCTGTTCGCACTTGTCTTTCGACAACTGCGTCTCAACCTCAAAAGTACGTATGGAGTCGATATCATCGCCAAACAAGTCGATACGGAAGGGGAACTCAGAGCTGTAGCTATAGACGTCGAGAATACTGCCTCGAAGGGCAAACTGACCTGGTTCATATACATAGTCTACCTCACGGAATCCCAATGAGCGCAGACTCTCCAGCGTAGCGTCCATATCCAACACGTCTCCCTGATGCATTACCAGCGTCTGATCGTCCAATTGTTTCTTTGAGATGACCAGTTCCGCAATGGCTTCAGGATAGGTAACAATCAGAAGCGGAAAGGTTATCGCTGATAGTTTCGACAGCACTTCTGTGCGCAATATCTCGTTGGCAGCATCGCGCTGGGCATACTTGATGGCCCGACGATAGCTTGAAGGGAAAAACAGCACCTGCTTGTCATCCAGCAATTGCACCAAGTCATGATAGAAATAGCCCGCCTCCTCAGCATCCTGAAGGATAAATACTGTGGTCGATAGTTTTGTTCTCGACGCTAAGCTTCCGAACACCATCGGGGCCGATGAGCACATGAGCCCCTCGAGGAAAATGGTCTTGACCGACTTTTTCCCCATCACGTCTGCCAAAGCGCTCACTGGAGCTGACTTGGCATATATTTTCAGCAAATCTTGAATCTTCATATCAATTCGTGTGCAAAATTACTAAAAAAATTAAACTCCAAACCCTAAACTCTAAACTTTTTATTACCTTTGCATCAAAATAGAAAAATATAAATCATTATGGCGCACATCAGTGATAGTATCGTTATCATACCCACGTATAACGAAAAAGAGAATATCGAGAAGATAATCCGGGCCGTCTTTGGACTGGAGAAGTGTTTTCATATCTTGGTCATCGATGATGGCTCGCCCGATGGCACTGCAGCTATTGTCAAAGGCATGATGGCACAAGAGGAATTCTCGGATCGTCTCTTCATCCTCGAACGTAGTGGCAAACTGGGTTTGGGCACAGCTTACATCACTGGCTTCAAATGGGCTTTGGAGCGTGACTATGGCTATATCTTCGAGATGGATGCCGACTTCAGCCATGACCCCAACGACCTGCCTCGCCTTTACGCAGCATGTGCTGACGAGGGGTACGATGTGGCTATCGGTTCACGCTATGTCAGTGGTGTGAACGTCGTCAACTGGCCTATCGGACGTGTACTGATGTCATACTTCGCATCAAAGTATGTGCGTATCGTTACCGGTTTCAAGGTTCACGATACCACTGCGGGCTTTAAGTGCTACAAGCGTCGCGTACTTCAGACCATAGAACTCGACAAGATTCGCTTCAAGGGTTATGGTTTCCAGATTGAGATGAAGTTTACTGCCTACAAGATTGGCTTTAAGATTAAGGAGGTACCCGTTATCTTCGTCAATCGTCGCGAGGGCGTCTCGAAAATGTCGGGCGGTATCTTTGGCGAGGCCTTCTTCGGTGTTATGCGTCTGCGCTGGGATGGTTGGACACGCAAGTATCCCAAAATAGCAAGCATGCTACTGATGTTGCTGACTTTAGCAGGCACCTCTTTGGGCGTGCAGGCAAAGGACAATGTGGTATTGCGTCGCAATCAGGTGGGTTGTTCTCCTAATCAGGAAAAAGTCATCGTTGTCGAAGGCTCGAATCCAGGCAGCAAGATGCGCATTACGACACCCGACGGAAAGGTTGTGAAAGCTAAAAACGTACGACGCGCCGTATCGCCGTTGTCAAACAAAACGCGTTATGTGGTGGATATAAGTCATCTGACGGCTACGGGCGACTATCGCGTATCACTTGGTGATGAGTCGTGCGTGCTTCATGTCAGCGAGAAGCCTTTCCACGACATCGCCACATCATCACTTCGTCTGTTCTACCTGATTCGCTCTGGCATTGCCATCGAAATGGGTGGCGCCTATAATCGTCCCCTTGGTCATCCTGATACGCATGTACTCGTGCATCCTTCAGCCGCCTCGCCCCTACGTCCCGCTGGAACCGTTATCAATTCGCCCTATGGCTGGTACGATGCTGGCGACTACAACAAATACGTCGTCAACTCTGCATTCAGCATCGGACTGATGTTTGCTACCTACGAACAACAGCGCGACTATTTCACGAAGCTGAACACCAATATTCCTGAGAGTCGTAACGCTACGCCTGACTTCTTAGACGAGATGATGTTCAACCTGCGCTGGTTGATGACTATGCAGGATCCGTACGACGGTGGTGTCTATCATAAGCTGACAACGCCTAACTTCGAGGGTTTCGTCATGCCAAAGGATTGCAAGCAGCCACGTTATGTTGTAGCCAAGAGCGTTACAGCCACGCTCGACTTTGCTGCTGTGATGGCCGATGCAGCGCGACTCTTCGAACCTTATCAGCATGACTATCCTGGTTTCTCAGCACAGGCTGCCGCTATGGCCGAACGTGCCTATCAATGGGCAAAGGCCAACCCCAGGGCTTTCTATATGCAGCGCCAACTGAAGGATCCTGCAGTGACAACAGGCGAATATGGTGACAGAAGTGCCAACGATGAATTCTTCTGGGCAGCCTCAGCCCTCTATCGTCTGACGGGAAATAAGCAGTATCTTAACGATGCACGTCAGTATGAGCCTAAGCAGTTCACCCTCCCCACATGGGGTAATGTGGCCTCGCTCGGTGCCTTTGAATGGCTGGCACAGAATAGCGAACTGAATGCTGACATGCAAACTCAACTCATTGCCTACTGCGAAGAAGCCATAAAGGATGTCGCCACCTCGAGTTTCCAGTCACCCTACGGTAATAAGGCACGCGACTTCGGATGGGGTTGTCTGGCTGAGTTCTGCTGTTGTCAGGCTATGACATTGCTCTATGCCGATAAGATAACAGGTACCAAGAACTATCAACGTTATGCGTTGCAGAATGCCGACTACCTGTTAGGCCGTAATGCTACCGGCTACTGCTACGTCACTGGTTTCGGTGATCTGAGTCCCATGCATCCGCACCACCGTCCATCGGCTGCCGACAATGTAGAGGCTCCGTTCCCCGGCATGCTCGTAGGAGGTCCGAATCCAGGACAACAGGACAAGAAGGACATGCACAATGCCAAATACCCATCAAACATTGCTGATGAGTCATATATTGACGACGCAGAGTCATACGCCTCTAACGAGATTGCCATCAACTGGAACGCTTCGCTTGTGGCATTCCTTTGCTGGCTCGATGCACTTACTGATTAATTACTGATCGGGATTCTCTACGAAACCTTGGTATTCAGGTACGAGAGCAGACATAACGCTGTCGTAGGCCTGATTCATGGTGGCTTGGATATTGTCATTACCCTGTCCTACCGGATAGATGGGCTGATGAATGGTCAGCTTCAGGGGATGCCAAGTGGCAAAATGCCAGTCTTTAGTACGAGGCATCACATTGAACGAGCCATTGATTGTCAGTGGTACCACAGGCAGTTGCAATTCATCAGCCAAGGCAAAGGCACCCTTCTTAAAAACACCCATGTGACCCGTAAACGAACGTGCTCCTTCAGGGAATACGACAACAGAGCAATTACCTGTTTTAAGAATATGACGCGCTGCCTCATAGGTGGCGCGAACCTTACTGGGGCCGCGCTTGTCGACGAATATCTGATGGGACTTTGCACAGGCATAGCCCACAAAAGGAATCTTTTTCAACTGGTGCTTCATCATCCACTTGAAGTTGCGACCTAAGAAACCATAAATGAGGAAGATGTCGAAGGCACCCTGATGGTTAGCAACAAAGACGTACGACTGATTGGCTTCGAGATGTTCGCGACCCTCTACCGTGACAGGCAGAAGGAATGCACGCGTAATGGTGCGAGCCCACCAACGTCCAGGATAGTACCCCCAGAAGTGACCATCGCCCAAAGCACAACCTACACCTACAAGGAATGCCGTCCATATCGTCATCAGAATGGTGACGGGAAACGCAATAACAATCTGATAAATCCAGTAAAATATCTTCATTTCTTTTTTAATGTAATTACAACTATTTCGCCAGGAAGTCCGAAGCGGAAAGGAATAAGAGCGCCCAGACCTGTTGATACATAGATGGCACGCGAACCTTCATAGGTCATGCCTCCCCACTCCGAATAGCGCAATGCTACGGGTGACCAACCAAACAAGGATATCTGTCCGCCATGCGTATGTCCGCTCAACGTAAGCTGGGCATTACATTCAGGCAGTATCTTCTCGCGCCAACAGCTGGGATCGTGTTGAAGCATCACAATAAAGGGAGAAGGTTTAATGGTTATGCCAGCAAGGGTCTTGTTCACGTCACCCTTGCGAGGCATACGCTTGACAACACCCCAGTTCTCCATACCCGCAATGACGATACTGTCTGAGTCACGACGCACGATACGATGCTCGTTCAGCAGGAGGTCGAAACCCATATTACGCAGGGCCTTGACCGTCTTCTCACAATTCGCCGTCTTCTCTGCCTCGTCACAGTTCTGATAGACCGCATAGTCGTGGTTGCCCAAAACGGCATAGACACCATCTCTAGCCTTCAACTGTCGGATATAGGAAGCCTGTGGGTCTAACTCTTCAGGCCATATATTCTGCATATCGCCCGTAAAGACAATGGCATCGGCATGTTGGGCATTGATGCTGTCTATAGCGCGCTGCAACATCCATTGGCGCGAACCCGTCATCGAGGCTACATGGGCATCGCTGAACTGAACGATACGATAGCCATCAAAGGCCTCAGGCAAATCTGCGGAGGCATACTCTACATGACGAACCTCAAACTGCTGGAAACCAAATAGGAAGCCATAGCCCGTCAGAGCCCATATTATAATAGTACACGCGATGACTGTGCGTCGCCATACCTTGCGAGGCAGAATATATCTGAATAATAATGCCAAGCCCAACGGTACCACAACGAGTACCATTAACAGGAAGAAAGGTATGGCAAAACGGGCTATCATTTTTAAAGATGAGAAGTAAGAGATGAGAGATGAGAGATGAGAGAAGTGTGGTCAAAGGATATTTCTTCTCCTATATAGCTGGTATCAACCAGACCATTGTGGTAAACGGTATGTCCGTTACATAGCGTCCGCTCCACCTGCCAATTGAAGGTGTGTCCCTCCAAAGGACTCCAGCCGCACTTGCTCAGGATACAGTCCTTTGTCACTGTCCAAGGACACTTCGGACGGACGATGGTGATATCAGCGCGATAACCCTTCCGCAAAAAGCCACGTTGCTGAACACCGAACAGACGGGCCGGATTATGACACATCAACTCTACCAGTCGCTGAATGGTAAGCACACCCTCGTCAACGAGTTCCAGCATGGTGACCAGCGAGAACTGAATCATCGGCATACCTGAGGCTGCTTTGGAACAACCACCCTCTTTCTGACTGAGCAGATGGGGAGCATGATCGGTACCTACGACTGAGATACGTCCATCCTTCAAGGCCTCACGCAACATAAACTGGTCAACAGGAGTCTTAATGGCTGGATTCACCTTAATCTTTGCACCTAATTGTTCATGGTCGAGCTGGGTGAAGTAGAGGTGGCCCACACAGGCCTCGGCAGTGATATCACACCTCTCAGTTCTCAGTTCTAAATTCTCAGTTAACAATTCCAGTTCTTCTGCGGTAGATATGTGTGCGATATGCAGGCGAGTACCATATTTCTTGGCCAGTTCTACTGCCTTACGCGACGATGCCAGACAAGCCTCCTCACTGCGTATCAAGGGATGAAGCGACACCTGAGGGTCATCTCCCCAAGCCTGCTTAGCCTCAGCCATATTCCGATTGATAATGTCTGTATCCTCACAGTGTGCCATCAATGGCAACCGGCAGGTTTTGAAGATATGTTCTAAAGCCTGTTGCTTGTCAACCAGCATATTACCCGTTGACGAACCCATAAACAGCTTGACACCCGGAATCCTGTCGGCAGGCAGTTTGGCAAATGTATCCGCATTGTCGTTAGTCGCCCCATAGAAGAACGAGTAGTTCACATGGCTTTTTTCACGAGCCAAAGCAAATTTCTCTTCCAAAGCTTCCAGCGTAGTCGTCTGTGGATTACAGTTTGGCATATCGAAATAGCTCGTCACACCACCTGCTGCTGCTGCACGGCTTTCTGTGTCGATATCAGCTTTAGCTGTCAATCCCGGCTCACGAAAATGTACATGGTCGTCAATGACACCTGGCAAAACATAACAACCTGAGGCATCAATGACTTCATCAAACGATGCTGCAGGCTGTTGTTTGGTAATCTCTATGATATAACCGTCCTCGATGACGATAAAGCCATCCTGCGTACGGCCTTCATTGACAAGATGTCCTCCTTTAATCAGTACTCTCATGGTTTAGGCATGTTTACCAACGGCGTTGGAGTTTGAGGCGCTACAGAGTCTGCTGGCGGTGCAGCCGTCTCGCTCAATCCGTTCATGCGTTGTTCATTCTCCTGTGCTACCTGATAATACTCTCGGACGTACGGATCATTCTTAAAGCGTTTAGTAGCTTTAGACATGATATCCTCTATCTGTGGAGTCAGAACAGGATAACGATACTGGCTCGTAATAATCATAAACACGCCAGGACCCAGCACATTGTCGAAGTTCTCAACGATGAAATTGGTAACGAGTGAATCCTCTTCCTGAGCTATCCGAGCTGCCTCTACAGACAATTGCTGATTGATGGTTTCCTCATCGATGCCATCCAACAGCATCTGACTCTGTCGATGCGACAACTCATTCATGCGATTGGAAAGCTGGTTGTGCTTATCGATAAAGTGGTACAGGCTGTCGTTCAGCGGTGAACCACCCACGCTCTGGCTGGCATTGTCAATCTTAATCTTGATGTCACCTTCCTCAAGCACAACAGGCATGATGCTCTCGTCGTCCATATAGAGATTAGCCATACGTACGGTATCCAGCAATCCGGCAAAATGGAACTCACCATGCACCACATCGCATGAGTCTATATTCCTGACCTCACCAGATTTGAGAGCTCTCAGATAGAGTTTGTTGCCATCAAGTGCAGACACAGACGATGAACCCTCCACATGATAGGAACTGGCACACGACGTCAGGGTTGCGATGACGGCAAATGTATAGAGTATTTTGTTCATAAACGACTTATAGTTCATATTTCATCGGCAAAAATACAACCTTCTATCGAAATATGAAAATATATTTGCGCATTTTAAAACAATTGTGCAATTATTTAGCGTTTTTTTGCGTCTTTTTCCAGTTCGTTGCTAATTCTATGGCTTGCATAGAGTTGTAAGATGGCTGCAACAAGTAACACCACAATCCAGTTGTTGTGTACATATTTGACGTACGCCACATATTGAAGACCAAGGAAATTACCACGGTTGGCAAACATCAACAGGGCAGTAATCAGGAACAGGGCATCGCTCAATAGCATCATCCTGCGCAAACGACGGACATTGTAGTTGGGACCGTCATAGCGCTGGCGCATCTGCATGGCAGCAAACATCAGGGCACCAGGAGCAAAAACGTACGCTGCCCACGATTGCAGGAACAGACTGGCACCAGAACCAATCACCATCAACATGCCTCCTGCCAGCATCACAAAAGTTTCTATATTACTCAGTTGTCTCATCAGTAGTCATCAAGTCAGGTTTCTCATCGTCGCTCAACACAAACACGTCCTCATCGTCAGCCTTCATGAAATAACGCTCGCGGGCAATCTTCTCAATAGCCTTAGGATTGCCGTCGAGGGTGTGTATCTTCTCCTGATCCTGATGATAGCGTTCGGTATACTGTTCTATCTCGTCCTCCAATTCACTGATACGCTGTTTGTTGCGCAGATGATTCCATACACTGTTCTCATCGACGAAACCAATGAGGACAATAGCAATCAAGGCCACCACGACATACTTCAAGGCGGGGATGTGATAGATGCGGAGCAGTATCGATTTAACCTTTTTCATATATTTCTTTCTTTTCGACGGCAAAATTACAAAATAATTATGAATTATCTCATAGCGGAAGCAAATTTTTCACTCTTCATTTTTCACTTTTCACTTTTTTATCGTATCTTTGCACCATAATTTTCAAAAAAGTATGGAATATATTGTTTCGGCCCGTAAATATCGCCCTACTACCTTCGATACGGTAGTGGGCCAACAGGCGCTGACCACCACCCTGAAAAATGCCGTGAAGAGCGGAAAACTGGCTCATGCCTACCTCTTCTGCGGACCACGTGGTGTGGGTAAAACGACCTGTGCACGTATTTTTGCCAAGGCCATCAACTGTATGTCGCCCACTGCCGACGGTGAGGCTTGTGGACAGTGTGAGAGCTGTCAGGCATTCAACGAACAGCGCTCGTTCAACATCTTCGAGCTTGACGCTGCCTCGAACAACAGCGTAGAACACATCAAGACGCTGATGGAGCAAACGCGCATTCCTCCACAGGTAGGCAAGTACAAGGTGTTTATCATCGACGAGGTACACATGCTGTCGACAGCAGCTTTCAACGCTTTCCTGAAGACGTTGGAAGAACCACCCGCACACGTCATCTTCATTCTGGCCACGACAGAGAAGCATAAGATCCTGCCTACCATTCTTTCTCGCTGTCAAATCTACGACTTCGAGCGCATGACCGTCCGTAACACTATCGACCACCTGAAGTCGGTAGCCGAGAAGGAGGGCATCACCTACGAGGAAGAGGCTTTGGCAGTGATTGCCGAGAAAGCTGACGGTGGTATGCGCGACGCCTTGTCCATCTTCGACCAGGCCGCCTCGTTCTGCCAGGGTAACATTACCTACCAGAAAGTTATCGAGGACCTGAACGTGCTCGACTCTGAGAACTACTTCCAGATTATCGACCTTTCTATTATTAATAAGGTGGCCGATGTGATGGTGTTGCTCAACAACGTTATCAACAAAGGCTTCGATGCAGGTTTACTGGTGCAGGGACTGGCCAAACACGTGCGTAACGTACTGATGGCTAAAGATCCACAGACACTGCCTTTGCTCGAAGTGAGCGACCAGCAGCGCCAACGTTATCAGGAACAGGCACAGAAGTGCCCTACTCCCTTTCTGTATAAGGCTCTGCAATTCATGAACCAGTGCGACATCAACTACCGTCAGTCGTCCAATAAGCGTCTGCTGGTGGAACTCACACTGATAGAGGTCGCCCAGATTACACAGCCCGAGGAGGGGCCAAGCGCGGGGCGTCAGCCCAGAAGATTGAAATCCCTGTTTAAGCAACTGATACAGCAGGCTCAGCCCAAGCAAGCAGCTCCGCAGGTGGCTGCGGTTGAGCCTGTTGTGTCAACCCCTGTAGTCTCTAGTGATGATTCTAGTTCTACTAATCAAACTAGTGAGACTACTCCTATTAGCGAGCCCAAACCCACCGCCACTTACAACGCTGCTGCTCGTCCCCAGCTCAAGTCCAGAGTTGGCTACTCTTGGAACAATCTGCTGAATAAAGATAAGAAAAGCAAGATGAGCATCATCCCAGGCACCCTTAATGCGAACGATCCCAATGTCACAGCTGCCAAGGAGGAAGAGTTAACCTTCTCGCAGCAAGACCTTGAACTGCAATGGATGTCGATGTGCAACCGTATGCCACAGAAATACAGTGGTGTTGCCACGCGCATGAAGAATATGAACCCCTCCATCCTCGACTTCCCGCATGTCGAGGTGGTTGTGGAGAATCAATTGGCTATGCAACAGGTCGAGGAGATTAAGGGCAGCATCGTCAAGACCCTGCAGGTCTATCTGCACAACAAGTCAATAACCCTCTCTATTCGTGTTGCAGAGCATGAGGAGCAAGAAAAGATTCTCTCCCGTCGTGAACAATACGAACTGATGGAAAAAGAAAATCCCTCAATCGGTAAATTGAGGGATCTCCTAAGTCTTGAACTGGCGTAAGCCTATTTTTCACTTTTCACTTTTCACTTTGATCTTGCGCCCTGCGCTAAATCAAAGGCATTCCCATTTTCTTGCATTCCGCACGCATATCGTCAGGCCATATTGAAGCCTGAATCTCACCGATATGTCCCTTGTGCAACAGTACCATACACAGACGACTCTGTCCGATACCGCCACCAATTGACAGCGGCAGCTGGTCGTTCAGCAACTTCTGGTGGAAATATAGCTTTTCGCGCGCTTCCTTACCCTCTATCTTCAACTGTCGCAACAGGCTTTCCTTATCTACACGGATACCCATTGACGAGAGTTCGAACGAGCGACCCAGTACAGGATACCATATCAGGATATCACCGTTCAAACCCATTTGACCATTCTCACCTATCGTACTCCAGTCGTCATAGTCCGGTGCACGTCCGTCATGCTTCTCACCATTCGACAGCTTGCCGCCGATACCAATAACAAATACGGCACCATATTTCTCACAGATGGCATCCTCGCGTTCTTTAGGCGTCTTGTCAGGATACATCTGAAGCAGTTCTTCGGCATGTACGAAATGAATCTTCTCAGGCAGGAAGGGCTTAATCTGCGGATAAGTCTCACAGGTCAGGTACTCCGTACGACGGATGGCAGCATAGATGCGCTCCACCACATTCTTCAGATGGGCAATGGTACGCTGTTCCTTGGTAATCACAGCCTCCCAGTCCCACTGGTCCACATACAGCGAATGCAAGTTGTCCAACTCCTCGTCAGCACGAATGGCATTCATATCCGTATAGATGCCATAGCCAGGCTCTATGTTGTATTCTGCCAGACTCAGACGCTTCCATTTAGCCAGCGAATGCACCACTTCTGCACGCGCATCGCCTAAGTCCTTGATGGGGAAGGTAACTGCACGTTCCACACCGTTCAAGTCGTCGTTGATACCTAAGCCCTGCAACACAAACAGGGGGGCTGTCACACGACGCAGACGCAGCTCAGTGCTCAGGTTTTGCTGGAAAAACTCCTTAATCAGTTTAATACCCTGCTCTGTCTGTTTCGTATCCAGCAGAGCTTCATATCCGACGGGTTTAATCAGTTGACTCATATCTTTATTTTCAAATTTTCGCGCAAAGGTACATAATAAATATTAATTTGCAAACAAAAACCAGAATTATTTTTGCAAAATGACAGAAATCCTTGATTTTTGCTATCTATTTGCATCGTTAAGCATCCCGTTAACAAATCATAATTCTCAATTCTCAATTCTCAATTCTCAATTATTTATTGTACTTTTGCACTCGCAAAAAAGCAATGGTCCCGTAGCTTAGCTGAATAGAGCGTCAGATTCCGGTTCTGAAGGTCCAGGGTTTGAATCCCTGCGGGATCACGAAGGAAAAAGGAGAATTAAATGTGAAAGCTCGCTTTCAAATATTTAAGGCTCCTTTTTACTTTGTAGGATGGCTGGCGCCAGCCTACAGGGATGACCAAAGGTCAATTCCTGCGGGATCACGAAGGTCAATTCCTACAGGGATGACCAAGGGTCAATTCCAACGGGATGAATATGTCCTATTCTTATTGCCACCATGTGCCTCCAGATAGCCAAACTCTGTGAGCTGGCGAAGGTAACGCTTGGCGGTAGTGGGATTGAAACCGAAATAACTGACGATTTCTTCTGTTGTAATCTGGTCTTTATCGGCCACGAACTCCATAATATCGACCAGTTTTTCTGCCAAAGATGGCTTTATCGACCATTTATCGACCAGTTTCTGTCTCACATTTAATTTATCGACCATTTTCTCCGATGTCGATTTCACAAATTGGTCGATATCCATTTGCAGATGTTGGCAATGCAGTTTAGTCATGCAATCGATAAAGACTGCAATGTCCTCACTCTCGCGAGTATCAATCAGTGCCTGAATGTATTCGGCTTTGTCTTCTTTAAGCACTTTGGTCGGCAATACATCAAACTCCCATTGTAGCAGGTTCATCAGCAATCGACAAGTACGCCCGTTACCATCTGCCCAAGGATGGATGGTCACCAGCTCGAAGTGCGCCCAGAAACTGAGGTCATAGACAGCAACTACATCAGTAGGATCAATGGCTTTGCGACGTCGATTCAATTCCTCGCAAAAGGCAGCCAAACGTGCAGGTACCTTTTGATACGTCACATATGACTTTCCGCCCGTTCCTGCAGTGACATTCAACTTGCGCAACTCACCCTTAGCTGCAGAGAAGTCACCACCAATCGAATGATACTCACTACCTGTACGAGCCATCACTTTCGAGGCCAATAGGACGAGCCAATCCACAGTGATAGGCTCATGCTGCTTAATCCACTCACGTCCATAGTCGTACGCCACCTTTAGGTCGAGATTCATCTGTTGTTCCAGCATGGTGCGCTTGCTGCTGGTAATGCCTTCATCGAACAGCAGTTGCGCCTCTACCTCCGTCACCGTACTGCCCTCGATGGCTGTAGAGTGCGTAATGATGGAGTAGAGATAGAACTTGTCGAAGTCTATCTGATCAGAGATGCCCAGCGCCTTATGTTGCTGGAGCAACTTCATCAATAAGTCTTTATTCTCTTTCGTCATATCTCGTCTTACTTTATTTCTATAACGTTCTTATTTCGTGAATCCGTAGATTCGTAATTCCATCTTTCTTCATCCTTCTTACATCAGCTTCCTATTCAGATAATATCCAAAACTCGATCATCTTCGCCCAATAAGATATAAAATGCAGGCGTCTGCAATTCCTGTCGTTCATTCAGAATCGAAAGATTAGAACGAGGAATCACATACATCTGGCAAATCTTATTGCTGATGAATACATACTGAGTCCCTTTCGGATCTCCGTCTATCAAATATGTTGTTACTGTCTTACCCATATGTTTATTATCTTTGGCTATTAAGGCTCAATAAATATTGGCGTACCTTTTGCGTTATTAGAATCTATCTCGATAAGTCTCTCTATTAAATGATGCTCAACTAAGAAAGACAAATCCCTTTCAAGAGGTACAATATCGAATGCCATATAACTCTTTCTGGGCTTCTTGTTGGGATAGTCCAATTCTACCAATTCATCTTTACTTATCTCATGATGGCCGGTAATCTTATATGCGCTCAGCTTATCAGGTTTTCCAAATTCATAGAGGACTAATAAAGATGTCTTCGCAAAGAGTTCTCGATTTACCTCCATAGAGCCTTTTGTCTTACCTAACCTTATATTATACATATTGTGGGAGTGAACCCATTTTTGATATTTTTTCCCCTTGTAACATCCTATAAGAATAGTTTGATTGCCACCAAAGAAATCATTGATGCTTTGGTCGAAACCTTCCCATTTGTAACGTTCGAAAGGCTCAGCAGCCATCAATGGCTCAAATTCTATTTCCAAATCATTATTCTTAGATGGATTTAACTCAATCACATCTTTACCCATCAATTCATCAGATTCTATGATTTGGCGAGTAGCATCAAGTCGCTGAGCCGTTAATCTAACCACATCAGCAATAGCAACCTTCTGCATGACTGTTATAAGTTGATCCATTACCACGAGGTCTGGCTGATTGTCATCATTTACAGGAAGAACAATGTACTTATTTTTAACTACATTCCAACCGCCCAGTTTATTTTTGTAGGAGTATATTGGCAGATTTGTTACCTTATTGATGCAAGCCACCATATACAAGTACTGCTTAGGCTGAATACTCACGGATTTGTCTTTCCAACGGATAGCATATGAATCAGACAGGACGGTAAAATCGTCAGGCTGATAATAGGCTCTATACACATCGCTGTTTGACGGAATAGAAATCACATTGTTTAAGATTGTTGACCCTTCTCTTGGAGCATAATAGTTCAATCCTTGATTCATAAAACTGGATGTCAGGCACGGAAGCGTATTCTTGCCTGTGGGCTGCTTGGGAAGGGCTTTTGCGTTATATAGCAATTTTACTGTTTTAACTCTTTCAAACAAGTCGCCTATACAGAATTCTTTCCAATGCATTTTTTTGAAACGGTTGAGAACTTCATGGTCGTTGTCAGTCAGGTGAAAGTCGTTAAGCCCTGTAGCAAACAGATATGCTTCAAGCTTATGCAAACGTTCCTCTTCGAGCTCTCCCAGGTGAGATTCTTCAAGTTTCCGCACAAAATTTCCTATAAAAGCATAATCTATCTCTTTATCTTCTGTTTGTGGCAAGAATACTGTAGTATTGCGAAACTTGTCATCAACATAACGTACAAGGACTTGAAGTAACACTTTCTTTTGCTTGTTGAGTAATGTTTGAAAGAACAATATTGTATTATCTGGTATTGCAATTTTTGGCACAATCTTTCTCACAAACTGCCCTGCATACCAAGGTCTATTGCGATAGAAGAAATCCATTTGCAACAATCCTAAGCTCCATGTACCTGCAGGGTTTATGTTCTCTTTATTGACATAACCAGTTCTCCGCAAGACACCTTGATTTAATGATGTACGTGTTATATAATCGTATTCATCACCTTTCACAAGTTTATTGGTATTAAAACTTAATGTGTTTTGTATATCGAATAGGCTACCTAATTTGTATTTGCCCCACTTGACACTTTTAAGCATAGCCTCAAGTGGGGCTAAATTTTTCCCAAGCCATCCTCCTTTTCTGGCTGTTTTTTTATAAGATCAGCTACTTTCCATGCAAGATAGTCGGATACGGTATGACGAAAATCGTTGAGCGTAGGAAATGTGTCAATGGGTGCCGACTGATTCCAATCTGCACCATTTTCTGGATCTATGTGTCCCTGATAGTAATCTTGAGGTCGTAAAAAGTGAAGAACAGGAGTCCCGTTGCTATGTACGACTTTTACCAATTCTTCATAACGTTGTTTTGCAGTTCCATCGTCCCTCAAATTAACATTTTGGTTTTTGGCTTTTTTGCGATTGCCTCGTTTGTAACCATCATAACTAAAGTCTATGAATTTAACAATGTCATCCTTTTGGTGCGTTTTCCCTACTTGAAATACATAAATGTATGTTTGCACGTCACTACGTCCAAAAAAAAGATCCAATGGCATCTTGATACTTGCTAATAGAGTAGAGTGCTTTAATATACGTTTGTTGTAACCTATTGCATTGCCACTACCAGCAGAGTTCTGGATGATGATAGCTGCATACCCGTGGTTCATCTTTGAAAGTGCCCGTTCTACAAAGCACATGCCATTTCCAGGTTTTGAATAGGGCGGATTAAGAACGAATGCGGTTGCAGGGAATGGCTTTTCAGGATGAGAATACATATAATTACCATCATAGCCGTTCAAGGAATCTTGACGTAGAATATTTGAACGTCCATCACCCATCAATATCATATTTATAATGGCAAGCATATAGATGTTCTCTAATATTTCAAGACCAAGTAATTGGTTCGCTTTGATGGAAGCCTCTTTGGCAGCAAGTTCTTCGGGTGAGTGAATATGCTTTTTCGCATCTGCAATCATCTCATTCATGGCAGCTACAAGGAGGCCAGCACTGCCAGTCGCAAAGTCCCAAACATAACTGTTTCTATTTACTCTTGCCAGTTTTGCCAGTAAAGTTGCAACATAGGATGGTGTTAGCACCACATCATTATACCTATCTTGTGTATAGCCCAGCCAACGGTACATTTCGTTGAAAAGTTTTCCTGTAAAATCTGTACTGATTCCTATTTTATAGTAAATGCCGAGGTCATCAAATATTTTGCAAAATACTCGGCGCAGCTGACTTTCTCCGTTAACAGCATAATTGATAATGTTTGTAGTAAGAGTCGGTGAAAGTTTGTCAATGATAAGTTTCTGCTTGTCTTGCGGTATCTTCTTTTCCTCATCAGCAAGAAAATTTGAAATTTTACGAATGATAATGTCGCCATCACGTTGTCCTTGCTCTTGTGATGAAGTTAAATCTTTCTTTTCTATAGGTTTCACTTTGTTCGGAATACCTAATGTTGCAATGATAGTGGCTGCCACCAGATAAATGCGGTTTTCCTCCGACAGACCATCCTCATCTTCAAATATTTCATTATTCAATTTAACGAGACTTGCGTTTATTTCTTGCTCGCGACGTTGCTTGATGATTTCCAACTCATGGGGCGTGAGTTTAAGTTCTCGGACTTTATTAATAAACGTGTCGAAATGTTTCGATGCAAGGAATGACAAATCCGTATAATTAATATCTACTAACTGCCCAACACCGAGATTGCTCTTTCCTACGTAATACACACCAAGTTCATGCCTCAGTTCATTTGTTGCTTGGTCAATATAGCCAGTAATTCCAATAGCAATAATGTTCTCATAAGTAGTGTAATGCAACAACGCATTGGCGTAATGTACAGCACCATTAACAGCATATTGACTAATAGTCTTGTAATCAGGTTCACCTTTTGCATTGCGGTTAGATACTTGCCCCGTTGCATCAAGTTTTACCAATCGATCCTTGTAGCCTTTAAATTCTATAAGTATTGGCCAATCGTCACTGCGACTGTCTGTAAGTAGGAGGTTGCAGTCAGGGCGGTTACCACCTTTGCCGCCTTGCTTAGATTCGTATTCATGCAAAGCGTTTTTAATACTATCATTTGGAGCATCCTGTTCAATATAGTATTTCAGTTTGTATTGTTTCAGCCAACCTAATGCAAGGTCTGCTATCTGTGGTTCTACTGATTGTGCCATTATTCTGTCTTATTTGAATTATCAGTTTCTTTTTCTTTCCTTATCTCATCCCGCACTTTGCTCCAACTGCGCTTCCAACAGTTTGATTCGTTCTTGGAGTGCTTCTACGCTTGGTAGTTTATCGGCAATCTTGATGCCTTGATAGGTGGCAACACCCATCGGGTTCTGAATGCTGTCAAAAGCCCATTCAACCTTAGTTTGGTCTTTTGACTTACAGATGAGCAGGCCAATGGTGGGATTGTCATCATTTTGACGCAACAAACGATTGACGGCCGAGACGTAGAAGTTCAGCTTGCCTGCAAACTCTGGCATGAATTCCACCACTTTCAGTTCAATGACCACATAGCAGCGCAAGCGGATGTGATAGAACAGCATATCGGGGAAATAGTCATCACCTGAAACCACAAGTTCCTTTTGACGCCCCACATAAGTAAAACCGCTTCCCAGTTCCAAAAGGAAACGGGTGATGTCCTTTGCCAATGCCATTTCAAGGTCGTGCTCATCATAATGACGTTGTAACTGAATAAAGTCGAAATTATAAGGATCTTTCAGTACGTTGTTGGCCAATGCTCCTTGAACCTCGTCCAAACGCTGATGGAAGTTCGTCAGTGCCTTTCCTTGTTTTGACCACGTATCATCGGCCATCAAGTCTTCCAGTTCACTTCTGCTCAGACCTTCGTCGATGATACGTTGCAGGTAATAGAATGCCTCTTCTACCGATTTGCATTTAGATGCAATCAGCACATGATGCTTCCAAGGGACAATGCCAAAGAGTGGTAGCATCTCGCCTTTGTCAAGAATAGCGGTTATGCGATTGGGAGAAGCTATTTCTGCACCAAGCTGGTGCAGTTTTATGGGGTTCTTGTTTTCAGCAGCCTGCAATTCTGCACCAAGTTGGTGCAGTTTTTCCAAGCGTTGGGTGTCACCACGATAGAAGAGGTACCACTGTTTCATATACCACAGGTTACGCGATGAGAACCCTTTAATATCTGGATAAGCAGCCCTCATATCGAGGCTTAACTGCTCAACGACGCCCGCTCCCCAACGCTGTTCCGCTTTCTTCTCAACGAGGTCACGACCAAGCAACCAATTGAACTCCAATGTGCCATAGTTTGCCTGAAGTGCAATGCGAGAACGGATGCGCTGATAACGTCCTTTGATTTCTTGCAACCATGCGATATATGCCGCATCACCATGGAAATCATGCGATGTGACGAAATGAGGCGTTTCTCTATCTTTATTATTCATAATACTCCTTTCTCCCTCATATACTCCGTAAGGTCTTCCATCAAATATCGGGAACTAAATGTGTGCAGCACATCGTATGAGGGTACGATGTAGTCATACAAGATACCTGATGTCTTTAATCGTTTATATATTTCTTTTTGTGGCAGTTTTAGCAATACGGATAACTTCCCGATGCAGTATGTCACGAATTCCAATGTCTTTTTATCCATAAGTTATTGCATGTTTGTGGTTATAAGACTACGGACATCTACATTTAGCACCATCGCTATCTCATTCAACTGTTGTATGGATGGCTGTACTTTATTGGCACACCATCTGGAAACAGTGTTTTCTGACTTACCAAGCTGTTCTGATAACCAGCGGTTAGTTCGTCCTTGCTCTGCTAAAGCGGCTTTTAGCCTATTGAGCATCATTGATTGTTGATTGTTCGACATATTTCTGTGATTATTTTGCTGCAAATATACAAAATATATCGGATAATTGCAAAATATTATATATTTTTTAGAAAAACATAATTATACCATAATATAAGATTTGAATATAATATGCGTCAAGCTCTGTCATTATGATGCATTTGCCAAAAAGATGTCGTTATTTATCATTTTGGTACTATTTTTGCAGTTATATATAAAAGTTTCTGAGTAAAGCCGAAGTAGAAAAAGAAATAGGAGAACTCAACGTTCTCCTATTCTTGTATAAACAAAGCCTTGTTCTTCGACTTCCTGTCGATCGTAGATGTTTCGGCCATCAACGATGACGTTGCCGTTCATCACCTTCTTGATGACATTCCACGAAGGCAGTCGGAACTGACGCCACTCGGTCATCAGGGCAAATACGTCGGCACCGTCGGCAGCATCGTACATATTCTTACAATAGGTGACGCTATCCCCTATCCTACGCTTGCACTCGTCCATCGCAATGGGGTCGAACACGCGGATGGTGGCACCGTCCTTCAGCAGTTTGTCAATCACCACCAAGGCTGGGGCCTCGCGCATATCGTCAGTCTCGGGTTTGAAGCTCAAGCCAACAATGGCAATGGTCTTACCCTTCACACTACCCACTGCCTTGATAATCTTATCATAAACGATGCTTTTCTGCTTCTCGTTGACACGCTCGACAGCCTCGATGACTTCCATGTGG
>Ga0265301_10002120_pt1 | contig 23838 bp, 24 predicted proteins | sample AusTroGonzalo_MG_2_FD_193488 | JGI IMG/M metagenome (GOLD analysis project Ga0265301, IMG submission 193488) | Bovine rumen microbial communities from tropical cattle in Woodstock, Queensland, Australia - Gonzalo_04 | ecosystem: Host-associated > Mammals > Digestive system > Stomach > Rumen ... | reverse complement strand
CGAACATGAAAAACTTTAATTTCTGTTATATGAAAACTGTAGCAAGTCATACTTTCAAAAGAACATTTGAGAAATGGAGAGAACTTTTTGATATTACTGCTGATAGTGATGAAATGACACCGGAAATAACAAGACGTGATAATCTTGAGAAAAAGCTGTCTGGCTACGGATTTGCTCGTATGACCAAATTAGTATACGACAATGAAGCAAGTTTGAAACTGTTCGAACAGTACATCGTAAACTACTATCGCAATTATTTGAATCCGTGGGAAGACAAAGGCACCTGCGCCTATATGGTATACAAGCTCATATGCCGGCATCATCCTTCCAGAAGCTGCATGATCTGGAATAGACGTGCCCTGAGATGGCTTAGCTCTCATAGGTGGATGGATTATAGCCCTATGGCACCCAGATCGTTTAAGGCGCATAAAGCTTCCAGCAAAAAAGAAAGAATGATGCTTGAAAAAATTGCAGTCTTATATCAGGAAAAATAGATCGCTTCATAGAAAAACACGATCAAGATAAAAAAAGTGAATGATGCTTTGGTGTGACATCTTTTGGCATGCACTATGGCGTATATTACTCGCCCGAAAACGTACAGGATGCCAGTAGGTGTTCTGCGTTCAACAAAAAAACAAACATAGAAAGGACAAAATGATGAAAAAGATCCTGCTCGCCATTCTCGGACTAACGGTATTTGCAACCGCCCATGCCCAGCAGACGGTTATTGTTCAGAAGACACCCGGACTTCTGGAAGGAATCGTGGATGCGGCAGTAGCGGTCGCCACTGCACCGGTTGTCTTCGGCACAGCCATTGTCAGTGGCGTGGAAGAGGTCTTCGCTCCTGCCGTCGTTGGCAGGACGCATGTAACCATTCTCCCGCAGCCTGCCGTTGTAGTTTCGCCAGTTCCGCCTCCTGCGGTCATTGCGCCGCCTACTGTTGCTGCTCCGGTTCCTCCGGTCGTGGTTCCAGCACCTCCGGTTATCGTTGCGCCTCAGGTCGTGTTCCCTGAATGCTGCCGTACTCTGCATGTCTCTACAACGACCATCACCACGCAAACCGTATCCCCTGGCGGAGCTGTAACCGTTCAGAGTTACACTCGACCAGTCTCTGCTTATGAGATCGGTGTTCCTTCAGTACCTGTTCACATCGAACATCGCGTCGGAACGTCTCCCGCTGTAAATCCGTATGTTTACCGCCATCGGTGAATGTAATCTTACCCCCAACTCACTTTCAACTCAAACTGTACAGGAGAAAAAATGGAAATCGAAACTGATTTTGACCCGACAAGAGCCGTTGAAGTCGCTGTCGGAGCATTCATCGCTCTAGTTGCTGTCGGCACACTCAAGGTTATCTTGAATTCCCTGCTCACCTGAGCTCACCCACAATCAAACCTCAAACAAAAAGGAAAAACACTATGAAACACGACTACACGCACATCATCATCGTCCTGGATGCCTCCGGTTCCATGTCGAGCATTCAGGACGACATCAAGGGCTCGTTCAACGAGTTCCTGAAGAAACAGCGAGAAGAACCAGGTAAGACCGTTTTCGATCTGTTTCAGTTCAACGATGAAGTCAAGCGAACAGTCAAATCCGCTGATCTCGCGAAGTTTCACGACGACCTCATGTCCAAGTATGACTGCTCCGGCTGTACGGCACTGAACGATGCTGTCTGCATGTCCATCGACACCGTAGGTCACGAGTTCGCCGAGATGCCTGAATCCGATCGCCCCGAACACGTCCTGTGCGTTATCATCACGGACGGCTTGGAGAACGCGAGCAGGAAATTTTCGTCGGAGGATGTCAAAGATCGCATTGAACACCAGAAGACCGCGTACAAGTGGCAGTTCGAGTTCCTGGCGGCAGATCAGGATGCGTTTGCAGCAGGAGAAGCACTCGGCATTGATCGTGATTCCTGCATGAACTTTACGCACGACATCGCAGGCGTGAACAGGCTCTGTGCCCGTATGAACAACTGCATGGACAAGATTCGGAAGAACCCGAAGAAATGAGCCTTACGAATCAAATTTGAACAGAACCCCAGGTTAGGGACCTCCACCGAGCACCGCGTGCTCGGTGGAGGGCTTTGAAGGGAACTTGACGTTCAGACGACAGGAACGACGGGTAACGTGAGAAAACGTTTTTTTCGTATACGGTGTTTTGATCTTCCATAACGGTCGATTCCGTTTCCTCTGCTAAAAGATAAATCGGCAACTTGTGCATTTTTTGCACATGTTGGTGGCAATCCATTCTTCATTTTTCCCAAACTTTTTTCTGGAAATCTTTTTTTGACTGACATTAGATGGCAGTGTAACGTGCTATATTAACCTCGAAAAACGAAAATCGGATGGCACGGAATTACGGAGATTCCGATCCGAAATGACAACGCGTGACACGGAGACAAGGAGTAAACAATGTACAAGAGGCAAACGAATAAACAGCCGGAGCTTCCGACCTATTTGAACTACAACAAGCTCATTTTTCACGAAGACCTCTGGCCGGATGTCGTCGGCAGGACTTTGTTGATCGACTTCAAACGAGGAGAACTTGAACTAAGGGCGATTGAGGGTATCCGTACGTGCAACATCTCGTTCGCCGAAGGAATTGCTTTCAGGTCAAAACTTGATTTGAGCCACGTGGCTGACTGGGCTGCAGAGTACCACCCTCCGGTCGGCGTCATGGTCCTGGACGGCAATTCGTGGTATTTGAGGCTGTATAACGGGAGAAAGCTGCTCAAGGAGACACATGGCTGCAACGGCCTTCCTCCACCTCTCCAATGGAACACATTTTATCCTGTCATCGCCCGCATGTGCACCATTGCACAGGTTCGCGGCATTTTGAGGCCGGATGAAGCAATGGAAAGACCGTACTTCTCCTATTGAGGGAAGAATGTGGCAAAAATGTATTTGTGGTTGAAAAAACACGGACACAATGATATATTAACACCGAAAACGAAAGGGCAACGACTCATGTGGATTTTCTGCAAGCTCGGATTCTTTTCCGCTGTTCAGCATCGCGACAAAACCAATACTCTGCTCGTTCGAGGCAGATTCGAGGGAGACCTGGACAGCCTCCTCAGCAGCCTGTCGCCAGAAGATCGTGAACTGTGTTCTCCTGTGACGGAAACACCCAATGCCGACTATCTTTATCGGATGGAGATGCCGAAGCACGTCTTCACGAAGGCCGTCGCAGAGATCGCAGAAGAGATCAACTACGGCAACTTCAAGGACAGTGTCCATGAAGGCTATTCCAGCCCTCGCGATGCTGCCTACATGGGGTGTTGGGCCGAATTGAGACACGGACAGGAAACTCAAGCGGAAACAAAGCGTCGCGCTCAGGGAAAGTGAGGCTGCCCATGGCAAAATGGCATCTATTGGTGGAAGAAGGCTACTCTTATCCTGAATCGGCTTTGGTCTGCACGGACGTCGGTGAAATCACTGTGGTCGATCTTGAAAGCTACACTGACAATTACCCCTACGTCACGGGAAAGTTCATCGCAGATGGATTCGAGGTCCACATTCACCAGAAACATTCTGCGACTGCATGTTATCAAGGTATCTATATTGATTACGAGAACGAATTTTGCAAGACTATCCCTAAACGCATCTCGGTTCGTTGCACAAGCCCCAAAGCCTGGCAATTGATCGACCCTCGAACTTCACGGATAGAAGATATCGTCATTCCGAAAGCCATCAAAATCTCCGATATTCCGAAGTCTCTGTTTTCCGATTGGAAAATCAGATGTATCGTGGCCGATCCACGCATCATCTGGATGGCATTCTATGTTCTGGGCATTGACAAATGGTTTTCCGCAAAAATGTGCTCGGATGAAATCCCGACGAGGGAGGAAGCAATTGCAAATCTGAAACATTACGGTCTCTATCATCCATATTCTCACAATTTCAAATGCCCGGATGACGTGTATGATACCATGAGTCAGATCTGGACCGACTTCATTCATCGGCATCACGAGGAAAGCGCCGCTCAGATCTGGAACAAAAAGGTCCATTTCGAGGAAACGACCATCTTGCCGGATAAAACGCGCGATACGTTTGTGAAAAATCTGCGCGTCGTTGGCTCGTTTGCTGTTCCCTACTTCGAATATACGATCGATCGTTTGAAGCCGAACATGCGAGCAAAACTCGTCCGTGAGCCCGACAATCCGCACGATCCAAACGCCATTCGGGTCGAAGCTCCTTTTATCCGAGGGGAAAAGCTCGGCTACATTCCACGTACGGAAGCAGCTCTTTTTGCGCCGGAAATCGACTCCGGCATCACGTATGCCGCGTGGATAAATTCTGTTGACCGAGAGAAGCGCCAGGTCTTCATTGACATTTACAAACGTGTCCAGTTTCCGATAGACGACGTCACGCGCATCCGTTTCATTCGAAACGGCTATGTAGACGAGCAGATTTCATTTGAACTGTCCCTCAGCAAACGGAAGCTCGTCTGCACGAAACGGGAATCCTGGGGCGACCTCAAGGAACAGCATGTTGAACTGATTTTTTCTCCCGAATGTTGGGAAGATATCCTCGCCCGACTGCAAAAATGCAATCTGCTTGGCTGGCGCAGAGCCTACCACAACTATCGCTATGGCGGGACCCGGTTCTGGGAGCTCGAAATCCGGCGAAGGAAGGCTTCCCGTATCCTGATTTCCGGTTGTAACGACTATCCGGAGGAATGGGAAAGCTTCATGCAACTGGTCAATGATTGTCTGGACCTGAACAAGACAAAGGGCGACGGAAAGGTCTTCTTGAACACGATTGAACCGCCACTGAAGCATATGCCGGAAAGGAGAGATTGAAAATGCCCACAAAAAATGAACTTCTTCGCCGTTTCCGCGGCATGTTCTGGGGACTTGTCGTCGGTGATTGCCTCGGTTCGCCGATCCAGTTTTCGGAGAAGGATCGTCATGTACATGTGACGGATATGCTTCCATGTTCATTCTTCCACACGCCACCCGGCTACTGGACGGATGATTCCGCAATGGCTTTCTGCGTGGCAGACAGCGTGGTGAGGTGCGGGAAATACGACTTGCAGGATATCGCGGATACCTTCGTGAAATGGCTTCGCAAGGGCTATTGGTCGAGCTTGCCGGAAGCATTCGATATCGGTGGAGCAACCATGATTGCGATTCGCGGGATCGAATCCGGCAGTCTTCGCAACGGAGATGAGGATTCCCAGGGAAATGGCAGCATCATGCGCCTTGCTCCATCGTATATCCTGAACTACGGCAATCCTGACCGCACCATTCTCTATGAGATCGGGGATCTGACGCACCAGAGTAAGCGTGTCCGTGGCGTCATCAGCTTGATGGCTGACATTTGCGATGAGCATATGCAGGGACATCCGACTGTCGTGCAGTCTATGTATGAAACACGGGATGAGGTCGACAACTCCGGCTGGGCTGTATCAACGCTCCAGGCGGCGTTGTGGGCGTTCCATACAACGAAAACGTTCGAGGACGGCATGATTGAGGCTGTGAATCTCGGTGGCGATGCTGACAGCATCGGGGCTGTCTATGGGCAAATCGCCGGAGCTTATTACGGATTCGAGGCTATTCCTGAACGCTGGTTGTCCGTAATCAAGGACCGCGAAAAAGTATCCGAGCTCATCGAATCATTTTTGAAGGTGGCCGTGATATGAGAATGAAATGCGGGAGATGCGGAGGCTTCGACTTCATGAACGCATTCAAGTACGTTCATGAAGTGGATGAGTTCGTCTGCGGAAACTGTTTCCGCAAACTTTCTTCCCTCGCTTTGACCGAAGACTCTAAAGATCCGGCTACCCCTGAAGAGAATATCGAATATGAACTTGACGAGGAAGTCGAAGAAGAGCCTGAAGAAACAATCAGCCAAAAGGCAAATCGGATATGGCGACAAAGACAGATCGAAAAGCTTGAAGCGGAGCAGGAGATTCTGGCTGCTGAGCTTGACAGTCTTCGTGACGATATCGGGTACGACCGCATCACAATGGACGAGGAGAATTGCCTTGTCGGCGAAACTATTTATGGACTCCAAATCCAAGATCGTCTGGAAGAAATCGAAAAAGAACTTGTACTGCTGAGGAGCAAACAATGAGCAGATTTCTAATTGCAACCATCCTACTGTTGACCGCCACCGCTTTTTGCGGTGAGCGGGAGACCATTCGTGATGCCCATGGCAAAGTTGTTGGGACAGCCACAACAGACGGAAACAAAACCGTGTACCGCGACGCTCATGGCAAAGTGACTGGCACTGCCACCACGAATGGAAACAAGACCACTTACCGTGATGCCACCGGAAAGGCCGTTGGAACGGCCACAGAGAGTGGGAACAGGACGACCTACCGTGATGCTACGGGCAAAACCATTGGAACGACCACAGAGGCCGGAAATAAGACTACTTACCGGGATGCCACCGGAAAGGTAGCAGGCACAGCGTCGCAATCCGGCAACTCGACGACCTATCGCGATGCCACGGGCAAGACTGTTGGAACAAAGAAGTAGGTCGAAACGAAAGAAGCCAATATGCTCTACTACCTGAGTTCACTTGAATCCGTCTGGGGACCATTCCGTCTGTTCCATTACATCACCTTTCGAGCTGGCGGCGCCTTCATTACGGCTTTTTTGTTCGTTCTTTTCGTGATCCCGCCGTTTCTCCCCTTTTTTCGAGAGCACTGTATACAAAAGTCGCCAAGGATGGACGATCAGGCAGAAAAGCCCAAAACTCCATTGATGGGCGGTGTGTTCATAGTTGCAGCGATAGTTGTCGCTGCTCTGCTTTGGGGACAAATCGCAGAACGAACGCTCATCATCTTTGTTCTCACGACCATTGCGCTTGCTATTCTGGGCATGGAGGATGACATCATCAAAACACGCTATTTGCGTTCTGAACGTGACGGCGTAAAGGAGCGCACAAAAATGATTGTGCAGGCTGCCGTGTCCGTCGTAGCCCTATATCTGCTCTATAAAACGAACGGGACAGTTACGATGAAAGTCTATTTCCCATTCTCCCACCAGCCATTCCAGTTTCTCCCCTGCAAAGAATCCGTTGCAGTAATGGTTCCTTTTAAGGCATCCCCGCTAACCTCTATGCCGTTATGTATTATGCCCATTTGTCTGCTCATCATGCTCGGCTTCAATTATGGCGTACTGGCCGGGACGAGCAACGGGGTCAACCTGACCGATGGCAAGGATGGACTTGCTGCCGGATGCATGTTCATCGCAGCCATGGCATTCAGCGTGATTACTTACCTGAACGGGCATTCCGTATTTGCAGAGTATCTCGGTATTCCGTATGTTCCGCAAGCTGGCGAGATTGGTATCTTTGCCTGTGCCATTGCTGGAGCCTGTCTGGGTTTTCTCTGGCATAACTCATACCCGGCATCTATTATCATGGGCGATACTGGTAGCCTGGCTCTTGGTGGTGCGTTGGCCATGATAGCCATCATGCTTGGGCAGCAACTTCTGCTTCCAATTATCGGCTTTGTTTTTCTCGTCGAGACTGTTTCTGTTGCACTCCAACGGATAAGTTTTAAGCTTCGTCATGGAAAGCGAATCTTCCTTCGAGCCCCAATCCACCACCATTTTGAGCTGAAGGGAATCCCCGACAACAAAATAATCATGGGGTTCTGGATAGTGGCTACCCTTTGCGCAATGATTGGTCTGGCAACTCTGAAGTTGAGATAGTCTGCGCGTTGCGCCGTGCATCCATGATACAGGAGAACATATTGAAATAGGTCATCGGTTCATTCGGATCAATCTGGGTGATTGATATATTAAACTCCTTTTCGAGAGCTTGAATCAATTTGTCTCGACCAGCATATTGACACCAGTCGAAATCCTTGTTCTCACTGAGGACACGAAAAACGTCAACAAGCTTCTTGCCGGATATTCTTGATAAGAACAGATGGAATCTTCTTGTATCTTCGCTTGACTGTTCAGTAAGATACTCTTGAAGATGTGGAATCTCTTCAATGTCAATCAACATTGGGGTAAGCCTTCTTCCTATATTTTCCTAAAACGAATCATTGATAATTATTTTCAATTGTTCTTTTATAGATTCAAAATCCGCGCTCAAGTCCAATGTCCTTGCACAAATCGTATTGCCATCCATATTGAATTTGTATTTATCCTTGTCATCAATTCGTTCATTGGCCGTTTCTGCATACAGAAGAAGCCCGGAAGCCCCTTCAACCCCACAATTTTTAACATAAGCGAAGATTTGATACAGATGCTGAGAGCGAAGAGTCTTTTTATTTTGATTCTGTTGGAAGATTTCGCGATAACATTTTGTGTCTATGATAAGCGTCTTCGTGCCTTGCTGGAGCATTATATCAGTAATCATGGTAGGCAAATACTCGTTCTCAATTTGTTCTTCTGGAACCCTCCATTTTAAGGAAGAACCATGTTTTACTTGGAGCTCCTCATAGCCTGGCGTCCCTTTTATATCCTGCCTGATGTATTCATAGACAAAATTTTCATAAACGTTAAACAGGAAATCTTCCGGGAATTGGGCAACAGTATATTTCCCTTGCTCATCTATCTGTAACATTTTATCAAGAAACAACCAACAGATACTAAGAAGCATCTCATAAATCAGATTGTTGCGTTGGAAACGGATAGTCGACCAAGATATTTGGGTGGGATTAACCTCTCCGATTTTGCCGAAATAGAAAAGATTATTCTTCAATTGATCTCTCAAATCAGGTTTTATGGTTTTATCTCGCGTGAGAAACACCATCGTCGTCTTTAAAATCCGATTACTGAGATTGTCTTCGGACAAATCGTCAAATTCGCATAAGACATCCGGTTTATTCTGGCAACGGATTCGTATCGTTTCTGAGAAGTTCAATTTTCCACGAACAATTGGAGATGCCTCGCTTTTCTCTGTATACTCTCGATAAAGGCCCTGTTTAACAGCCTGAGCCACACCCTTGCCCAAAATTGCGGCAAAAAGATTCTTTGCATCAGGAAACTCCGTTGCATCTAAATCCGCGTAACTAGCCTGTCTAAGACAACGAAACGCATAAGTCAGCATGAAATAAACGTTTCGAAGAGGGATGACATTAGTGTCCGACATTGTTGTTGTCCGTGGAGGCTTATAGGTAGTTACTGAATTGCAGATTTAAGCTGTTTGCTCCAATAATCAACCTTATCCGAATCGTCGTACCAGTATTCCTCTAAAGTTGGTATAATTTCAAAATCCACGATAGCATCAAGCAGATCATCGGTCAAATCTTTTTTATCTTTTTCACAGAAATAGCTATGTCCGATTACGAAGCCCTTTCCAATGGATTTTGTTATATCTTCATTCAATTCTCGCATTGCTGATATCAGTTTGTTGAGTTTAGCGTTCCCAACCTTGTCGAGATATTTGACAAAAGCTTTTGTTCCGAATGCAGGTTTCATGGTGAAAAAACCAAATCTTCTGCGCAGAGCATGATCTATCATTGCAATGCTTCTGTCGGCCGTATTCATCATACCGACAATGTAAAGATTATCCGGGACAGAAAATGATTCCCCCGTGTAGGCAAGTGAAGCATAATCATTCCGATGCCTGTTCTCCATGAGCATGAGGAGTTCACCAAATATTTTACTCAAATTACCTCGATTAATTTCGTCAATAATGAGGAAATACTTGCGTTGGGGGTCAGGATCACTTTCCGCCATTTTGCAGAAACGATAAAAGACACCATACTCCAGCTGGAATCCACCCTTCTCATTAGGACGATATCCCATGATAAAATCTTCATACGAATAGTTTTGATGAAATTGAATCAGTTTAATCCGCGAATTATCTTTTTCTCCCATGATGGAATAGGCAAGGCGTTTTGCAGCAAAGGTTTTTCCTACCCCAGGCGCACCTTGCAGAATGACATTCTTCTTTTCTTCAAGTAGGCTGCGTAATCTCTTATAGTCCTGTTCATCCATGTAAACTTCCGACAGAAAATTCTTATCGGAATAAAAATCTGTTTTTTCTGTCCGGCGAATGGGATTTGCTTCACGGATGATATCCATGATAACATCATGTTCATCTTTTGTGAGCTTAAAAAGGCTTCCTCTATATGCCTGTTTCTTAAACTCCATGTTTTGGAGTTCCGGGCATTCATTGATTTCAGAGAAGCTAATCGGGGACATCAAGTCTTCTGTTTTCTTGAAATAAATCTCTGATCCATTGCTTGCCTTGGTAATCTGCCCCAATGCGCTGATTCTCAAAGCAGGGGTTGATTCATAGCAAATAACGTCATCTCCTGGTTTAACATCCAGGAAATTCTGGTACATACGTCTTTTGTGGCCGTTATCATTGTAAAGAGTATAGGACTGTTCATCCCCGGTTTTCATACTAGCTAAGCTCCAAATAGAGGGGTTGGCGGTAAGCCACCAATAACTGCGAACGGGGGTTCCCTCTGCCGGAACAGCCTTAGCATACAAAGAAATGCCGGATAAATCTGTTAAGTCAAGAGCATCTTGAAGTTCTGGTCTTAATCTCCAAACAAAACCGCCATCCTCGTTCTTTTTTGCTTGTCTTCCTGTATACAGGATTGGCCACCATTTCTTCTTGTCATCATCCGTCTCGTAGATTAGACAGTGCGTTTTTTCCGCAATTCGTTGTGCTAAGGTAGATGAACCCGAATTATAGAAATTACTCTCTTCTCCATATTTCGTAGAAAGTTGTTTGCAGGTCGCATGTCCTCCAATGTCTTTCATTCTCGCAACAATCTGGAGAGAGTGCTCAGAAAACACAGATGGATCATGGAGCAGATTCTGCCAATCCTGAACACTCAGCCCCGGTGTATAATCAAGTGGACCCCATTTGTTGTAACGGGTGGAGAAATAATACACAAAATCAACTGTGGCCGTTACAAGTTCAGAATCCTCATAACAATCAGGAGCCAACGACTGCTGAATGAGATGTTTGATGTCACTGTCGTTTTTTAGAATGTTTCGTATTTCATCATAAAAGCTGTAACAATCAGAAACATTCTTTGCCTTTCCATCTCGTTTTGGAATTGCATTTTCATTTAATTCCTGAGCAATTTCTTTGCAATACTCATACCTATAGATGTAATATTTGTTCGGGAACTTTAACCACAAATAAGTGCTTATTGCATTGGTGTTTTGATAATGATTTTTCCACCTTCCATCTCCGTATTTTGCGAGCATTGCGTTCGCTGATGCTTGGAACGCCTCGATTCTGTCTACAATCTTTACAGAATCATCAAACAAAGTACGGAACATTTCTCTAGTAGCACTATCATCAGCTTTGGCAAAATCAATTATCATTCCTCTGGGGAAGGAATGGGCAATAGACAAAAGATTGTAGTGTTTTTCTGTGGCATAGTTGAACATGTCTCCGAAATTATCAGCATTAATATCCCAATTATCCTGAAACCACTTGACCGCTTGCCATTTGTATATTTCGTCTTTCCAGTTGCCCTGAAAGTCTGCTTTATATGCTTTAAGGATTGGAGCTAATTTTTCGAGATTAATCATAGTTTTTCTCCGATTAAAGATATTAAAAGTCAAACGTAACAACGTTGAAAAGACAAATCTTTCTTTGTTTTATGCCGCTTCCACAGCGCCTCGAACAGTGTTGATAACATCTAGAACAACTGAGATTTTTTCTCCAAACAGAGTAGCCACATCAAATTCTGCAAACGGGTCTTCCTGAAGCAAATCTTCTTTTGAAATGTTGCCATTTTTTTGAACATAGGCTATAATATCTTTGACAAATTCCTGCTGCTGTGCATTCAAAACGTTGCCATTCAGGAATTCGCCGAACTTTTGATTAACCGCATCCTGATCCAATCCGATCAGGCTTCGGATAAAAACGGCAAGTGTCTTGTTCTTGGCTTCTTCGTCATATTCTTCCTGTGTGCCAAGTTGATGCCAAAGGATATTCTCCAGTTCTTTCAAATCGTCTCCGTTTATCTTTTCCAGCTTATGGATTTTCTGAATAACCGGACTGTCAGAATGCTCTTTCAGATAGTCCATTACCTTTTGCCGATATGTACGGATGTCTATCAAATCGCCATCCAATGGGCCGCCCGATTCAGCCTCATCTTCAATATGAAGAATAACAATTTTCCCCCCTGTGGTAATGAATTGCATTAAATCCCGGATATCTTCACGAAGCAATTCCAGTTTCTCCACAGTCGGCGATACCCAGAATTGCTCGCTCACGAGCATTTTCAGTTGGTCTGCCTTTGCCATGATTTGTGGAACAGACGCTTTCTCCAACAGATACTGCCCGACCTTGCGAACGACTTCCACATCTTTTCTGGCCTTGGTCGTCTTCCCGGTCAACAACAGGGATATTTCAATGGACAACATCCTTGCATCGAATATCTTGACATTCTCCGGCTCGTTGGATTCCGCATCCAAAAGATAGGAAAGGTGGTTTTGAATTTCTTTCTGGTTGAGTTCATTAAGATTCGACCATATTTCCAGGTCATAATACTTATCGACATACGGCATTTCCTGACGCACTTGAATGCGACAACTGTTGGCCCGTATTTTTACGATTTCGTGATGAAGCTGTTCCAGCAGCTTCTTGTGGTAGCATCGGTTGAACTCTACCTCCTGATGCTCGATTTTCTGCAACTCGACCAGGATCGCCAGTCGAATATTGAACAATCGTTGCGTAATCGTGACACTTCCCATAGGATCGATGCTGTCGGGATGTTCGCCAAAATACTCAAAGTTGCCGCAATAATCGAAGATCAGGAAATACTCTTTGTCCTTGCCTGGGCCGAACAGATTCTCGCAAAGACGTGTCCCACGCCCAATCATCTGAATGAATTTGATTTTTGATTTTACAGGCTTGAAAAAGACCAGATTCACTACAGCCGGAACATCGATTCCGGTATCAAGCATATCGACACTAACGGCTATCTGGAAATCAGGATCACTCTCGAATTTCAAAATCAAGTCGTTGGCATAGGCGACCGTGTTGTCGATCAGCTGGCAGTAGTTTGCCCCATACGACGGATACAACTCCTTAAAACGTTTGACAATTAACTCGGCATGTTTGTGGTTGTAGGCAAAAATGATCGTTTTGCCGAGCTTGTCGCCGCTTTCAATTTTCAACCCCTGTTCCATCAACTCCTGCAATACACGGTCACAGGTCGTTTCATTATAGACTGTCCGGAATATTTTGCTGCTTTCGACGTCATATCCCATTTCCGGCGGGTCATCGGCAAAGGCTTCTTCGATTTGTTTTTTTTCTTCCGGCGAAAGATCCGCGTATTTAATTCCGCGTTGCAGAATCCTGGTGGTTCGATTAACGACCTTGTATGGAACCAAGTAATGCTCTGCGACGGCCTCTTTCAACGAATAGTCAAAGTTCGGTTCGCCGCTCTCGCATTTGAATATCCGGTAGGTATTGGCATCCACCTCGCTCTTCGGAGTTGCGGTAAGACCGACTAATAAACTGTCGAAGTAGTCAAATATCGCACCGTATTTATTGAAAATGGAACGATGTGCCTCATCCACGATGATCAGGTCAAATCGGCCCACAGAAAACTTCTTTTCCTCTCCGTCCACATAATTGATCATCGTCTGGTAGGTGGAGAGCATGATTCGTGCATTCATATCCCCGTTCAGACTGCGGTCGGACAAAACACAATAGCTTTGATCTGGGAGAAGTTTGGAAAAGCTCTTATGTGCCTGTGCGACCAGCGATGTTCGGTCGGCAAGGAACAAAACATTTTTAATCCACTGATTACGAGACAGCACGTCCACCAAAGAGATAGCGACACGCGTCTTGCCAGTCCCTGTGGCCATGACCAACAACCCGCGCCGGAACTTCTGATTCAGCCGTTCACACAGCTTTGTAATCGCCATTGTCTGATAAGGACGATTCGTGATGTCTTCACGGATGCGCAGATCGATAATATCTTTCCTGTTGCGCCTTTGGATTAGCAACTCCAATTCAGCGAGCGTGTGGTATGCGTAAAGCTGTCTGTCCGGGTAAAGCCCGTCAACGCAATTGATTTCATAGCCGTTTGTATAATACAACACGGGGCGATACCCGTACTGTTTTTCCATGCAGTCGCCGTACAGCATTACCTGGTGACGTCCGACCTCCGGGGAAACACTGGTTTTCTTCGCTTCAACGATGGCAAGCGGCTTTCCATCTTTCCCATACAGAACATAATCGCAGAACCCGATTCCCGCAGCATTCGGCATCCCCTCGACCTGAATTTCGATTCCGGCTTTTCCTGGGATGATCGTATTTTCTGAAGCGAGCACTTCCCATCCGGCTTCCCGCAAATACAAGTCAATGTAGAGCTTCCGGGTTGCAGCTTCGGTCATGTTGGGGAGTTTTTCATACTCCACTTCGTGTAATGAAGGCAGCAACTTGTTCCGGATGAAACCTAAAAAGAAAGCGGTATTGTCATGGGCAAGCTTGGCTTCGGTCTTTTTGATAGGAAGACCATGCTGGGCATTGATTCCTAGAATACGGATGAATTGCAAGGAATTCATAATCTCAGGATCGTTTACGAATCCTATTATGACCGGGGAATCCAGCAGTTCAAGCATGGAGGCTGATTCAGGAAACATGACCTGTCTGTCTTCAAAAATCAACTTGATCACATCCAGGACACAATTACGGCACGTCAAGGCGACAGAGGCAGAATCTTTGTTTGCCTCAGTCTCCTCAAATACGGTACAAATAGCCTCAATATCCTTCATGGTAGAGCGAGCCTCCACGATAATATATCGCCATGAGCTATTTTTTCAAGCGAAATCCGTTGCATTTTCCCGACAACTTTTGATTTGTCGAGCTGTCGTATAAATGATACGAATTGATTCTGGAGCTCAATGGGAGGAATGTAAATCGGGATATCCTGCATTTCCTGAGCGTTAATGTTTGCTTGACCAATAGCGGCCTTGCACATGCTGACTAGCATTTGTTTGGAGTAGGAAGTGTTGAGATATGTGACCAGGAATTCTGGCAGCATTTTTTCATTGACCCTAACCCGAATTATGAAACCAGCCACGACCATTGTCTCATCCAAATCATACACACATGTTTTGCCTACTAATTCTTTGCTATTAGTTCTGTTGAACAGAACGTCGCCTTTTTGGACGGAACACTTGGGGAACTCGGAATCGGGGATATCAATTTGCTTTAAATTATTGATATCAAGATGTCCGTCATATGTGATGTTGTTCATTCTTAAATAATTATAACGCCCGCCCGAAACGGCCGGACGACTTGTCCCATAATGAACATCGCGGACAACGTCTCTGATCGTTCCTATTGTCCAGCCCTTGGGATTCGTTGATTGATCCCCGAACATCTCGACAAATCGGGATTGATCACGAAAAAGATCAGCTTATGTATTTGCGATGCGAGTTTTTTACATTGCTCTGGCTGACCTGGGCATAAACCATAGTCGTATCAATACTTTGATGTCCCAGCAGATGTTGAACCTGCTCGATCGGCATGCCCTTGTCAATCGCCATTGTCGCCAGTGTTCGGCGGAATTTGTGTGGGTGTACCTTGGGGATGTTCAATTTCCTGCCCAACTCTCGAAGCCGGATTTCAACGCCGCTGATCTTCAGGCGATTGAACGGGCTTAAGAGTGTAACAAACAAGGCTGGGGTATCATCGGTTCGTTCTGCCAGATAGTTTTGCAGATGGATCTTCGCTCTAGCATCAAAATAGACCTTGCGTTCCTTATCTCCCTTTCCAAAAACAATGCACTCACGGTTCTCGAAATCAATGTCTTCCCGGTTCAATTGAACAAGTTCCCCGACACGCATCCCCGTGGAGGCCAGTAAATCAATCAGTGCCAAGTCTCGGATATTTTCGGCATGGTCGCGCATGATTTCCAATGCCTCGTCGGAATACGTATCTTTTACTGTCTTCCCCGTTTTCACCTTGTGGATACGCCGCACGGGGCTCTTCAGGATATAATCCTCATCTTCCAGCCAGGAAAAGAAACTGGACAGCACACGGCGTACATTGTCGATCGTGACCTTACCCGCATTGTTGCGCTGCTGGTAAGTGTCAAGATACAGCCGCAGATCGTCGGTCGTAATTTGTTTCACAGGCTTGTTGATCGAAGCCAAAGCATTGGAAATGCTGGTTTCGTAGTAATGCAGCGTTTTGTCCGAACAGCCCTCAACACGTTTGGCTGCAATATAGATAGGCAGGAAATCCCGGTCATCATCTTCAGTTGGAGAATCATCCTCAATGACGCGGATCAGCGTCTGATGAAGTTTCTCCATCTGGAGATTGTTCAAGTACGGCTGTAATGCCTGTTCGATCATACGGATTTGCTGATTCATATATCCTCCTTGATTTTAAGGTTGAAAGATCAAAGAGGTATACAAAACACATCAGCCGAAATACTCCTGAAGTAACGCCTTGTATAGAATCTCTAATTTTTCGATGCTTTTTCGTATTGTAACTTTTGATTTGTCGAGCTGTTCGATGAACGCTATGAAATCTTGTTGCAAAGACAAAGGTGGCACGGGGATTCGAAGAGATTTAATTGAATTAAAATTCAATCCGGCTTTAACGGCACTTTGATTTTTTGCATCGAATTGGCGTTTCCCCGCATCGCTTTCAAGAAAACTTGCAACATAGAAGGGTTCGAGTATTTGCCGGTTCAATCGAATACAAGATAGATGTTGATTTATATACGCCCCATAATCCGCAACGTCTTTCGAAACAACAGCAGTTCTCCCCAAATCTGCTGTAATACTGACAAGCAAATCTCCTTCTTGGACCTTAGTCCGTAAAGCTTCTGCGTTATTTGGGGGAACAACAAATTGCACATTCTCAAGGTCAAGTCTACCGTTTTTAACATTTTTTATGGTTATAAAGTATTCCCCGGAATCAGAAAAGAACTGTGACCATCCTCTTGATCCGGATGTTAAAAAAACAATATAATCGGACAGACAATGAATTTCCCATTTCCTGGGGTTCTCAATCGGGTCGCCGAACATCTCGACAAATCGGGAGCTGGCTAATGCATCCAGCTTTTGAAGTTGTATGCGACGGGTGTTAGACAAAGAGACCAAGTGATCGAGAAGACTCACAATCTCTTCTTGTTCTTTGATAGAAGGAACGGGTATGTCAACATTTAAAAGATTCGCTTTGGTTAGGCTTGGTATTGTAACCGTCGTGTTTAAGGCTTCGAAATTAAAAGAAACACAGAAATAATAGAGATATTTTGGAAGCAACAGCGACGGATTAGCAACAAGCCCAAATGCAGTGTCAACATTCCAAAATTTCTGATTGACAAAAATCGGGTTATTAATACTCCCTTTCCGCCCAATTACAATCGTATTTTCAGGACAAATAAAGTCATTTGCCCACCCCATAATACCCCCACTACCATAGATTGGAAAACAACCATTTACATCTTCCACCTTACGTTGATTGCGACCATTTATAATAGTAAGAACTTCTGAAAATTTATAGTGCCGATTATTCTGTTTCATTCCGCCACCTCCAAACAGACAGGAGGCTCGACAAATCGGGATTTCGCCATCTGATTAAGATTAGAAAGTTGTCGCTGGCGAAGATTGCACACGGAACGCAATTTATTCAATCGAGATGCAATATTACGTTGTTCAATAAGAGTGCAATGGGGTAAAGTTAAATTCAATAAAGTTGCCTTGTTGACAGCCTTGAATGTGCTACCTGTACCTTGTGCCTGAAGTTCGGCCACTCTGCTTCCAAGTGCAAAAAACAGCCAATCCGAATCGCAAACACCCTCTTTAGCAGTCAATGCCGCCAAGCCTCGCCCAATGCAGCACTGACAATCTGCGATGTTGATTGCACCAATCGGGGCACGGACAGAAAGAAGCAAATCTCCAGGATGAGCGATCTTTGTTGGGGAATCACACCAAAGACGCACTGTCGGAGATATATCTCCAAAATCCGCGTTGCCTTGGAAGAAAGGGAGCCCCCGTTGTTCAGCATTGTACGACGATGAAGCTGGTGACTGCCCCATATTTACATCGCAAACGTCTTTCAATTCTACTGTTAGCTTCATGAATGCTCTCCGGCGGAGTCATTTAGTCCGCTTTCATTATCCAAAAGAGATTTCAGTGTCTTTAATTCCGACTGAAACTGAGTCTCAAGTTCATCTATTTCAGCAAGCAGTTGTGAGGTCGGCGGGTATTCTTCTGCGACATAGTCTGTCTTCTTATACTTATTTATGGAAAGATCATAGCCGTTTTCCACGATTTCCGCTTTCGGCACAAAGAAGCTCCGTTCCGTCCTGTCGTGTTCAGGTTCCTCAAAACGCTTTTGATATTGTTCAATTACGTCCGGAATATCGTTTTGATCTATGGGGCTGCGTTTGTCATCCAGACTGAATCCATCCGCCTTCATGTCATAGAACCAAACTTTATCCGTCCCTCCGGCATCCGTCTTTGTAAAAATCATGATAGCCGTGGAAACTCCCGCATAAGGTTTGAACACACCGGACGGCATGGAAATCACGGCTTCCAAGCGTTGTTTTTCAATCAGCTCCATGCGAATCGCTTTGTGAGCCTTGGAACTTCCGAAGAGAACGCCGTCAGGAACAATCGAGGCGCATCGTCCTCCAATCTCAAGCATTTTGGTAAACAGGGCTAGGAAAAGCAATTCGGTCTTTTTCGTGTTACAAAGGGCTATCAAGTCCTTGCTGATGTCTTCCTGGAACACGCTGCCAGTAAAGGGCGGATTTGCCATGATAAGCGAATAAAGGTTTCGCTCGATATTGTCACCGCTCAGGGAATCCTGATATTGAATATTCGGTTCCGCTACACCATGAAGCATCATGTTCATAGCTCCGATACGGAGCATGGACTGGTCTGTGTCATAACCGGAAAACATGGACGTCTTGTATCGTTCCATATTGTCTTTGCGCATGAGCTCGCCCCTGTACTTTTCCGAGAGATAAGCCGCGCTTTCCACCAAGAAACCGGCACTTCCCATCGCCGGATCAAGAATTCGGTCATTCAGAGTGGGTTTCATGATCGCCACGATCATTTTAATAATGTGCCGAGGCGTCCTGAATTGGCCATTTTCTCCTGCTGCTGCTATTTTCCCAAGCAAATACTCATAGACATCGCCCATGATATCCTTGTTGTTGATGTCCATCGCGTCAATACTGTCCACGACCTTAGCCAGCACCTTGGGTGTGGGGATCAGGAACACCGTGTCTTTCATGTAACGGCTAAACGCCGTATCGCGTCCTTCCCCGATTTGTTTGATGAACGGGAAAACATACGTCTGAACCGTTGAAAACATTTCTGAGGGTTCAAGATTGTGAAAATAACTCCAACGAAGTTTCTTGTATTCGGTTACGATCCGTGGCTCTTCACTGATGACACATTCGCCGTCCTTGAAAAGAAGGTTCTTCTGGTTCAACTTCACCCCAAGCGCATTGGCAGATCCTTCCTGCTTCACTTGATTGTCATCCAGTAGCTTCATAAAAAGGAGGTAAGTAATCTGCTCCAATACCGTAATGGGGCTAGTGATACCTCCGGTCCAGATGGTATCCCAAATCCCGTCGATTCTATTTCTTAATTCGCCTGTGATCATAATGCCCGCCAGTCAAGTTCGAGTTCAAAAATGGAATGGATGCGCCAAATAGTAATATATCGCAAAAGCCATTCTTTTCAACCTAGATCATTCACTTTTTTTGAGAAAAGATACGATCAATTGATGTCTCTCGATCTCTCCTCAGTTACACCCTTTGTCCCCGCAAATCAACTTAAGGAGAATTGAAAAAAGATATGATCATTCCGCATACCAATTTGTCATTCCAAAGGTAAGGTTTCGGAAAAGAGACTGAAAGTATCTGGTTATATCTTCATTGCTAAGATGGAGAATATGAACCTTGGAATAGAAGAACGTTTTACCTGGGACATTATCTTTCTGGTTTGTCTTTGCCAGATAACTGATTTGACGTAATGCTTCATATAAATCCATGTAAGAGTTTGTGTTGTGTTCTATCATGATACCGTTTCTATGTCCGTTATTACATTCATTGATACAGCCATAATCTCCACAGACGTTACCGAGAACAATCCTGGCATTTTGATAATGTGTATAAGGATTGTTCGTTTTGTTCCCATCAAGAAAAAGTACCATGTGATAATGAATTTTCTTCTCTGAACTGAGTTCTCTTACCATGATGTAAAGAGGATCATATCCAGCGTTTTTCTCTTTTTCAATGAAACGATGATTGAAGACCATAATCATGTCATGAGGAAGATGTATGTCCAGTCTCAATATAAAGACTCTACAATGTTTTTGAAGAGCATGAATTAACAGATTATAATAGATGTTTTGTATCTTCGTGTACATTTCGTAGTTAAGGAAAGGATTGAAACTTGAATTGAATACAGAATACATGAAAAGACTCCTTGTACTGTGTTTGAATTGTTGTTCTGATTGTATGTATAGAGATGACTTGTAATTGCTCGTATAGTTGTTGTACAAGCATTGCATTTTTGTAATGTATATAAGTTGCATATAAGTAATGCATATAAGTAATATATAAAATCCGAGTAAAATGATCTTGAAAGAACATCGTTTTTTAATGCATCTTTTGAGAATAATATCAGGAATCAGGGAGATGCGGAATATCGCGACATAATGTTTCACTATGATTTTATATCAAACATATTATACGCACAACAATCAATCATAATATGACAACAAACAAAGGAGGTTACATGACAAACGAAACAGAACAACTAACAAGGATCGGATCCTTATTAGAAAATTATTTAATCAGTTTTGGAAAAGCCAGAGTTGCATTTTACGTCTTTCCTGCATTAGAGAATTACTATGAATTTACCCGATATATGAATGCTTTTACCGCTGCATTGAAGAGAGCTAACTGCCGTCCTGTGTATTCCTGGTCCTATAACAGTCTTCGAGGCTGTTACAACTTGATTATGATCGTTCAGGGATACTTCCGAAACGATATGAACGACGTCACTGATGCTGCTCAACGCATCTGGAAGCTCTACAGTCCATTCCCCATCCAGTTCATTGCCGAGATGCCAGTCAATGATAGCTCCATCGTCCAAGATAAAATGAGGGTTTTTGATGTCATGAACAATATGGAGTTTACTTCCTCTGCTCCACAAAGAGTTTTACCCTCTCATCAACGCGCTTTTGCCTGTTCAAAACTGTATTAAAGGACAAAAATGAGGTAAAAATGGTCAAAAAACGTCGAAAAATGTGCCTTTTGGGGTGTTTTTGAGCGATTTTTGGGCTAAAAATGGTTTTTTTTACCTCAAAAATGACGTTCAAGTGATTTTGTATATATATTTCTTCCGTAATCCACCATAACTCTCAACATCGGAGGAAAAAAATGCAAATTCCCGTAAACAAAAACTCGTTGGCCAGTGCTTTGACCGCACTGGGGAAGCTGGTATCCCGGACATCGCTCATCAAGGCGTATCAGGGGATCGAAATTGAAGGTAAAACGAACTATCTCTTCTTCAGAACCCGCAACGTGACCGAGCAGATCGAATTTCAACTGTTTGCCGACCTGGAAGATGATTTCCCGGCAATTCTCGTGGAGTTCGAGCAGTTCCGTCAGATGGTCCGCAACAGTAAGAACAAGACCTTGAAACTGGAGATCGACTGCGGCGAGGTCTTCATTGACGATGTGATGCTCGCGCCCATCAAAGGACATTTCCCGCAGAAGGAGCAGATTCCGGATCAGGACATCACTGTCACGGAATTGCCCGCTGACACGCTATCGGCGTTGTCCTTGCTCGCACCGATCACGGACAAAGGAAAGGACGTCCGCAAGGTTCTCGGAGGAATCAACATCAGCGAAGACGGATTCACAGCCTCGAACGGTAAAGAGCTGTCGAACATCCCGGTTCACCTCGGAACAACCGGAAGTGTCACGATTCCATTCCCACTCGCTCTGCTTGCGACGAAAGCCTTTGGCGATTCTGGTCGTCTCTGCACTTGGCAGAAGGATGAAGACACGCATTTCGAGCTTACGCTCGGTGCATGGACCTGGCAAGCCAAAGCGCTCAAGGGAAACTATCCGAACTGGAAGCGAGTCGTGCCGGAACGGACAGCTGCGACGCACTATGTGAGCTTCCAGGATGACCGTGCAGAACGCCTCCAGCGTTACCTGAAAAGCATCCCGGACGACAAAGAGCACAACAATGCTGTCAAACTCAGCCGTCTTCCCGAGGTCCCGGACAATCTTCACCTCGAAAGCTCAAACGGAATGCTGTTCAGCATCCTCGCCGAATTTGATCCGACCTGGAACGATCTGAGCTTTTGTGTCCGAAAGGAGTTCCTCCTGCGCCTGCTGGATGCTGGGCACAGGAAGATCGAGCTCAATGACGCTTACGGCCCGATTGTCGGGACAGGTGGCACGGGTGAATACATTGCCATGCCCATCATCACGAAAAGACCGCAAGCTCAAACCGAGCAGTCCCCGGAAGAAGCCACATCTGCCCAAACGGACGTAAAGCCCGAGATCCAGACCGAGCAGAACGAACCTCAACCCATCCCCGAATCCATGGAATCAGCTACCGAGCAGATTCCTCCTCACCCGCAGGAAAACGAACCCCAAACCACAATCGCCAATACCACCTCAAACAAGGAAAACCGCATCATGAACGAAAACACCACCATCCACACCGTGTCTGCTCCTACGCAGACTTTCACCCCGAACAATGACCCTGCAAATCCGATTGACGAACTCACGACGAAAATCGAAGCCATGAAGACGGCCCTCAAGGAAATGTTTGATGAAGCTGCCGCCATGAGCAGAAAGGTCCGTGAAGTCGCCCTCTCTCAGCGTCAGAAAGAACGCGAATACCAGCAGGCAAAACGCACTTTGGATCGTGTCCGCGTGGCAACCGGAGCCGCCTGATTCATCCCCGCACTTTCTCCCTGGGCAGAGAAAATGAGCTTGAATAAAGTAGTGGGTGTTACCATCGTGAATACCATGGTCATTATATACATAGATACTATTCTGCAAACTATTAACCATTAACAAAGGAGTCTATTATGACTACTGCTGCAGAAATAACTTATGCAATTCAAAATGACCGTCCTTCAATCACGATTCACCTCTCTGCTCAGGGCGAGGGTAATTCACAACCTGATCTCTGTGGTATGCTTTGTCAAATCCAGACAGCTATCACAGAGTTTCAGAAAAAGCCACCGGCAAAACTTTTGTCAAATACGGAAGTTGTTGTTCAGGACGTTCCTCAGCCCACGCCAGCAACGCAATCCCAGCAGACAAATCCTTCTTCTATCAACAAAGAAAATGGTTTTTCTCAAAAGAGTGCGCAACAGCAAAATGACAATCCGGAAAAGGATTATCCAGGGAGTGTTACGAAAAGACAGATTGGATTGATCCATGTAAATCTGAAACGCCGTAATATTCCGGAAAAGGATTTTTGTACCGCACATGGTGTTGCTCGCATTGAGGACTTGTCTCTAAATCAAGCCCGGACCCTCATCATGGATGAAGATTATTAAAAACTCACCTCAACTCAAACAGTATCCTCGGCAGCGCAAGCTGTCGGGGATGCGCCTTATTTAACCTCAAATCGAAAGGATACCACCATGCTCAAACTCAATGCATCCTATTCCAAAAAGGTTCCGGCTGACACCGAATACAGCAGCCAGTCCTTCCACGCCTCGGTCGAGGTCGAACTTCCGGATGGCCTCACGCAGGAACAGCTCAATGCGAAGATCCACGAGACCTTCGATCTCGTCCGGGAATCTGTCGAAGCCGAACTTCACGGAAATGCCACTCAGCAGGTGACACAGGGCAATCCGACATCTCAGCCGGGGCTGTACGATACCCAGGCTCAGAATGCCGTGAAACCCGCCT
>Ga0265301_10002119_pt1 | contig 23844 bp, 26 predicted proteins | sample AusTroGonzalo_MG_2_FD_193488 | JGI IMG/M metagenome (GOLD analysis project Ga0265301, IMG submission 193488) | Bovine rumen microbial communities from tropical cattle in Woodstock, Queensland, Australia - Gonzalo_04 | ecosystem: Host-associated > Mammals > Digestive system > Stomach > Rumen ... | reverse complement strand
CGGACGTGTTTCGCTGGATGGACGGCGAGCGCTATCACATCCGTATTCGGATGTCGGTGGCCGCACGCAACTACTTGCTGGAGGAATACTCGGATGCCAGGAACCTGCCTCCGGAGGAGTTCTATCTGGATCCGGAGTCCCCGGATAAATGGATACTTGATACCACCCTGCATGGACTTGGCGCCATCCGCCGCTTCTATCTGGGCCTTGCGGACAAGATGGAGATCCTGGACTCGGAAGACTCCGAGGCGCTCAAGGAGGACATCAGAAAGTATATGGGTGACTATTTGAAGGGATTTATATAACGTTTTTCAGATGTATGCTAAGGGATGGTAAAAATACGGTCGGAAGGCCTTGGTATAAAGAATCCAGCACGTGGGCGTGGATTACGATTGGCGTGATGATTCTTACCGTCGTAATCGTGACGGCCGTTACGGATGCGCAGGAGAAGAAGGCCAAAGCCAATCGGCCGCCCCGTCGGCCCTGGACGGAAGTCATGACACCGGAGGAACTCCACATGACTGGCTTGGACAAGCCGATTCTAAGCGGAGATATGCCGCAGATCGACCCTGAGAAAGCGGCCAAGAACTTCCATGAGTTCATCCAGAACGGAGGCAATGCAGACCCGTTGGTGGATCAGCTGGAACAGGTGGACTATCATGATGTCCTCGACCAGATGGGAGGACCGGAAGGATTCTGAATCGAGCTTTATTTCTTCCGTTGGAACGGCTCTTTGATGGTCTCCCAGAAAAGTACGAGTTTCGCTTTTTGCATCATTTTCCTGGCTTCTTCCGGGGTGAGTTTTTTGTGCAGGTTGTCCCGAAGTTTCCTGGCATCTTCTATTCCGGCCGTTTCGGCAAGGTTGAGATAGTAGTTCCCGAGGATCTTGTCTTCCTCGAAGGGCTTCTCGCCCATATACAGCATCATTCCCAAATAGTACTGCCCAAGCGGGTTCCCGGCATCTGCGGATTTCTGTAGGTATTCTTTGCCGGCATCCAGATCGTAGAAGTCAAAGTCCTCAAACTGGCAGGCGTAGCCCAGGCATGCGGCGGCGAACATGTCGCCTCCGTTGGCAAGGGCCTTCAGCTGTTTGTGGCCTTCTTGCTCTTTGTCCGGGTCGTCGCTCTGGAACAAAAGATTTATTGCTGCTGAGACCGGCTTCGGAAGTATGTCTTGGATTTTCATTTTTTGTTGGATGATTGTGAATGTAAAGATAGTGATTTGATCGTGTAGTTGTCCGGTCAAAATTCTTGACTACGTATTGTCAAAACTAGTAAACGACGTTTAATTACTTCCCTTAAATAAACAATGGTAAACAAAAAATACCTATATTTGCTTATTAACAATAACATTTTACTATTTAACCCCTTTGTTGTGCGCGCGGTATATTTGCTCCGCACTTACCTCAAAGACATTTGATAAACCAGGTTCATGGGTAGATATTCCTTTTCTGGTCATGAGTCTTTCTTTTGTAAACCGCTATGGTTAAAGAAAGCTTATGATGCAATGAATGAGGGCGTCAGTTTTTCATCGCCAGATGCCGTCGCGGCTCTTGGAGTGGGGAAGAACATGGTGGCCGCCATTCGTTTTTGGTCTCGTGCTTTTGGACTCAACATAGATGATAAACCAACTTTTTTTGCAAATGTCGTTTTCGATTCTGATTGTGGCTATGATCCATACCTTGAAGATGAAGGGACGCTTTGGCTTCTTCATTATTATTTAATCACAAAGAGAATAGCCAGCATCTACCACCTTACTTTTCTTGAATTCCAGCGCGAGAAAAGAGAGTTTGACCGGAATCAGCTTTTATCATTTATTCGGCGGAAATGCAATGTTCCAGAGCAGAAAAATGTGTACAATGAGAATACAGTCAAAAAGGACATAGGTGTACTTCTGCACAACTATGTCACGCCAACTGATTTAAGGAGTCACGAAGATTTTTCGGCTATTTTTCTTGATCTTGGTCTTATTAATGCTTTAGGATCTGATCGGTTTTCTTTTAATGACACTGCCCCTTGTCATATACATCCTGACATTCTGTTGTATGCCCTTATAGACTACAAAGGGAATGATAATACAATTTCCTTGGACGGCATGCAGGAGATTGCGCTTGTTTTTGGTCTTTCGCTCACAAACCTTATAGACCTTATTCGTGAAGTGGTGGCGTTACATCCGAACGACTTATCTTACACCGATAATAGCGGAGTGAAGAATCTTCAGTTCATACATGATGTCGATGCAAGCGCTGTTCTTTATCATTATTACACCGGAGTATGAAATACAACGCATCGGTAAATATTGAGATTGGCGTCCAAGAAGACTTCCAATATATTGTTACGCCTAATGTACAACGTGTTTTAGGCGACATCATATCCAGCGTCTCCACCGGCGTTCATTCCTTCTCGATTATTGGCACATATGGTACCGGAAAGTCCAGTTTTATTATGGCGCTCGAGAAAGGTCTTCGAGGAAAGGATGATTCACTTATTAAAAAGAAAACGGTTTTCTTCGGACTTGAGACATTCGAGACCCTTAATATTGTTGGAGAATATGATTCCCTTCAAGGTCTTCTTGCTCGAAGGCTGAAAGTAGAGGATCGCAATGTGCTGGATTCTCTAAAACAGTTTTGCAAAAAGGCGGAAGAGAAAAATCGAGCCGTCATTATCGTAATCGATGAATTTGGCAAGGTGCTTGAACATGCGGCCAAGAATAATCCAGAGGAAGAACTATACTTCATTCAACAGTTTTGCGAGTTGGTAAATGATCATCGCCGCAAAGCGATACTATTAACAACTCTCCATCAAAACTTCAGCTCTTACGCATCCAGGCTAACGGAGTCCCAGCGAAAAGAGTGGCAGAAAGTAAAGGGCCGTTTCAAAGAGGTTGTGTTTAGTGAGCCAGTAGAGCAACTCCTATATCTGGCCGCAGAGCAATTAACTCTTGCTCCGGAGCAAAAAGCAGATAAAGAAGACTTTGCTGAAGTCTACACCCTTGCAAAGCAGTGCCGTTTTATCTCAGATAGTTTTTCTGAGAAAACGGCCTGCAAGCTGAACCCCATTGATCCCCTCGCTGCTTCTTGCCTCACGTTGGCTATTCAGAAGTACGGACAGAATGAGCGTTCGCTCTTCTCGTTCCTCACGACCACTGGGCAGTATTCGATACTCAACTATGTCGGTAAACCACATCAGACTTATAACCTGGCCAACGTATATGATTACGCCATTTATAACTTCTATTCGGAAATATCCCAGGTAAATCTGGAATCCTCAGGCTGGTCAGCTATAAAGGTCGCCCTCGGGCGCATAGAAAGTGGCATCCTTGCCGATGTTTTTATTGCCGATGCACAAAAGGTAGTCAAGTCCATTGGCTTACTTAGTATCTTCGGTTCATCCGAAACATCCTTCAACCGGGAGGCTCTTGTAAAGTACAGTCAGTGCGCCCTCGGAATAGAAAACGCTGGTGAAGTCATCCGAGAACTGGAAAGAGTCAAGGTAATTAGGTATGCCACATACAAGTCCCAGTACATTCTTTTCGAGGGTACCGACATCAACATTGAGGCAGAACTTCTCCGCGCCGCTACAATGGTCCCCACACCGTCTGCCACGGTAGATGAACTTCGGGATTACATCAAGCCACGCATCGCTTCTGCATCCGCTGCGTTCTATGCTAAAGGAACACCCCGGTATTTCTCGTTCATTGTATTGAATGAACCGGAGTCAAGGGTCCCCGATGGCGATATAGATGGATTCTGCGAACTCATCTTCCCGCTTGAGGATGGTTGCATGGATCAGGTCAAGGCCGTATCGGCAGCCAGCGAGGAAGCACTGCTCTTTGCGGTGTTCAATAATGTTTCTGATATTGTTAAGCACCTCCACGAAATCAAGAAACTACAGTATATTGCCGAAAAGGTGGCTGTTGATGACCAAGTGGCTAAGCGGGAGATTTCGAACATTCAGGAGTTTGAGAAGAATTGCCTGAACTCTGCCTTGAATGACTACTTGTTCGATGGCAGCGGAAAAGTCACATGGATATTCAAGGGGCAGGAATGCCAGATTCGTTCCAAGAAGGACTTCAACAAGCTGCTTTCGTCTGTTTGTTTCGAGGTCTATTCCGGCACTCCGGCTATTCAGAACGAGTTATTCAACAAATACCGGCTCAGCTCTGCGATCTCTTTGGCCAAAGCAAATCTTATCGATAGAATTCTTGCATATCCGGATAGACCCGAACTTGGATTTGAAGAAAACGAGTTCCCTCCCGAGAAGACAATTTACATTACCCTTCTCAAGAACACCGGCATTCATCGCAAGGATGAAGATGGTGCTTATGTATTCGGCGCCCCCACAGATCAGGGGATTATCGAGTTCTGGAGCGCTTGTGAAGCATTTATTGCCAAGACTATTGATCGTCCGAGGAAGGTCAGCGAATTAATCAAGATACTATCGTCTCGCCCGTTCAAGTTAAAACAAGGACTTATCGATTTTTGGATTCCGATATTCCTCTACATTAAGCAGCAAGATTTTGCAATGTATAGCGCTAATGGGGCTTACGTAATGAGCATCAATCGAGAAGTGATTGATTTGCTATGGAAGCACCCAGGCGATTTTACTATCAAGGCTTTTAGTGTCAGTGGTGTAAAACTGGAGTTCTTTAGAAAATATCGTCAATTCTTGAAGAAAGACGATGAGATTGCGTTGAACAAGACTTCTTTTGCCAACACATTCAAGCCATTCCTGTATTTCTTCAAGAATCTTAATGAATACGCGCAGCACACCAATAAATTTAGCAACCCTAACATTGCAAGGTTTAGGGATGTTCTTGCTAATGCTGTCGATCCAGAGAAAGTGTTCTTTGAGCAACTTCCTGAATCACTTGGTTATCGCGGGGACTCATTAGATGATGACTTCATCCAGGATTATCTGAACAAGATTCAAGATGCTGTTCGAGAGTTAAACTGTTGCTATCCGGAACTTATTAAGCGGATTGAAAACCGGTTAGTCGATAAACTTGGTCTTCCCTCTGATTATGAGTCTTACAAGACCGTTTTAACCGCAAGATATGCTCATGTCAAGAAGCACCTGCTTACTCAGAAAGCAAGGTCATTCCTTGACAGGGTATTAGCACCGGCAGAAACCAACAAGGAATTCATTGAAAGGATTTCAAGTGTCGTCCTTGACAAGCAGTTATACAAGTTGAAGGATAAGGAAGAGGAAGCCCTCCTGGACAACATTATTTTTCTCTTCTATGAACTTGACCGCTATATCGGCATTTCCGAGGTAGCGGATGCAGATTCCGAAGACACGCTGTATAGTTTTGGCCTATTGAATACAAACGGCGTTAACGAGCAGCAGAAAACCTATCGGTTGCCGAAACCCAAGCAGGCGGAGGTGCAGAAGAGGAAGGCAGAATTGGAGAAACTTCTTTCCGGCGATTCCAATTTGGACGTTTGCATCCTTCTTGAAATGCTGGCAGACAAGATAAAGAAATAGTCGATATGGACTTAAAAGAAAATAAAAGAGAATCCCTGTTAGCCTCAATAAGAAAGGCTGGATATGCTATCGGGGTAATGTATTTCGAGAGTAATAAAGAAAGCCTTGAGGATGATGAAGAATTGCAAAGATATATCCTTCCAGATGGTCGTCCAAATCCTCATTGGTTAGCCGATGGGATTGGGGATCAGTTTAGTCATAGTCTTAACGAGATTGAAGACTATATCAAGTTCGATGAAGCCTTGTTCGGTGAATTAAAGTTAAAACGCAGAGAAGCGTGGGATATACTTGATGAGTTCTTTGCGTATGATGAAGTTGAGGAAGAGGCCTATAATGGATGGGAGGATTTTATGAACGATAAATATGGCATCGGTTGGGAGGAACAATTCCCGATTGCTTAACGGATATTGTAGTAAACAGTTATGGTAAGACATATTCTTGGAATATCTGGTGGTAAAGATAGCGCAGCCCTCGCCATCTACATGAAGAATAAGTACCCGAATCTCAAGGTTGAGTACTATAATTCTGACACGGGATGCGAGTTGGCGGAGACGGAATTGCTCATTTCGCGGCTTGATTCATATCTCGGAGGCATCAAGATATTGAGAGCCGCCGAAGGCAGCCCTGAACCTACTCCGTTCCATCATTTCCTTAAAGCAAATGGCTATTTCTTGCCGTCTCCGCAAGCTCGCTGGTGTACACAGAAAATGAAACTGGCGGAAATGGAGAAGTTCGTAGGAGAGGAACCGACCATTTCATATGTTGGCATTCGTGGCGACGAGGATCGTGAAGGTTATATCTCAACAAAGCCGAACATCCAAGCCATTTTTCCGTTCAGGAAAAATATTTGGAGCCTTGATGTCATCAATAAGGTGCTGAGCAACGACAACATTGCTCAAATCCATGAATACTTTGAGACTATTTGTCCTGATGACATCCGTCAAGAGGCATTAAAAATCGTTGACACACCTCTTTCCAAGACATTCTTCTATTCAAAGAAACTGAATGCACTGCTGGACCTGGATGTAAAGGTATTCAATCGAGTCGTGTTCGCTTTTCTGAAGACCACAGACTATCCTGTTGGTCAACTTGATGAATTCCCGCTGGTAGACAACGACGATATACTTGTAAAAGACGACATCTTCCAAATACTCGAAGATAGTGGAGTTGGCGTACCCGCTTACTACAAACCCATTGTATTTGAAGTGGACGGTAAGAAAGGGACTTATAACCGAAGTCGATCAGGTTGCTATTTCTGTTTTTTCCAGCAGCGAATTGAATGGGTCTGGCTTTATGAACAACATCCAGATCTCTTTGCAAAGGCAATGGAGTTTGAGAAAGATGGCTACACGTGGAATCAAAACGAAAGTTTGGAGGAACTCTGTAGGCCGGAACGCATTCGGCAGATAAAGCTTGATGCCATTAAGAAACAGGAAGCCAAACGCGCTGGTGCCAGTTGTCGGCTCCTTGACAACCTGGATGATGATAACGATGCTTTTTGCGCTAATTGTTTTATTTAGATGCTAAAAGGGGATATAATATGGCCGCCTAGTCGGCGCTACAAAACGCAAACTCCATGGGAACCCATAGGGTTCTTTTCAGAGTGCTTATGCAATGCGTCGCGATTTGACTTGATGCTGGGGTTCTTCTCATCATCGGCCATATCTATCCTCGCAGATGGGTTCGCGACTTTCCTCCATAATGGCGGGAAAATGCGTCTTATTATAAATGACATTCTTACCGACGCTGATAAAGAAGCCATAAAAAGGGGGGAGGATGATTCTATGCTTGATGACATATTTGATTTGTCTGACTTAGAATCACTTCGAGATACATTATCAGAGCGGGACCGTCATTTTTTTGAGTGTCTCTCATGGCTTATTCGAAACAATAAGATTGAAATCAAGATTATCGCTCCTTTGTCAGGAGAGGGTATCGCGCATACCAAATGTGGCGTATTTGGTGATGGGCTATCTAAGGTTGCATTCGATGGCTCCGTCAACTTCTCCCGGACAGCCCTAATTGATAACAAAGAGAGTCTAACAGCATCATGTAGTTGGGACGGAGATATTGAGTTGGCGAAGATTAAGGATATTGAAAACGAATTTAGTAAGACCTTCGGCGGTAGCGATCCGAGTGTCCGTTATCTTGATCCCTCGTCTGTAAGAACTCGTATCACTGATACCTTCAAGGACAAAGAACTTGTTGAATTACTGGATGATGAAGTCGAGCTAATTGAACATCAAAAGAAAGATAGAGACTTGCCCGTCTCGGTCAAGCTCGCACTTGATAAGGCTAAGGAAAAAGTTCAAAAGGCGATTTCTAAATATCGCACAGCACCCGCCGTTGAGGTTAACACTGACGGTCCGCATTTCCCGTATTCTAATGGCCCTCGAGAGTATCAGAGAATCGCTTTTGAAAATTGGAAAAATAATGGGCAAAAGGGACTCTTTGCAATGGCAACCGGTACCGGTAAAACCATCACGTCTCTCAATTGCCTATTCGAGATTTTCAAGCATTCAGGATATTATAAGGCGTTGATTCTTGTGCCGACGGTAACTCTTGTAGATCAGTGGGAGAAGGAATGTCTTAAATTTGGCTTCAATAACATTGTAAAGGTCTGTTCTAAGAATAAAGCGTGGAAAAACGATGTTGACCGACTGAAAGCAACAGAAGCCATCTCTAAAAACGGTTTGTCATATGTGATTATTGGTACATATGCTTCGTATGGTAAAGTTGATGTCCACCAAGAGTTAAACGAATTTTCAAAGAAGCAACTACTCTTGATTGCAGATGAGGCGCATAACATGGGGGCACCGAATATCCTAAACAAACTTATTGGTATCCCATATCTTAGGCGTATTGGTCTGAGCGCGACCCCGGAGCGTCAATTTGATGATCTTGGCAACCGTAAGATTAGACAGTTCTTTGGAGCTGAGGATGGTTATACATACGAGTACTCGATGGAGGAGGCTATTCGCAATGGCGTCTTATGTGAGTATTACTATTTTCCTCATATAGTTCGCCTTACAGATGCCGAAATGGAGGAGTATGCCAAAATCTCAACACGATTGGCAAAGATGTATAATTTCACCAAAGAGGCTTTTGATAAGGATAATGATATTCTTACGATGCTTCTGATTAAGCGGAAGCGGATTATTCATAAAGCTTCCAAGAAAATGGGGGCGTTTAAAGAGATTATCCAGGAGAGAATAGCAGAAAAAGGGGACTTACGATACACTCTTGTATATGTACCTGAAGGGAACTTCCCAGACACATATGCGGCTGACACATATGGGACACATGATGTGATCAAAGATGATCCTGATTCCGAGCATCTGATAGACGAATATACGCAAGCCATCCGGGATGCAGGAGACCGTATAACGGTTAAGGAGTTTACCTCGCAGTCCGCGGATCGGGAGCAAACACTTGCAGATTTCGCGAATGGCGAACTTCAGGTTTTAACATCAATGAAGTGTTTGGATGAGGGTGTCGATGTGCCAAGAAGTGAATTGGCTATTTTCTGTGCAAGTACAGGTAATCCACGTCAGTTTATTCAGAGGCGAGGCCGTATTCTCCGTACACATAAAGACAAGGAATATGCAACAATTCATGACTTGATTGTGATTCCAGAAGTAAATCCAGAGAGCGAAAGTTACAAGATGGAAAGAAATATGGTAAAGTCGGAATTGATGCGTGTTAAAAACTTCGCTTTGCTATCACGTAACGTTGATTTCACGGTCCAAGCAATGGAAGAAATACTTGATTATTATAAACTATCAATATTCTAATCACTATGGCGGGCAAATCTATTGGAGATAAAATGCTCCAAGCTGTCCTTATGGACGAAAAACTAATGGCCTTTGGCGAGTATTCGCCGGACGAATGCACATCATTAGTCCAAGCTCTTTCTTCCGACAACTGCATAGTCAAAGCGGTTGCCAAAATTATTGATCGGGGGCGGACTGGCGCCTCTGAGACAGAGATTTACCGAGAAGTAAGCGAATTCCTAAAGTCGAACATATGATAATCAAGAATATCTTAATCCGCAACTTTCGGAGTTATTATGGAGAAAACTCATTTGATTTCTCAAATGGGCTGACTCTTATCATCGGTGATAACGGTGATGGCAAAACGACTTTCTTCGAGGCACTGCAATGGTTGTTCAATACGACCGTGGATACTCCCAATATCGAAAACTTTTCCGAGATGAGGAAAAGTCAGCTCGAAGTTGGCGAAAACGATAGCGTAACCGTGTCAATTACCTTCGATCATAATGGTATTAAAACCATTGAAAAGAGGTTTATCGTTGAACGGTATGGAAAAGATCGTTATCGCGCCTTGAATCAAGAATTTAGAGGATATGAGGAAAAGGATTCTGGCCGGACACCCGTGGATGGCAAGATACTCGTACTGAGATGCTTTGATGCATTCCTTCAACGTTTCAGTATGTTTAAGGGAGAGTCTGACTTAAATGTCTTTAATGATTCTGATGCATTCAAGCAGCTCGTTGCGAAATTCTCTGATTTAAAGGAATTCGATAAGTATGTATCATATACAGAAGAATTCGAGCGCAAATCGAACTCTGCTTTTGTAAAGGAGTCTAAGTCTGATGAGAAAATCTCGAAACAGGTTGAACAATTTGATGCGAAATTAGTCGAAGTGCGTCGCTTACTCTCAAACGCTGAAAAAGAGTTAAGAGAGACCGAGGCTTCAGCCAACCTCTTTAGAGGAAAGATTGAAGACTTGGAGAAGCATAAAGAAACCAGCGAAAAATACTCTGAGATTAAGAAGCGGATTGAGGCAAAGAAGACCGAAGCGGCTAAATACAGGGGATCAATTGCTGCCAACAATTTTAATGTGAATCTCCTTGATAAATTATGGGTATTGTGTGTGTTCCCGGCGGTGCTAAAAGAATTCCAAGCCAAGAGTTCGGCTTTCAGTAAAGCGAAAAGAACACAGAACGAACAATTTATCAAGGAATTGGCGAAAAACGAGGGCAAGAAAGAAGCATATGATGAGATTACTCAACTAGTTAATGGGGCTTCAAGAATGCCTTGGTATCTCCCAGGTGAGGCGGAAATGGAGGAGATGATTCACGATCATATTTGTAAAGTGTGTGGCCGCGAGGCGCCAGAGGGGTCGGAAGCATACCGCTTCATGTGTGAAAAACTTGAGGAGCACCGCCGTCATGCTCTCGCGGAAGCCGAAGCAAATAAACCAAAAGATCAAGAGACGAAAGAGCTCTTTGAGAACGATTATATAGAAGAGATTCATAGCCTGAGTCTTGGCCTCGGGGGCTTTAATGAGTCGATAGTGACCGGGAAAGCAGCTGAAATTGGTGGGTGTATTGAACTTGTTAACACATTCAAGCGCAAACTTGCCGAAGTAGAACGCGATCTGGAAGAAATGGATGAGGAAAAAGCCCGTATCCTTATCCAAGCAGAGGGCGTCTCGGAAGAAATGCTGGATAAGTCCTTCCAGGATCTGAAGGGGTACTTCGATCAAAAGGGTAAAGCAGAAAAAAGGGCGCTTGAATTAGAGCAGAAGATTCATGAACTAAAAGGCCAGCGGGATTACTACAAAGAGCAAATTGACGCTCTTGCACCAGGGAAGGGGCAAGTCCGAGTTTACAAAAAAGTCCACGACGCTTTTGATTATATTTTGAGAGCATTTGTTGGTGCCAAAGACAAAAACCTTACAATGTTCCTTGAGTCCCTCGAAGATCGGGCAAATGACTATTTACGTAGACTTAATGCCAACGATTTCCATGGGATCGTCAAACTGATTCGAACAGCAGAGGATTCGGCCATTATTAAACTCTATAGTTCGAACGGTTCTGAGATAAAGAAACCTTCTGGCTCGCAGCAGACGACAATGTATATGTCCGTTCTGTTTGCCATTTCAGACCTTACGACCCTCAAGAGAGAGGAAGACTACCCGCTTATCTTTGACGCTGCTACTTCATCATTTGGTGATGCAAAGGAACAGGATTTCTACAATATTATCGACCATATCAACAAACAGTGCATCATTGTGACAAAAGATTTCTTGGACCGTTCTGAACTCCGTATGGCCGAGATTGATAAGCTCACGTGTTCCGTTTATCGAATCCGGAAGGCCGAAGGGTACAATAAAGACGACCTCTCCACCATTAGAACAACCGTAGTAAAAGTGAAGTAATATGGAAAAGTTATATGACCTTTGGGCAAATAGGAATCCCGAGTACGAGGTTAAGTACGATGACACAATAATCAAGACTTTTTGCGACTACGGTAAAGGTACAACCATGTTCCAGGAAGCCCGCGGCAAGATTTTTGGCGCCGGCTATGAAATCCTGATCATTGCTTTCTTCATTGGTTTATACAAGGACCAACGCAAGACTTTGGTTGGTGATTCTTCAAAGAGGAAGGTGTTGGGACAACCAATCAAGTTCTGGGGAAATCTTGATTCCAAACCTGGTCGTGTTTCTTATTCTAATATCAGGAAATACATTTACGCTGCTTTAGTTGCAAGGAGTGATGTCGATTTTATCGCCTTGGATAAAGGCGAAATAACCAATCGTAAGGCGGTGGATATTTTAATGACCACCATGGAAGAGTACATTAATTGGGGCTTGGACTTCATCGAGGAGAAGATGGAAGATAATCCTAATTATTTCTTCAAGGATACAGCTTTCTTGCGCGTTTTCCTCGACATGCTTCCGAAACATGCAACAGCCCAAAAAGTAGACTATAATGCAAAATCTATTGAAGACGACGATACACCTGAATCTCTTGATTGACACATAGTATTTGCCTGTACACTAAAACTAACCGATAATGGACCAAACAAAAATAGTTAAGCTCCTACGCTTGATGAAACTATTGACCGGCAACGTAAGCCGGACAATAGATCAGCTTGCCGTGGAGATGGGAATTGCCCCTCGAACGGTCTATCGGTACATTGATGACATCCGGGAGGCCGGCTTCGTGGTAAACAAGCTCTACGGCAATGTGTTCGCAATGGGGAAGTTAGCTAGGAGCCTATCTGACTTCAACAAGCTGATCTACTTCACAGAGGAGGAAGCCTACATCACCGCCAAGCTTATTGAGGGCATCGACAATAACAATGTCCTCAAACGAGATCTTCAGCGGAAGCTAGCAAGTGTGTACGACAGCACGAGCATCGCGAACTACATCGATAACAACGCAAACGCTGCCAACGTGGAAGCCTTGGCCGACGCCATTAAACGTAAGAAGCAGGTAGTCCTTAAGCAGTATGAGTCGGCCCATAGCAATGAGGCAAGAGATCGCTTGGTGGAACCCATTGAATTCACGACCAATATGATTGACATCTGGGCCTACGATGTCGATAAGGGGGAGAACCGGATGTTCAAAGTGATGCGCATCCACGACGTTGATGTGACGGATACTGACTGGGCATTTGAAGTCGATCACAAGGTGCCAAAACCGGATATCTTTCGGATGACCGGCCCGTTGGAGGAGAGGGTAGTACTGCAGCTGGAAACCCGGGCTAAAAGTCTCTTGCTGGAGGAATATCCCCTGGCCGAAAAGGACCTCAAACGCGAAGGTGGTAAATGGCTCCTCAAGACCACCCTCCACAGCCTCGAAGGCGCCGGCCGCTTCGTCATAGGATTGGCGGCTGACATTAGGATCATTGAAGGCGACAATCTTAGGAATTACATCCTGGACTACCAGAAGAAGCATATTCAGAAACTGTAAGGATGTTCGAGAATGAATCAAATAAGGTCCGAGAGGACATCAAGACGCTTCAGCGCATGCTTGACTTCGACGAATTCGAGGCCAATGGCGGCGATCTATTCAAGATTGAATGGGCACTGAACACCGCCTTGGACCATATTGAATTCCTCAAACGGAATATGCCCTACGACCACATGAGTGACGATGTTGAAGATGAAGTTGTGGAGTGCGACGCGCTTATGGAAAAGGCCACGTCCCTGGTTGAGGCCTGTAAGGTGAAGTACCATCTTGACACCTCATTCTTCCGAGACCATGTCACACCGGAGTTTGCGACCAAGGAGAATCCAAAGCCTAAGAAAAAGAAGCTGGTAGGAGATGATCAGTTCCGCGTATATACACTCATAGGTTTGGCCATTATTGTCATAATAATGATCATTTTTGGTGACTAACCGATAGAATCCGAATAGATTATTACATTCATATGAAAAAAGCTAATAAACGCCTTGTAGAAGGATTTATCACAAAGCTTTCCCGCTGCGAAGTCTTCGTTTTCGGAAGCAATCTGGAAGGACAGCATCTCGGCGGAGCAGCGAGGATTGCTTACGACAAGTTCGGCGCAGTCTGGGGTCAGGGGGTTGGTCCTCAGGGACAATGCTACGCCATCCCTACGATGCATGGACCGATCTCTGAGATCAAGCCGTACGTTGATGAATTCCTACAGTATGCCAAAGAGCATCCGCAGAACCGATTCCTCCTCACCAGGGTAGGGTGCGGGATCGCTGGCTTTAAGGATGAGGATATGGCCAAGCTGTTCGCTGAAGCCCTCGACATACCTAATATAGCTGTCCCTGTGGAGTGGGTCCCCACAATGGTGACTTACTGTACACCCAAGAGTAACACGGTGGCCAGCCCCAAGGTGATTGACGAAAGTATCCTGCAGCCCCTCTGCGATGAGTATCGCTATATCATTGGCGCAGGTCTCGTATGCCCAAAACCCCAGGTCAGGGTCCGTTATACTTTTGGTGATGGCCAGTTCGGCTACGCCGATTTCGGAGACTACTTCTTCTTCGGGATGAACTTCTACGTCTTCGGATATGACGATTCATGGGCACCGGAGCACCTCCAAAACATCGTCTTGGATTATTTCCGAGACGAATGTTGGGACCGTGGCTACTGCCGCAAGGCCATCTTCGCCGGCGTCCGTACCGGACTGAAAGATAGCAAAGGCGAAGATATTTATACCGGTGACATCTGCCACATCAAGCGTGGTGACGCCGAATACCATTTCCCTCTGAGCACCTTCGGCACACTACCTGACGCTGATCGTGGTCAATACGCTTTCGTCCTCGACAACCAGTGCCTGACACCGGCTGAATGCGAAAGCATCACCATCGAAGGAAACGTCTTCGGTGGTGCCGACTTTGATGCCTTCCCGGACAATGTGTGGGCACGCTGTATCAAGTTCCTTTTTCCAAACGGCATTAGATAGGATCGATATGAAAAAGGAATCGTTTTTAGAAGCCTCAATTGATCCATATCGCATCCCTCTTTGTTTCTAAAGTTTATGACCGAAACAAACCAGGGAATCCTCGACAACTGCCGGACCGCGATTCAGGAGGCGTACGACACGCTGAACGAAGTGCGGGATGAAGAGGATGAGGCTTACGACAACCTTCCGGAGAGCCTGCAGGATGGAGATAGGGGAGATGCGATGCAGGAGGCAATAGACACGCTCGATGACGCCATCAGTTATTTAGATGACGTGATCGGCTACCTGGATGATTTAGATTCTATTATCGTTTGACGGCCATGAATAATTCCAGAAGAAAACGGATTAAGGAGAGCACTCTCATGTTGATGGGTGCCCTGGAGCGCTTGCGGAAGATTTATGCCGCAGAGCGGGACAAACAAGTTGCCGATTCTCTCAAAGAAGCGATCTATGGACTGGATGAGGCTGTCAAAACTTTAACGGGCGCAGAGTTCTGATATTCGATTGTCAAAAACTGGCAAATAGCTGTTGCACCTTTGCAGAACAAAAGGTATTAGTATGAATCCGATAAAGAAACACGCTCTCGCGCTGACGTTTGCTTGGTTTTGGCCTGTGCTCATGATCTTGATTATTGGGCTTGACCAGTGGGTCGACAGTGGGCTGTGGCTCCTCCGCAAGAGCACTTGGGTGCTGGCAATCGGGGTCGTGGAGAGCTTCGTGATATTGCTCGGTCCCAAGGAGAAGATTACTGATGAGTTGGAGCCGTACATCACTGGGCTGTTTATTTTGGCGCTGGTCTCCGTCTTCTTGCTCCCGTTTGGGATGAATGAGGACATAGTTTACGGGATAGGCTTGTGTCTGTCGGTGGCGTTCCATGGCGCTGCGTTTATGGTGCTTGGGGGTGTTGTCTATGCCCTCTCGAAGGACGCGGGGCAGCATAACGTGTCAACGGATTACGATCTCAGTGACCTCGAAAACCCTGCGGATGCCCACGCAGACTGTGAGGCTAGGGAGGCGGGCGCGTTTCTGGGCGGGTTGGTGGGCGGCTACTTCCTGGTTAAGCACGTGGGCAAGAATCATCAATCATACTCCGAGAAATGGCACGACGACATCTTCTGGCAGGAGAAATACCGTCGGCATGATCATTACGACGATGGCGACATCTGGTAACTTTCTTTAATGATGTCAAAAGTTGACAAAATCCAGTTGTAACTTGCGCTCAGATTCAAACTCAAAGTTATGACGAGCAACACAAAAAAGAACATCGACGGCCGTCCGCAGCCCTCGCGGGAGATCCGGAGGCATCGCATCACGATGCTGGTACTGTGGCTGTGGCCCGTCATCCTTCTGCTGTTCATTGGCAGGTGGAATATCATAGGCAAGTATTGGGGCTGGTTCCTGTGCAAGAGCCCCTGGCTGCTGTTCGCCGGGGTAATGCAAAGTTGGGTGTACCTTGTCACTAAGAAGGTGCCGCAGGAGAGAAAGGAACTGTTTATGATTATCATGGTCTTTCTGACAACGGCTTCGGTTTTCCTGCTTCCGTTCGGATTGGCCAAATGGGACTACTATTTGGAGTTCATTGACTACGAATCCAATTACGTTTTCGAAATGAATCCGTATTGGGACTATGGCGAGAATCTGCTGGCGTCTTTCATCATTCATTTCCTTGCCCCGCTCCTTCCAATTGTCGTAGTCGTCGGAGTGTCCGAGGCCAAAGGCAATTCAGACTTCGGCACTTCGTCCTATCCCGGTTACAGCTACGATGATTCGGAGCAAGATGATAGCCTGGATGACGAGCTTCTAGGTACCGCAGCGGCTGCCGGTCTCTACTATGCTGCTAGGCACCATCACCATCACGGAGATAGCTGGCTGGACAATGTGATGCGAGGAAGGGACATCAGCGATAGCTTTATCGGCCATCACGGAGAGTTTGATCGGAACGACGAGGCCCGGCGGATCTCTGAGGACATTCAGCAATTTCACAATGCTCATCCCGATGCAGATCTCTCCGATCACTACAATTGGGAGGACATCCTTGATGCGGAGACAGACGGGTATTTAGATGACTAATTCGGAGGAAGACTATGATACTGGAGCTAATCTTTGGCATCGGCCTTCTTATTGGAATCGGACTGATGATTTTCTCTCCCAAAAGTATGCAACAGATGAAGGCGACACACGGACTCATCGGCGTTTTCACGCCGTGGGTCGTTTTTATCTGGATTGTTTTGGCCATTATTTGTGCAGTGATGGCCATGACTACTTATTCGGGAGACTTTGAGGCACTTGATCGTTTAGAAATAGTATTCTACGTCTTCCTGGCCTTTTCTGTGATGGCCCTCATTTTCATTATTCTACTGATTACGGGCGCCGGGAGAAGGCTCAGGTGATTGTCTTGAAAGGATACGTCATAACCAATCAATATTTTTTTTAGAATGGAATAGGAGCCGCCAATAAAGCGGCTCCTATTCCTTAAACTACCGTCTGAAAGTGCTCAACAGTTCCTCAATAGTCGCCGGCCGGTTTCCTGGATGGAGCATCCGGAACTTGTGGTAGCGGAGCGTGTCGGCGGCTATCTGCGTGCGTAGCGTTTCGCCCCGGACGAACCAGCCAGAGACGGTCTTGTAGCCCCTCCAGCCGCAGTCGCAGTAGCCCTCCAGGTCCACTCTTCCGCTGAGAGGTGAGCCGACGAAACGGAAGGGGAGTACGGTCTTGCCGCAACCAGGACATTGGAACTGGAAGAGGTTGGGATGGTTCCGGATGGCTTGGACGAAGGAGCCTAGCCATACGGGGTCAGGTGCCAGTTCGGAGGTGATCCCGGCAATGGTGTAGGTCATCTCCAAATACAGGGGGATGAAGTAGAACCGGTCGATGTCTTTCCACTCGTCGAATCGGGCATAGAGCTCGTTCGCGTGGGAATAGAACGGATGGGTGAGGAGACGCTGCTCCTCGGTCGGGCGCAGTGCGGTCTTCCTGATGAAAATGTTTTTGTCCATGATACAGACTTTTTTTGATTGAACATCCGCATCGCTTTACCACCGTGGCTTCTGGCTGCTCGGTTGGTGCTCCTCCGGGGAGACTCTTGATGCATGGTGCAAATATAGTCATTTGTCTATAAACTACGTTCTTTTGTTCTTCTTTTCTGATAATTGGTGTGGTTTTCCATGCTCTTGGGGCGAAGGGCCATTAAAATTCGTATTTTTAACTATCCCGACCCCCTCTGTACCCCCTTCAAAGTCCCAAAAGTGTTCTATATTTGGCGCTCGGCGCTCCAATGGCGCCACCAAACATCATGAAGCAGAACCAAGAATTGCTGACGCGTGTCCGTGAGATGGAGGACCGCTACGACGAAGTCACCCGGGTCCTTGCCGGACTCGATGAGGCCATCTCAGAATTCAAAGACTACAAATCCGACCTGATGGCCCTGAAGGAATACATGGAGTCCGGCCAATGGAAGAAGGATTTCGAGGCCGACGAGGCCGGCCTGATCCCGAAGGATATGAAGAGGGGAGTCCTCTCCGAGGATGAGCTGTACGGGCTCCTGCAGGGAGCAGGCAGGATTCTAAGAATGGCAAGAGAAGTTCTGCCGGAATAGTATAAACTCCCATAGCCCCCACTGCATCAAGATCGAGTTTATTTCATAACAGCGTACTGCTCGATCACCTTGCTCCCTTTGTAGATAGCCCAGCCTTTCTTACCGCTGGGCAGTGTGATGCCACCGTACCAGCAGCCGGGTCGTTTGCCGGCTATTCTGGCCCGTTTGAGTGCTTCTTCGGGGTTCTTGAAATAGTATGTCGTCATTGCCGATTCCGTTTTGGCCGCAAGGTACGGAATCAGTTTGTCAGGTCTTGGCACGAGAGACGAAGTGTTGGCAGAATAGACATCATCCGTGCAAGCCTTGCACGGTTTTTCTTTTCCGCCCATTTATATCGACCTTTAATGCGGCAATGGTTTATCCATAGCCTTCGGTCGGTGTAGCTCAGTTGGTAGAGAATGGCCCTCTTAATGCTATGTCGCGGGTTCGAGTCCCGTCACCGGCCCGAGAATAGCACAAATCCTATGAGTAATACGCCACCCATCCAAGAGATCCTTAAGATGAAGCTGACGACCGGAGGAACGGTCGAAGACCTACTGAACATGGCTGCCTACAAAGGAAAGCCTTACATTTTGGAGGGCGTGTATAATTGTTTGGAACGCAGATGGCCGTTGCACCAGTTGAATATCCAAGCAGCAGCCCTGGCTCTCCCTCATTGCTATGATGATTTGATCAGGGACCTGAGAACCCGCTGCCGAATCCTCGCCGCTCCTGTCATCCACAGGGCTGTCTCTCGAATACTCCGCAAATTGAATCAAGACAATCAGGCCCACGTGCAGGACGACTTTGCCAAGCGTGGATTGAATTTCGTGGATCAACTCTCGATTATGCAGGCAAAGAGATGGCCGATGGATAGTGTATTCTTCGGATTCAAGCAGTACTTGGATGAGCTGATTGAGGCGGAGGTCGCCAACCTTAACGAAGCAGAACGCCTCTACATTGATTATCGGGACATCAATCAATATCCATTTGAGGAATCATTGAAACGTTTGGCCCGAGACATCGAAGATGCGCTAGACGAGGCAATCAGCGACCACTATCAGACCGCTCGCATCCAACGATTCGTCGCCAAAGCTAAGCTGTAATTAGATTTCGACCTCCCAATCCACCAGGCTCCGGTCTAGCGAGATCCGCTTGACGTCAGCCTGTGGCCCGCGGATGAAATAGTTCTTCCCGATGCGCTCGGAGATCTCCCGATTAAACGCCAGTTTCACGGCCGTACACTTCTCGCTGAAGGAGTTTGCCAACGGATTGACCAAGGCGTCAATGCTCGCCTGAATTCGCTCCTCATCGTCCAGATTGGTCAGCTTGCGGTAGATGTCCAGCAGCTCATCCCGATGATCCTGCAGGTCCTTGAGACGGCAGCCTTCCTCGTGCTTGAGCATCCAGAGGAACAGCGTCTTTGGCAGCTGACGCATCCGAATCTCCTTGTCGTAATCCGTGAGGAAGATCCGGTAGTCGGCCGCAATCTTCAGTCGGCTAAGCTTGACGGCCTTCTGAAGCCATGTTTCAATGACTTCTACGGGGAAATCCTTCAGCACAAGCTGCCGGATCTTCTCTTCCACCTCGTCGGCCAATTCTTCGATATTGTCCTCCTCGTCAGACTCGTCCTGTTGTTGCTTCTTCTTGCTGAAACGAACAGAAGGATCGGCTATCCGGAAACGTATATTCGTGTCGTGCCCATAATCTCCTTCCCCATACTTCTGCTCTGGGTACCCGGTCAGAAGACCACGCTGCAGACTGTTGATGTAGCTGATGGCTTGCTCGCTGAATGATTTGGAACTTCTGGCCCGGAAGGCGGCCACGAAGAAACAGTCTTCCTCACTCACATAGCGGATCAGATACCAGGTATTGCGGGCCATCTTAATCCCAAGCGCATCGGCAACGGATTTCTGGAACTCGGTTTTGTTTAGGGACGCCGCGTCAAGAGCATTGCCTGGGAAATTATAACTTATGCTGTCATCAGAAAGCCCAATGAACAAGGTTTTGTAGCAATGTAATAGAAATCCATGCTCCTTTGATGTGGAGAGCAAGCCAGCATAAGCCAATACCTCATCGTGGTCGCTGGCGTTGCTGATAAGCCATACATCTACTTCCCGCTTCGGAAACGGGACGTTCCCAATGGGCTTGCATCGGGTTTCTACAACCTTCTTCTGGAACAATGGCCAACTCATAATGTGCGCTTGGATAAGCAAATATAAGCATAATCATCCGAAACTAGCCTTGCAAGCCTTGTACAAATTTGAATCTCTCGTCTCCTGAACTCATCTTTGCTGCCGGACATCATGCAGAGGAGCTATGCCATTCTGCATGCCGAATGGTTCTGGATCGATGTCAGTACTCTCGCCAGAGGTGTCCTCCTTTTGGCTGTGCCCGGTGTAATCCCGGTCTAGAAACACAGCCTGGCCTGCCGCTTTATCCTGAGGATTGATTCCGAGGGAGCGGCAGGCCTTAATAAAACACTTGCGCCAGGACAAATCTGAATGGCGCTTATCTGCCTCGGGACGTCTCCCGTGTTGGATCTTGTTCCTACGCAAGAGCGCAAGTGCCGATGCAAAAGTAAGAATCGCTGGCCACCATCCGAAATCCATACAAGCCTTGTAAAGATTTAGTTTTCATTGGAATCGTGTCCATATTTGTTCTGCTGGCAATCAAGACAGTAGAAGTCATAGAAAAGCAATAATTATGGAACCAGTCCGCATAGTCATTCTCTCAGACTCGCCGATAGCAACAACATATCGATTCGAAAAGGCGATCAGATCCATCAACTTTGCCCAGACACACGATCTTCAGCCCATTATGGATGCACTTCCGCACTTGAAACTCCGGGACGGTTATGTTCTTGATCACTATCAAGTAGGCGAGCGCAGGAACTCCGTATGCCATTTTTATGCGCGAAAGCGAGATGCCCAAGAGAAATATGATCCTCCGTATCGCGAACTGCAGGATATTATTCTAGCGCGGATTGCAAGCAAGGATAAACCGCAGTCTGAAGAAGAAATCCGCCTAGATAATGAGTACCGCAACCCGCCAGCCTACAAAGATGACCAGTACATTGAAGGGACCATATCGCACTATGCTTCCAAGACCATTCCGAGTATCCAGGACTATATCTCCTGCGATTTCACTCCCATAGCAATCTGGGAATCGCTATTGCTTTTTGAAGAAGCCATCCGATACCTTCCTCATGTATGGCACGGCGGCTATGCAAGAGGCCGCTTGGTAGTCAATTCGGAGACACTGACACAGTGTGCAGCGGTCGCCGGGAGAGAATACGTGAAGTTTCTTGATGATAAACGAATCAAGCCATCCATTGAGATTCTCGATGAGTCAACGGCGCGAGTACAATATTGCTACTGGAACAATTGGCGGGGACTCACTTTGATTACTACCGAAGCCATTCGGGAAGATAAAAGCATCCGCTTCGAGGATATCGAAGAACAGAATCTAATTGAGTACGATTGCGGGATTATGTTCTGATTGCTATATACAAGGCTTGTATAGATTTGATTCTAGAAGTCTATGCTATTATTATTGCACACGGAATCTACAGCGCCCAAATCATCACGACTAAACGTAGGGCAGATTTGCGTAGGACCAGATTGAGCACTAACCTCGCTGGTCGCACCTGTACTTTCCAACCCCTTCTCTCGCGGCCAGCTCCTGGATGGCATCCAGTGTGGCCCGGTCGGTTTGAAGGCCAAGGCATTCCGACGAGATTAATGGCTTTTTGCGGTTGTGATTCTCGTTCGTCCAACGGTTGGGGTTTAGCCAGCGCAGTCGGGGCGGCGAGATTGCAAGACTGACGGAGGAGTTCGCCGACCTCCCGGAATGCCTTTATTGAAATAACGAACCGAGATGTCCGAAGGCGTCCAGGACGTAGAGGGTGGGGCGAGCCTTTCTTGGTATTCGGAAAGAACAATGATCAGGTTTGAAGCGTTGCCGACCGGTTTGCCGCCTTGTTGGGCTGGCCGGAAGCAACATTTGCGGATGCGGCATCCGTAGCAGAAGACTCCACGCCCTTCTCCCAGATCAGCGTTTCTCCGAGCCTCGCATCAACCCGTCGGAACAATCGGTTCGCAGTAAGCACTTGCGTCGGCGGTGGCTTTGAAAGGAGATTCGTCTCCCGGTACTACGGAAGCAAGTGCTTACTTTTATCATCTCAATAAAACTTGGAGAATTGTCAGCTCCAGGGCAAGAGAACTCTTTCTCTGGTCTCCTTCCTCGACTGTGAAATTCACGCCTTTCAGTCTCAGATACGCCGACATTGGGAATACATCCATATGGCTACACCAGTCTTCGGAGAAACCGACCATGCCGTGCAATAGAAGATTCCTATCCGCTTCTTTGACCACAACATCAATAAGTCGCTCGAACGGAACGATTGTTTCCAGCTTCCTCATCCATTGCTCTTCTTTGATTTTGTGATAATCCGCGATGAACTCATCGCACTCATCAACTTGGATGCGTACATCATCCCCGTCTTTCTCCATCGTGACCCGAAGTTCTCCAGGTTCCGATGACATATAGAAACGGCTGTCATCATCTTCAAACTTCATCCAGACGAGTGCTTCAAGCATGCTCTCCATCGGGTTTCTACCGATATAGGATGCGTGGAACTCAATACTCTGCGCACCGGCGCACATCTTGACTCTTGCCCATCCGAAACCTTCGGATTCATACTTGAACATGAAAGCAGCCATAATCTACTTTTATTGGATATTAGCAAAGAAAGCCACAAAGATTGCTATTATAAAAAACGTGCAAGCCTTGCATGGATTTGTGTTTCCTTCGAACAAGAGCCACCTTTGCATTGTCATCAAGAGCAGAAAGGCCTCTGGACTGTACAAATTTGGTTGTACGCAGTATCGGGGATTCGGCCGCCCCCGGATGACAGTCCTGGAGTATTTGTGGATTCCGCGATTGGTGCGGAGAGTTGCAAATGCTCCAGGACTTTATTATCAGAAAGAAAGCGGTTGCGCCCGACGGCCCTCACCCGGGCCGTCCAGCTTCTATCCGTTGGAGTCACCTTAAGCCTTCCGCGTTTTACGGAAAAGCGGTCACGACGAGCCGTCCGACAGGTCGGCTGGCTCGCCGTGCTGGTTTATGCCCTCCCGGCCTCCCACAGGGAGGGGATGCGCCTGCGTGATACCTCCGTTCGTGCCCTGCATCCGCTTACCATAACATAATCCATCGGTATTGTGTAACAACCGCTAGGACCGACGTTAACCATCAGCGGGTAATGGTTGCTGATGGGTAGGAAGTCCGCAAAAGCGGCCTATAGGGCGGCTGATTACACAATACGGATTATGTTAAGGACGCTCCGTCAGTGCGGTGCGAAGGCCCTACTTTTGTATTCCTAGGTAGGGAGGCATCGGATAGGTAGCCCCCTTTAAGGGCCACCCGGGGCCCGGCCCGTCAGGGGGCTGCACACTTTGCGTGACCGCAAAGTGTAGGCGTGGGCATCGTCAAAGTTATGCTAGGGTAGGGCGCTCGCTTTGGACATCTTGCGCGCTCTTATTCTTCCAGCTGGGCGTTGGATTCCGCTGCTAGTCGTTGCTTTAGGAT
>Ga0265301_10002117_pt1 | contig 23851 bp, 21 predicted proteins | sample AusTroGonzalo_MG_2_FD_193488 | JGI IMG/M metagenome (GOLD analysis project Ga0265301, IMG submission 193488) | Bovine rumen microbial communities from tropical cattle in Woodstock, Queensland, Australia - Gonzalo_04 | ecosystem: Host-associated > Mammals > Digestive system > Stomach > Rumen ... | reverse complement strand
TCTGCTGCCGCGTCTATCTTCTTCAATCGCTCGCGGTCATGGATATTACCTAACAGCGTCACGCGGTCCTGCAAGCCCAAATGTTTCACGCGTTGACGAATCTCACGCACCGCGTAGCCGGTTCCTACCATGAATAATTGGAACGGTTTCTCTTTAATCAGCGACAGGGCTTCAAGGATAAAACCGATATTCTTCTCCCAGATATGTTGTCCCACAAAAAGGAGCATCGTCTCATCCGGCAACAAACCCAACTCCTCGCGCATCTCTTTGCGCATTTCTTCTATCTTTGCCACCGGTGTGTAGAAATCATTTCCGTTTTCTACTACCTCCACGTGACCCTTATATCCATATTCACGAAGCGTCGGTTCAACCGCTGCCTGCGGAATCCACACCTCATCCGCCTTATCGAAGAACTCAATAATATGCTTCACCATCCAATCGACGATCCGCTTGCTCTTCACATTGTGCTCAAAATCCTGACGGTATTTGCTATGGAAAGTAGCCACCATCGGTATATGTTGCTTCTGAGCCGCCGAGTACGCCAAATCGCCTGAAGTAAACGGACAGTGAGCATGCACCAACTCAAACTCCATCTTCCGCCAATTATGCAAGAAAGCAGGATCCCAGTACGGCAAACCATAGCGGTAAGGGTGACGGAAAGGAATAGGCACAGACGTGTATCGGTTGATTTTATACGGCGCTGCGTTGATTACTTCATCCGCAAAGGGAGCATAAGGAGTTATCACTCGCACGTCGTGTCCCTTCTGGTGCAACCAATAAGCATAGTTCTGCGCGGTCAGCGCCACTCCGTCCAAAATAGGAGGGAAATTATCATTAAAAATTCCAATCATATGGGTAGGCACACAATACCTCTAATTTAAATTTCGCTGCAAAGGTACAACAAAATTTTGGAATACGCAAGAAAATCGGCAAAAAGTTTACTATTTTTAAGATTTTGCCCACTCTACCGGTCAACGGGATTCCAACGAGGTCCCAACGAGGGCGAAACGAACGCGTCACCTACCCAAAAACATACACGATTGTTAAGATTTAAGCTTTGGGGCAAAAATTTCCAATATTACCCAAAAAAGAAGGCGCACATTTCTGCACGCCTTCCTTTCATCATTGAGCGACATAGTCGCGCTCATTCCATCATTTCATTATTTAACGAGCTGTCCTTGTACGGTGTAAACCTTCTCACCACGGAGGATGAAGATCTGACCCTCACGCAGAACCTTAACTGCCTTCACACTTGCGTCAGTGTTGTCAAGAGCGGTTGCTTTGTCCTGAGGACCATACCAAATTTTAATTTTGTTGAAACGAGCATTATGTGCGCTTGTTATCACGATAGAATGTTCTACGTTCTTCTTCTTAGGATAAATAACAAATGCTTGGTTTACCTTACAGCTGGTAACTTCTGTACTAACTGCAGTTTCTCCTTGATAAACATTGAATTTTACTGAACCAGAACCTGTTGATTCTGCTAAAGTAACAACTCGTGCAATCGCAGTGTCTGCCAATACAGGAAGAATAAGATACGCATCTTGTTTTCCTACTAACAAACAATTATCATCAGATACAAAATAGAAGCCGTTTTCTGTAGAGCCTGCCACTTTAACCGTATAATCGCCCGAAGTATACGAGCCTTCATCAACAGTCTTGCTAGTTGGGAATTTCCAATTCGTATTACTGGTGAAATCGAGGATAAGATCTGCGCCGGTAACAGTTACTACGCAGGTGTCGGTTTTTGTTTCATCAGCATCGGAAGTAACTGAAATCTTTGCTGTACCAGGAGCAACAGCCGTTACAACACCATTCTCAACCGTAGCAACAGCTGTATTGGTAGATGCCCATGTTACGGCCTTATTGGTTGCATCAACAGGTAAAACAGTAGCAATTAATGTTTGTGTAGAATCTTCTTCTAAAGTAATAGCGTGCTTGTCTAATGTCACGTTTTCTACATCTACGGTAGCTGCTGTAACAATCATTTTGAGGGAAACGTTTACTGCGCTTGACAAACCACAACCTAAAATGGTAAGATTGCCATTATACGTACCTGCCGTTTCCGTATTCTTAGAAACAGTAACATTTGTTGCTGCCAAAGCGCCAGCAGCTGTAAGGGTAATTTTTGCCGGAATTACAGAATATCCTGCAGGAGCAGATAATGTCAAATCACCAGCTTCCAAGTTAGAACCGGAAACACTAAATACCTTTGATGCAGCCTCGCTTGCTACTACCGATTCAAAATCCCATGAAGTCGGATTAACCGTTACTTCCGGTACAGCCGCTACATAAGTAACGGAAATAGAATCAATAAATGATTTTGCAGAGAATGAAAGTACAACAGAACTAGCCGAACCTGTCCACGTTTTAGTATTAGCAGTCCACGTTCCTACTGATGCTGTTGGAGCACTATAGTCACTTTCGTTTTTGGTAATTACTATTTGAGAAAGCGTGAAGCCTGCAGGAGCAGCAACTGTTAAAGAGGAACTACCATAAAAGCGAACATAATGTGCATCAGTACGTGGTTTCGTGGTTCCAGTACCTTCAATTGTTAATGTAAGGTCATTAATTGTCGCTTGTTTTGCTGAAGAAATATTTTCATTAACACTCGTTCCAAATAGCACATTGTTCAATTCTATTCCATAAGTTCCTGCCTTTACAACATGCTCGGTAACGGTAAGATCTGTTACATCAAACCATTCACTGGAAATTCCGCTTACAGTAGCCTGAACTTGCAATGATGTTTGACCGGCAGTAAGCGTATAGTCTGCCAGAGCAACTTCGTCATCGCTGGTTGAATTTGTTCTTGCTTTCCAGGTTATGCCTGTTGTGATTGCAGCAGGATCTCCTACATCGTAAGTGCCTGTTACAACAAGACCCGCTACATCAAACGGATTTTTCTCTTCATAAGTGGTAGTTGTGGGAGTGCCAGAAACTGCAATTGATTGCAGAACCGGAGCCGGTTCTCCTCCATCATCATAGGTATATGAAATATAATATGCTTTTACGCCTTTGGAAATACCTGTTACTGTAACTGTTAAAACAGTACCAGCAACATCGTCCCCGGTTTTGCTGACTATAACATCATTGGTAGCATTCAATGAACCTGTACCGACTGTTGTATCTCCCACTTTTAATGTAATAGTACCAGCTGTGCCACTAAAACCACCAAACTTTGCAGAAAAAGCCTTAATCGTTTTCGATTCACTAAGAGTTGTTGTGAATGTGATGCTTGTAGCAGGTTTGCTACTAGAACCAATTTGAGAATATGAAGCATTCTGCGTAAAAGAAGTCTGAGACATAACTGTGGTGATTGTCCATTGGTTGTTTTGTGAGTCATTTCCTTGAACACTCTTGGCATTTACAGCAGTGCTACCTTGAGCAGAACCAAAATTAATGGTGCCCGTCACATCTGCAGCCAACAGACTTGTTGCGAACAAAATCGCGGTTAAAAAAGAAAAGATTTTCTTCATAATGTTAAAATTTTTAAAGTTAATAAAATGTTAATTGTTAATTAATAATTAATCGTTAATAATTAATATTGTTTTTTGGTCAAAAATTACCAATATTATCCAAAAATATTTTTAAAGGTGTACATAAAAATACCTGACTAATTGCTTAATCAGGTACATAGGTAATATTTTGTTAGGGATTAGTGGTTCGCTCTCACATCCCAGAAATCAGCAATTATAATCGCATCTCCTTGCACGAAATAGAGCATAATGCTTCGCCCATAAATGGGACATCGTCGATACTCAACTCCTGTCTCGGGATCTTGCCAAACCACCTCGCACGCTTTAGGAAACTGCGAAATAAACTTCTCGTTCTCTTTTGTTCGTTGCCTAAACTGGCTCAGCCCACGAAGTCCAAAATCCCGCACAACATATTGAGCGACTTCTTTCCATCCACGCTTAGCCTGCTCTGTCCATTGAACCGCCATCATACAGCTACTGCATATTGCTGTTGCACAAACTCATCCATCATCTGGTGAGCGGTTTCTTGAGAAACAACATTACCTTCTTGCGCTTCGCGATAAGCTTGACGTAGACGAGCTTTTTGTTCCTCCGTAAGCGGTTCCTTACCGGACTGACGGCTGATGTTTTCTTGCAGTTCCATGACAACTTGCTCTTGCTCTTGGAGAGAGAGCGTCATCATAACAGCAATGAGGCTATTCAATGTTTCTTGTGCCATAGTGATTATTTCTTGCGTTGTGAATACCTTTGACGCTGCAAAGGTACAACAAAAAATTGAAATATGCAAATTATTTGGCACAAAAGTGCATTTTTAGTGCAAAATATTACTTTGTACACAATATGTTAAAGATCGTTCTGTGTTTTTTCAGTTCTCACAGCGGAACTATTGGAAGGGCAAGCGCCCTTGGCGCGCAATCAAAGTTGCGCGCCAAGGACGTTGAACCGTACGCCGTTCTTGAGGATAACGATCTGTCCGTTCTCCATGAACTTAACCGTCTTTCCCTCAACCTCGGTATCAAAGATGCCGGTTTCGCCGCCTAATTCGTAGGTAGCACCCCACACGACGAAACGTTTAGCGCCAGTAACAGTAATTAAAGTTTCAGCGTCAACTCCTGTTAAATCAATAGTTGATAAGCAATCTTCCGGCTCTAAATCTTTAAGGAGATAGTCATTAGAACTTCCGGAAATACCACTATCTGCTGTTACGTCAACAGAAGTAGCAGACAAAGTTACTCCTTCCGGAGCAGATAAAGAAATTGTTCCACTTTCTCCGGTCCAAGCCGCTGCAAAGAAATGAAGTTTGGCTGCTTTTGCCGCTACCGTAATCGTGAAAGTACCGGGGTCATTGCTTGTGCCGGCTTTAATTCCATATACGCCATTGACCGTAGCATCGTAAGATTTCTTACTATTGTCTGCAGTCATTTTTGCCGGTGTACCGGGAGCAAGAGCAGTTTGGATAACCAAACCGGAAATAGCTACTTTTCTTGTCACATCTCCCGAAGTAAGTAAGATAGTATCGTTGAACTCGCCCGGAGCGGCTACAATATGCAGATTAAGCGTACCGCCTGTAGCCGTCAGTTCACCACTAACCGCAACATTCTCAGTTCCGGTTGCCTCAATTGCTGCGGATAAGTTAGCGCCCGTGACTGCTAATGTAGTATCCAAAACAAAATTAGCTTCCTCTTTAGTAATCAATCCTTTTCCAAAGTCCAGATTCTCTGCCAACAAGACAGGCTTTGTAGGGTCTTCCTCCTTATAAGAAACAGTAATAGAAGTAAGTTTTACCGTTGCAGAGAAAGAAGCAGTAGCCTTACCATCAGCCACTGTAAATGTTACGGACGGAGAAGACGTTACTTCCGATACTTCATAACCACTTGCTGCTGTAATCTCGAGAGAACCGCCATTGTACATGCGCCAAGATTTATCACTGGTGTAATACTTAGCATTATTACCGCCCCCTTTTGCTGTAATAGTAATAGGAGCAACTGTTACAGGAGAGTACGCTTTACCATTCTCCCAATTATTAGCTTTTGCAATGGAGTCAAAGTCAAAGGTCACGACCTCTGCTGCCATTATGCTTCCGGCAAAGAGGATTGCTGTTAAAAGAGTAAAAATCTTCTTCATAAGCTTAAAATTTTAAAAGTTAATATTGTTTGTTATGTTGTGTCAAAAACTATTGTTTAGCCCTACAAAACCGGCGGTTTTGGCGAGCAACTATGTTATTCTCTTTAACTTATCCTAACCCCACTACAGGATTACGAGGTTTTACGGGTGCTTTCTTTACACTCAGTGCAGCAATGGCATTGTAGATATTTTCCAACTCTTTTTGCGTCTCTTCCGTCAAATCGTTGACAGCTCCTAAATTATTCTCCAATGCTTCTTCTAACATCTTCATTCGCACGCGCAATTCTTCTATAGCTAAAGCGTTCTCACGGGTCTCGGTCATAATTTGCCGAGCCATTACAAAAGCGCGCATAATAGCAATATTAACTTGTACTGCCGTTTCACTCCGCAAAACGCTTGAAAGCATCGCTACTCCTTGCTCCGTAAAAGCGTAAGGATGAGCATCGGCTCTTCGTTTATCAAAAAGCACAGGATTATTAAAAATTTTATCTTGTTGATTTTCTGCACTTTCTATGGGTGTGGTCACAAATTGTGACCTCATCGCAGCCATTTCAGATGGGGTTAAACGGAACATAAAATCATCAGGGAAACGCTCTATATTACGTTTAACAGCTTGATTAAGGACTTTCGTCTCTACCCCATACATTGCGGCAAGCTGGAAATCCAGGAGCACTTGTTTTCCCCGAAGCACAACTATGGAGTGTTGGATTTGCTGTAATGTATCCACTCCATTAGCCGGTTTTACTATGCCTGCTCTATTTGCCATTATAATGAATACTTCCTTTTTAGCAACAAAAAAATAGGGTTTGGGCCCTATTTGTCTGTATGGAGTTTGCGCAATTTGCTTGTAGAGAGTGTATTAACGGAAACGGACGTAAGACCGTTGCCTGCAATCGTAGTGTTATATTGCTGTGCTACTCTCATGAGATAACCAAAATCGACTGCAAAGGTACAAATAATTTTTGATATGTGCAAGAGTTTTCGCAAAAAAATTTTTTTTGTTAGTATTATATAGCAAAGTCCCTCTATGCGATGGTCAAAATTGGATTTTTTGGAGTGTTTTTGGATATTTTGGACTACCTAAACCTCAAGCCATTTTTATTGCTCGCCAAAACCGCCCGGTTTTAAGGAGCAATCGGTAGTTTAGAAGAAAAAAAACAACAATATATTTGTTTAACAATTAACTTTTTATTAACAATTAAAATCAAAAACATTATGAAGAAAATCTTTTCTTTTTTAACTGCGATTTTATTCGTAGGTAGTATGTGGGCTGCGGATGGAGACAAGCATGATTTTGCTCAGAGTTTGCAGCAATTGCTCAATGGCGGCGCTTCAATCGCTTCTATTAACATTGCCGAACAGAGCTATCCTGTAAAAGAGGTGATCGTTTCTTATCGTTACAACAACACTAAAACTGATGCAGTTACTATGGAAGTGAAAGTAGCCGGCAGTTCATGGGGCACATTTAACGTAAATGGAACCGATAAATCTTATTATACAGAATCCTTCACCGGAGATGCTATTAAAGGTGCTATTGCGATTGATTTCACAAATAATACTACTGCTGCCACAAAATGTGGCACATTCTATGTTGATAAAGTAACTTTAGTTGAAGGTGTTACAACAACTCCCGAAGTTACCGTAAACCCGACATCCTGGGCAATTGGTACAATTGGCACTACCGATGTTGCTTCGAAGGTATTCAGCGTTTCAGGCGCTAATTTGACCGCAGGTGATTTGACTTTAACCGCTCCTACAGGTTTTAAGGTAGAGCCTGCAACTATCAATCTTGCTGCTGATGGAGCTCTTGCTGCCACCAACGTTACTATTTCAAAAAATACTACCGAAGCTGGTACTTATGAAGGAAATTTAACTATTTCTGGATGTGGTTTAACAAGCGCTGTTAATGTTGCTTTGAGCATGACACTTGTTGCTCCTGTTGCCGTTACCGGTCTTACCTTAGACACAGCCGCAATTAAATTAGAAACAGGGGAAAAGTATACATTAGTTGCTACTATCGCTCCTAGCGATGCCACCAACAAGGCTATAACATGGGCTTCCACTAATCCTTCTGTTGCTACAGTTGATGAAAATGGTTTAGTAACCGCTGTTGCTGTAGGAACGGCAAAGATCTCTGCTACTTCTCAATCTAACGCAGGAGCAACCGACACTTGTATCGTTACTGTTGTTGCTGCTCCGTTGAGAGTGACTATTACTCAAGATTCGATAGCTGACTTTACAAATAGTTATGCTGAGTATACATGGACATCAGGTACTATTTCCGGTAAAGTTTATGCTTATAAGAACTCTGGCATTCAGTTAAATCCGAGCAAAACAGGATGTTACATCTATAACACGACAGCTATTCCTGGAAAAATCACCAAAATCAAAATGACTAAGGCTTCTGGTACCACCAGAACATGGGATGGTTATGTTTCATCAGCAGCGATGACTTCAGCAGGTGAAGAAGGGGCAACTGCTTTAACCTCAAAAGAAGTTGCTTCAACTACCAGTTGGGATGTAACAGGAACGAATGCATACTTCTATCTGGAGGTAACAGGCGGTGCAACGGTTATTGGTTCAATAGTTATTGAATATGAAGAAGGCGGAACTACCGCTGTTGATAACACCGAGACTAATGTGAAGGCAGTGAAGAAGATTGTGAACGGACAGCTGCTCATTGAGAAGAACGGCCGCGTTTACAATGCTTTCGGACAGACGGTGAAGTAAACTGAAATCCTACGAGAATAGGAAAATAACAAAAAAAATCGGCATATATTTGCGTATGTCGATTTTTTTGTGTACCTTTGCAGCCGCAAACGATAACATTACTTCTTCCATGAATACAATCATTAAATATGAGCAAGTGCAAGATTGCATTATCTCACTACGCGGTCAACAAGTAATTCTAGATTCCGACGTCGCACGCCTATACGGAGTAGAGACAAAACGTATCAATGAAGCGGTAAAAAACAATCCCGATAAATTCCCTGATGGTTATTTGATTGTACCTGATAATCAGGAAGTTGCAATCTTGAAGTCGAAATTTTCGACCTCAAGTTGGGGAGGCAGACGTACTGTACCTACTGCGTTTACGGAAAGTGGTTTGTATATGTTGGCAACTATCCTGAAAAGTCCTCGCGCAACTCAAACAACGATAGCAATTATAGATGCTTTTGTGAAGTTACGCGAATTAGCGCGCACAATGCAGGAAGTTGCAGCCACCAATCAGGAAGAGGAAAAGAAATCCCTTTTACGTCGTAGTGGTGAACTTATTGGAGATGTTATCGGCTCGCAATTAGAAACTACCGGCACTGAAACAGAGATAGAACTTAACTTCGCGATAGTTAAAATCAAGCACAAAGTCAAAAGAGGCGACACTAAGTAACCATTTGATGAAATGTTTAAAGGAAGGCGTGCAGGAATGTGCGCCTTCTTTTTTGTCGGTCCAAAAAGGCCAAAAATGGTCCAAAAAAGAATTTTTATTTGCATATATGAAAAAAAAGCAGTATATTTGCACAAAATTTCAGGACTATGACGGAAATTGATTACAAAAGAATGGAAGAACTCCGTGCGAAACCATACCTAACGCCGGAGGAAGCAAGGGAGTACGGGCATATGCGTTTGGCTCAACTGATAAACGTTGAAGTAGCATGCTAGTATATACTCCTCAAGCCATCGATGACTTGTCACATATATTGGCAGGTCTTTTTTCCTTTCGGATAGACGGAGCATCTATACCGGCCCTTACGCAAGAGCACGCGGAGTCAATCTATGACGAAATACTAAAGCAAATAGAAACTATTCCGACACGCCCTCTTCATGTGCGAAATACTTTTGAAGGACTAGAACGTTTTGGAGAATTCGTGTTCACATACAAACGTAATAGAACTAATTGGTACGCCTTCTACGACAGAATGGATGGTGGGTTTATAGTCAATCGAATTACCAACAATTGGAACATACTTCTTCCAAGGTTATAAAACAGAAGCAAACGGACAAGAAGGCGTACGGATGTGCGCCTTTTTTTGTCGGTCAAAAATGCCCTAAAATGATTCAAAAAAGGAGTGTTCACTAATTAACCAAATTAAACGAATATTCTCTTTGAGGCAAAAAAATATCCCCAGCCGGGTGGCTGAGGATATTTTTGAGAGAGATTAGGGATTAGAGACGAGTGCCAAGTGCATTGTACTTAACACCGTTCTTCTCGATGATGATTTGGCCGTTCTTGATAACCTTGATTGCCTTAACAGCTGCTTCGGTTTCTTCAACGCCTTCTTCCTCGCCATCTACCAATTCAATTTCATCACCGTCCTCATCAAATGCCATGGTACGAAGTTCTGCATCAATGATGTAAACTTTATCGTCATCTCCTACGAATGTGAATTCATAATGATAAACGTCTTCTTCCAAGAAAGTAACCACGAAGTCAGAACTTTCTACAGCTACAGCAGAGTCGTTCAACGAGGTATATATTTCTACGAAAGCGATTTCCTCTTCTTCATTCGTATAGGTACCAGCAATCTTCATTTCTTCGCTCTTTGCGTATACGCCGATGTAGAAGTCAGGAACATAGTCTTCGTTCTCAGCATAGAGATTGATTTGCCATGCCTTGTAATCAGCGAGATATGTTACCTCAGCATAGTCGAATTCCGGATATATAGTGTCATTTTCTACGATCGGGGTTTCTGCTTCCTCAGCGGAGATGAAGTAAAGTTGGAGAGTAGTTTCGTCGTTCTTCACGTAAATTGCACCTGCACCAACGATATCGTATTTCTTCTCGGTATCAAATTTAACATCCTTTATGCCGAAATTGTTACGAACGATGAACTCCTCTTCACCTAAAACAGCGGTAATATTCTTGTTGCTTGCAAAAGTAGTGTCTTTGAATTGTACACCCTTGAGAAGTACCAACTTGTTGATGTCATCGACAGTCGGAGCAGCGGTAAGTTCTTCGGGTTCCGGAGCTTCGCCAGCTACAACTTCGAGATCCTCCAATGCAACCAACGGTTTCAGTTCAGGCAGGCCATTATACGGAGAAGATTTACCGATAAAGCCTTTTACTACGTCACCCGGCTTCAGATTCAAAGAACCATAAATCAAAGCACCACCAGTTTCATCTTTAACATAGATGTTCAGGCCGTTTACATAAGTAACTACAACCTCATTCAAACCGGTGATTTCATCTGCAGGAAGAGCAGCCGCTTGTGCGCAAGTTGCCTCCTCTACTTTGGTGAAAGTCTTGGTAGCCACAGCACTCCAATCATTGCCAGTATAAGCAGCAGCCATAATGGTAGTGGTTTCCGTAAGAGTGATCGGATTCTCATACTCCGGAGCCGCCGAACAATCACACTTAGGATCAGTAGTTCCATCAACGGTGTAGTAAATGTCCGAGTTCTCAGTAGAACAGGACATCGTAACGGTCGTTGAGCCGATAAAGTACTCCTTACCTTCGATAACCGGAGTAGCTACTGCAGGAGCCTCGCCAGCCTCATAATTGATGGTGATTTTGTTTAATTGCAATTGAGTAGTTGCATTAGTAGTAGTGTTTTGAATGGAGAAAGAAGCAGCATTAATAGCATATGCTCCTTCAACAGCCTCGACTACGTCTTCACCCGCTTTAACAACGAAGGTTGCCGCCTGCTTAATGTCCAAAACAATAGATAAAATCTCACCGCTTACAATGTTAACAATCAATTTGTTACCATTACCACCATCTTTATCAGCATAAAGACGAATGTCACCAGCTTTATTCAAGCCGATGTTGTTTTGATTAGCGCCCTTTTCACAGATAACTGTGAATACATTTGCGTCTAAGCCAACAATTTCAGCATTATTGGCACCATCACCAGCCATATTGGTGGTAGTAGAACCAGTGTACTGCAATGTTGCCTCTGCAGCCATCATGCTACCTGCGAAGAGCACGGCAGCGATTAAAGAGAATAATTTTCTCATGATTAGTTGATTTTTAAAATTAAACAAAAAAATTGGTTAGTTGTATATCTTGTTTTCTAGTTGACTAGTTTTCTAGTCTTATTCACAAAATCGGCACAAAGTTACTACTTTTTTTTTGAATGAGCAAATAAAAAATCATTTTTGTCAAAAATTACCCAAAATAATCCAAAAATATTTTATTTCTTATGTGCGGCGATGGTGAGTTGGACGGAGTTGAAGAGGTTCTGCCAGATGATGTAAGCCGCTGCACCAAGTGCAGAAAGGGGGTCGAGGTAGGTTTGTGCCATCCATACACCAAGGGAAGTGTTTTTTTGTCCGAAAGCTTGGCCGGCTGTAATAGACGAAACGCCGTTCATGGTCTTAGGCGCCGCTGCAGGGTTGACGAGGACGTCTTGATAGTCTCGTCCTTTGCTCGGAGCGGGCATATAATAACCGATGAGTTTGCCAAGACCGAACTGGAGACAGCAGGCGAAGAAAGAGGCGATGATCAAAATAATCATATTGGAGATTTGAGATTGGAAATTGGATACAACCGTGTCTGTAACCACGGATGAAAGGACAATGATGGAGGCTACCCAGAGGTAGAAAGGAATGACCGCAAGTTTTGTCGGCAGGACAAATTCCTTTTTCGTCTTTGCTTTATAGCCCAAACGGAGGAGCCAAGCGGCGAAGAAGGGACCCAATAAAAGAGGGGCGACACGGCTGAGAATGAGCAGGAAAGCAGGCAAGAAAATTGAAAATTGAAAATTGAAAATTGAAAATTCAGCACTGCCATTAATTAAAGGGAAGAAGGCGGGGACGACGAGAGCGGTCGCAAAATTAGAGAGGAGCGTAAAGGTGGTGAGGTTTTGGATGGAACCGCCGAGTTTGCCGGCAATAATAGGGGCAGCGGTGGCGGTAGGCATTATAAAACAAAGCATCAATCCTTGCGATAAGATGGGGTCGTGGGTAAGCGCCATTATGGCGAAATAACTTCCGAAGCTAAAGAGCATTTGTACAGTGAGGACCACCCAATGCCAACGATGGAGGCGCAGGTCAAGAGGGTTTACTTTACAAAATGTGAAGAAGAGCATAAAAAAGATAAGCCACGGAAGGATGGGTTTGAGTGGAAGTAACCAAGGATAGGCTACTGCGCCGATGACCATCGAGAGCCAGAGAGCGTTGGAATCAAACAGGCGTTTGAAAGATGAAAGATGAAAGATGAAAGATGAAGATTTTTTCGTCATGAGGTTATAACGTTATATCGTTATTACGAAGGGTTGTTGCCCCAGCGTGAGACGATATCATCCATGATGGAGAAGACGTCGGAGAGGGTTTCGGCGCGGAGAAGGGCGATGCGGGTTTGGCGAAAATCGGGGAGGCCTTTGAAGACGGGTGAGGCGGCAAAGTGACGACGGGAGTGGACGATGCCTTTGCGCTCATCGTTGGCGCACCAGGCGATGGAAGCCAAGACGTGCTCTTTGAGGACAGCGACTTTTTCGGCCATAGTGACCGGATATTTCGGATTTTCCGGAGATCCCGGGCTGAGTGCTTCGCGCATCTCCGCAAAGAGCCAGGGTGCGCCGAAAGTGGCACGGCCTATCATAATCGCATCTACTCCGTAGCAATCGAAACACTCTTTCGCGCGCTCGGGCGTACACACGTCCCCGTTTCCTATAATAGGTATATGCATGCGAGGGTTGTTTTTCACCTCGCCGATAAGTGTCCAATCGGCTTCGCCGCGGTACATTTGACTACGAGTGCGACCGTGGATGGCGAGTTCGGCGATGCCGAGGTCCTGAAGGCGTTCGGCGAGGTCCACGATGAAAGGTGTTCCATCATCGAGATAAAGCGATGGTTCATCCCAACCGAGGCGGGTTTTGACGGTAACAGGTGTATGGACCGCTTTGACGACGGCATCGGTGATGGCAAGGAGTTTAGGGACGTCATGAAGTAGCCCTGCGCCGGCTCCTTTGCCTGCCACTTTCTTGACCGGACAACCAAAATTGATGTCGATGAAGTCAGGGTGTGCTTGTTCGACGATGCGTGCAGCCTCCGCCATTGAGTCGGGTTCACGTCCGTAGATTTGTATAGCTACGGGTCGTTCGGCCTCATGGATGGTGAGTTTGCGAGTCGTGGAGGCGATGTCTCGAACGAGTGCGTCGGCATTGACGAACTCGGTGTAGACGCGATCGGCTCCGTAGCGCTTGCAGAGCGCACGGAAGGCAGGATCGGTGACGTCCTCCATGGGAGCGAGATATAATTTCATTTATTCAATGTCGGATAAGAGATACGATGATGGTACATAGCGATGAGGCGGGAGGTGAAGACGCGGCGGATATCTTCGATATCCTTGAAGGAGAGAGGTGTTTCCGCGAACTGGCCATCCGCCATTTGGGCATCTATCATCTGGTTAACTGCCGCAGAGATAGTTTGTTCGGTGTATTCTTCGAGACTACGTGAGCGCGCTTCGACCGCATCGGCTATCATGAGGATAGCAGCCTCTTTGGTAAAGGGTTTGGGTCCGGGATAGCGGAAGAGCGATTCGTCGATAGTCTCGGACGGGTGCGCATTCGCGTACGTGTTATAGAAATAACGCACGAGGGAGTTACCATGATGAGTGGTAATGAAATGGATGACTACTTCCGGCAAATGATGCTTACGGGCTATTTTTTCGCCTTCAGTGACGTGTGCAATCACTACTTGCGCCGCATCGCGGGGGTCCATTTTGAGGAGGGGGTTCTCGACGCCTGCTTGGTTTTCGGTATAATAGAGCGGATCGGTCATTTTACCGATGTCATGATAAAGGGCGCCTGTACGGACGAGGAGAGCATTCGCGCCGATGGTCTTGGCTGCTTCAGCGGCAAGGTTGGACACTTGCATGGAGTGTTGGAAAGTGCCGGGGGCTTTTTCAGCGAGGGTGTGCAGCAGTTCGGAGTTGATATCGGTCAGTTCGATCAGGGTGATGGATGAGATGAAATGGAAGAGCTTCTCGAAGGTGTAGATTAGTCCGTAACAACCGACTGTAAGGAGTCCGCAGATCGCAAAATAGAGGTACATCCAAGGATCAATGGCCGACCAAGCGCCTGTTTGAGCGAAGGTGATGGCGGTATAAGAGATTGTTTGGACGAGGAGTATCCATCCGGCTGTTTGGACGAGTTGTGCGCGGCGCGTCATATCGGAGAGCGAGGAGACAGCCACCATACCTACGACTATCTGGATGAAGAAGAACTCAACCGGCGTAGGGACGATGATTGAAGCGATGAGGATGGTTGTGAAATGCAAGAAGAGGGCAGTACGGGAATCAAGGAAGACGCGTGTTAGGATGGGTACCCACGCGAAGGGGATGAGGTAAACGGAGAGATTGAACCGCAGCGCCAGGCACGCGAGCGCAATGACGATGAAGATCTGCAAGCAGAAGAAGAGAATCGTGGATGTCTTGCGGAGGTATTGGATACGGAAGACATAAAGATAGATGATGAACAGGCAGAGGAAAAGGGCCACAAGGATGGACTCGCCAAGGATAGAGAGCGTGCGTTGCCGATTGCCGATATTTTCTATCTCGTAAGCGCGCCGCAAGGACTGGAGCACTTGGTAATCACGGTCGGTGATTATTTCGCCTTTGCCGATGATTTTTTCACCCTTCTGCACCATTCCGTGTGTAGGCGAGAGGGTGGCCAGCATTTTTTCGCGCATAGCGTAAGTGCGGGCAGTGTCAAGGACGAGGTTTTGTGCGCACTCGTAGCCGAAGCGTTCGTACGCGGAGCGAGGGGTGTAGATTTCCGAGATGGGATAGGTTTTGGGCACATTCTCTCCGCGTTTGTTGATGGCGATACGGCTGTACTGTTCAGCCTCCAACCACTCCATATCGGAGAGGGAGATAACGAGCACTTCGCGCTGCACGCGAGGGATGTATTTATAGTACGGCGTAAGGGTGGACAGAAGTTGTTTCTGCTCCTTCGCCAGTTGTTCGTCAGTTTTGTAGATAGGAAAATCAAAGTCCGCCGTAAGGGTTGTGTAGCCCCATGGTTTGCCTACTTCGAAATGATAGCGGAAGGCATTGTTGTACCGTGGGAAGAGGAGGACGATGATGACGGCCAGAACGACAAACGTACAGAGACGAAAACCTATTTGAAGGTTTTTCGAATGGAAAATGGAAAATTGAAAATTGAAAAGCTTTTTCATATTTACGATTTAACGATTTACGATGTACGATTATTTACAAATTTATTTAAGGGACGATTTAAGGTCTCTTTTCTTTCTGAAAAATTCTTGCATGATAGCTCGGCAATCGGATTCGAGGACGCCGGCAGTGACGGTTGCTTTGGGATGAAAAGCGCGGGGTGCGTAGGTTTGGTAGCCGCGTTTAGGATCCGGTGCACCGTAGACGATTCGAGAGATTTGTGCCCAGCCGATTGCTCCTGCACACATGGAACAGGGTTCGACTGTGACATAAAGGGTAGCATCCGGAAGATACTTGCCTCCAAGTGTTTGGGCTGCCGCCGTGATGGCTTGCATCTCTGCGTGTGCGGTGACGTCAGCGAGTGTTTCTGTGAGGTTGTGACCACGACCAATCACTTGGTTTTGAGAGATGATTACGCACCCGATGGGAATCTCATCAGCGATGAGCGCTTTTTGTGCTTCAGCAAGAGCCAAGCGCATAAATTTTTCGTCGGTGGCATCTTTAGGGTCTTTGGAGTCTCTAAGGTCCTTAAGGTCTCTAATGAAGGCCGCCAACTCCTCCGGGTGGGATTCGAAGTGGTTGCCGATGACGACGATGTCAGCGCCGGCATCAAAGGCAGCATTCATCGCTTCGGGAGTGCGAATGCCTCCGCCTACTATCAAAGTAGTGGATACCCGCTCACGAACAGCGCGAATGATTGATGGTGAAACGGGGTTTAAGGCGCCAGAACCTGCTTCCAAATAAATGGCTTTTTTGCCCATCAGTTCGGCAGCAATACAGGTATCAATAATGGTGTCTATATCGTCAGGAGCAAGAGGTTTTGTGCCTGTCACGCGCATCGTAGAAGTTTCTATTCCTCCATCTATGAGAATGTACGCCGTAGGGATGAAATCTATGTGCGAATCTTGGATAACTCGCGCCGACTTAACCTGCTGATTTATAAGGTATTCAGGGTTGCGACCGGACAAAAGAGAAAGGAATAGAATGGCATCAGCGCTGGGACTAAATTGGGCGGCATCGCCAGGAAATAAAATAATTGGTATTTGGTAATGGGTAATGGGTATTTTTTTTCTCAACTCCTGAATAAACTCAGTCGGATCGCCGCCGGTAGAACCACCGACGAAGATGAGGTCGGGGTGGCAGTCGGGCGAGAAAGTGAGACGCGAGAGGTCGGCCTTCTCGGGATCCAATAAAAGCGCGAGCGCTTTTTTATTTACCATTTTGTCATTTACCATTTACCATTTATTTGGATATTTGGTCATTTCCATTCGAAGGTTTCTATCATTTTGATGACGTCGGTGCGGAGGTAGTTATAAACGGGCGCAAGGGAATCGGCGTTCGGCGGGCAGTTACAATAGACCGATGCCCGGAAGAAATGATGCGTCGAATCGGTGAGGAAAAACTGGCAGGAGGAAGCGGTGTTGCCTTCCAGGTCAAAGAGGACGCCATAGACGTTCGCTTCAGGGTGTGCATAATCGCTTTCCGGAATAGCGGACGCGAATGAGGCATTACGGTATACAAAGGAGAGCGCGTCTTCCGTTAGTTTGCGTAAGTTATGATGGATCGGTTTATAAGAGCAGTGGATGGTTGCATCGAGAGAAGGATAATAGAGATTAAACCATGAAGGATCGTCCGTCCGTGGTTGGACAACGGCGTTCGTGGACAATTGAAAATTGAAAGGGTAATGGGTAATGGGTAATGAGTAATGGGTAATGGGTAATGGGTTATGGGTTATGGGTAATGGGTAATGGGTATTTGAAGATTTTTTAAAGGGCACGTACGAGGTATCCGGTACAGCTATTCTAAAATATCCGTACGGTTTAGGCGTAGAGACGGGCGTACATGCTGCGAAGGAGAAAGTCCAGATCGTGAGGAGCACGACGGATAATCCGGCTAATCCGGAGAATCCGGAGGGGTGAGGGAGTCTATTTTTTGCCCAAAGGTCCATATTATGCCAAAATACGATGCAAAGATAGTAAAAAAAGTTGAAAGTTGAAAGTTGAAAGTTGAAAGTTTTGCATTTTTGCAGAAAAATGACACTTTTTTGTAAAAAATATGCACGCGCGCTTGCATGTATGGATTTTTTTTTGTATCTTTGTGCACTTTTTGTATGAAAAAAAATCCGTATCCCGTAAAAACCCTGTTAAAAGTAGGTTAAAAGTCAGTTAAAACCTCGTTAAGTTTTTATGCTAAAAAATCAAAATAATTATTGTGTGATTATGGCCGGCGGTATTGGAAGCCGCTTTTGGCCGTTCAGTAGGGAAGACCGTCCGAAACAGTTTTTGGACTTTTTCGGCACCGGAAGGAGTTTACTTCAGATGACAGTAGATCGTTTTCGTCCGTTGATTCCGATTGAGAATGTGTTTATTGTAACGAACGTAGCGTATAAGAACGCTATTTTGGAGCAAGTGCCGGATTTGAAGGAAAGTCAGATTTTGTGTGAACCGGCGAGAAGGAACACGGCGCCTTGTATTGCTTATGCGACCGCACACATCAGAGCACTTTGCTTAAAGCGCGCCTACGGATGGACGAAGGACGAATGTACGATGTACGAAGGATATACAAAGGGAGGAAATTTAAAAGGAAACCAAGACCTTCCCAAGTATCAGGATATCGACTGGAGCAAGCCTGAGATGCAGGCCAATATCGTGGTAGCAGCGAGTGACCATTTGATTTTAGAGGAGGATAAGTTCCGGCAAACGATTAGCAAGGCGTTTGAGTTTGTGAGTCATAACAAAGCGATTTGTACGTTAGGAATGACCCCAACCCGTCCGGAAACGGGTTACGGTTATATTCAACGTCAGCCGAACGCTTTCGAAGAAGGTGTTTATCCTGTTAAGACATTTACGGAGAAGCCGAATCTGGAGATGGCGAAGGTTTTCTTGCAGAGTGGAGATTTCCTTTGGAACAGCGGCATTTTTATATGGAATCTGCAAACGATTAGTGAAGCTTTCCGGTACTTATTGCCGGAGGTAGCCGATCGGTTCCGTGAGGGCGAATTGCTGATGGGAACCGAGAAGGAGGAAGCGTTTATTGAGGAGATTTTCCCGAAATGTCCTAATATTTCGATTGACTACGGTATCATGGAGAAAGCGGACAATGTGTTTGTTATTCCTTCCAGTTTCGGTTGGAGTGATTTGGGCACTTGGGGCAGTTTGTATGAGTTGAGTGAGAAGGATGAGAAGGGTAATGTAAGTCTGCACAGCACGGCACATTTCCACGATGCGGAAGGCAACATAGTAGTGCTGGAACCAGGTAAAGTAGCGATTGTGCAAGGCGTGCAGGATATGATTATCGTAGAGGAGAAAGGGAAATTGCTGGTTTGCAAGCGGAAAGATGAGCAACAGATCAAAAACTGGGTGCTGGAGATTTAAATTCGTAATGACGAAACAACAATAACTAATTTTACTTAATACTTAAACAAAACATCATGAGTTATCTTAATTTTGACAAGACAGTGCTTGTTAATCTGGAGCGTTCGCTTCAGAAAGAGATGATTCGAACGAACCGTGCAGGTGTGTATAGTGCCACCACGTTGGTGGATTGTAACACGCGTAAGTACCACGGCCAGTTGGTGATGCCTATTCCGACCATGGGCGAGGACAATTTTGTCTTATTGAGTTCCTTGGACGAGACGGTTATCCAACACGGTGCTGAGTTCAACTTAGGTTTGCACGAGTACGGTAACAATCATTTCAGTCCCAACGGGCACAAGTACATTCGCGAGTTTGACTGCGAGGTTATTTCTCGTACCACTTATCGCGTAGGAGCAGTAATCCTTCAGAAGGAGCGTCTGCTGGTTAGTTTTGAGCCGCGCGTGTTGATTCGTTACACGTTGCTGGAGAGCGGTAGTCCGACAACCTTGCGTTTCCGTCCGTTCTTAGCGTTCAGAAGCGTGAATGAGTTGACGCACGAGAACCCGTTAGCTAATCCGAACATGGACGAGTGCGAGAACGGCCGTTTCAACCGCATGTATCCGGGCTTCCCGAACCTGTATATGCAGTTCAGCAAGGCGGTTGAGTACCATCATGATCCTCAGTGGTACAAGGACATCGAGTACCGCAAGGAGCGCGAACGTGGTTATGCCAGTCGTGAGGATTTGTTGGTTCCGGGTTACTTCGAATTGCCGATGAAGAAAGGCGAGAGCGTTATTTTCGCTGCCGGTGTAACGGAGTGCAAGACCGCTCAGTTGAAGGCTGTTTGGAAGAAAGAGTTGGAGCGTCGTAACCCCCGCAATGATATGTTCACGACGCTAAAGAACAGCGCAAGTCAGTTCTATAAACGCGAAGGAGATAAGTGCTACTTATTGGCCGGTTTCCCATGGTTCCACGCCGATGCCCGCAGTACTTTCTTTAGCGTAGCGAGCTGTACATTGGACATCGACCGTCCGGAATACTGGGACGCAATCGTTAACAAGACCTGTATTGATGAGATCTTGAATTTCATGAACGGTCGTGGTAATGAGAATAAGATGACCGGAATGGATGAGCCGGATGTGCTGTTATGGTTCATTCGCGCTTGCCAGAAATTTGCGCATAAATACACGGTTCGTGAAGCGGCTGATTTGTATGGTCAGTTGTGTTTGGATATCATCACCTGGTATCGCAAGCAGAACCATCCTCGTGCTAAACTGCACCAGAACGGTTTGATTTGGGTAGACGGCAGACAACGTCCGGCTACTTGGATGAACGCGACTGAAAACGGTTGGCCTATCATCCCTCGTACGGGTTATATTGTAGAGGTGAATGCGTTGTGGTATAACGCGATGCGTTTCACGGCAGAGATGCTTCGTGAAATGGGTAAAGAGACGAGCGCCGACCTGATGGAGTATCAGGCTGAAATCACTAAAGACGCGTTTGTGAAGACCTTCTGGAACGGTTTGTATTTGAACGACTACGTGATTGATAATTATCAGGACCGCGAAGTTCGTCCGAACATGATTTGGGCCGTAGGCTTACCGTACAGTCCGCTGGATAGGAAGCAACAGAAAGCGGTAGTAGATATCTGCACGAAGGAGTTGCTGACGCCGAAGGGTTTGCGCAGTTTGAGTCCGAAGAGCGGTATGTACTATCCTATTTATAACAGCAACGCGGCCGACCGTGAGCGTGCGCTCTTCAATGGTATCGTTTGGCCGAGCACCATCACCGCTTATTCGCGTGCGTACATGAACGTTTATAAGTACAGCGGTGCAAGCTTCATGGAGCGCCTGTTGGTTGGTTTCGAGGCAGAGATGGACGAGTTGACCATCGGTACGCTTAGTGAGTTCTACGACGGCTATCCTCCTTACAAGGGTCGTGGCGGTATGAGTAGCGCTCCGAGTGTAGCAGCTGTGATCAGTTTGCTGGATACGTTAAAGAAATATCAGAAAGAAGAAGCGGCTCGTTTGGCTGCTGAACAAGAAAAGGAGGCACAACAATGAAAGCATTAATGTTCGGATGGGAGTTTCCTCCTCATATCTTAGGCGGTTTAGGTACAGCGAGTTACGGTTTGACGCGCGGTATGAGTGAGCAGAAAGACATGGAGATCACGTTTGTTATCCCGAAGCCTTGGGGTGACGAGGATCAGTCTTTCTTGCGCATCATCGGTGCCAACAGTGTGCCTATCGTTTGGAAAGATGTCAATTACGACTACGTGAAACAACGCATGGAGGGCAAGATGAGCCCAGAGGAGTATTATCATCTGCGTGACGGCATCAATTACGACTACCGCCGTATTGGTACAGATGATCTCGGTTGTGTTGGTTTCTCGGGTCGCTACCCCGACAACCTGATTGAAGAGATCGGTAACTACGAGGCCGTAGCGAGTGTGCTGGCACACAGTTTGGATTTTGACATCATCCACAGTCATGACTGGTTAACCTACCCTGCCGGTGTGTTTGCTAAACATATCAGTGGTAAACCGTTGGTTATTCACGTTCATGCGACCGATTTCGACCGTAGTCGCGGTAATGTTAATCCGACTGTTTTCTCGATTGAGAAACGCGGTATGGAAGAAGCGGATCATATCATGTGCGTAAGTAACCTGACGCGTAACACCGTGATTGAGAAATACGGTATTGATCCGCGCAAGGTAAGCACGGTGCATAACGCCGTTGAGCCGTTGGCTCATCCGGAGGAGTTCACGAAGCCAGAGCGCAAGGATAAGTTGGTTACTTTCCTTGGCCGTATCACGATGCAGAAAGGTCCTGAGTACTTCGTTGAAGCCGCAGCGCGCGTGCTGAGCAAAACCGACGGAGTTCGGTTTGTGATGGCCGGTAGCGGTGATAAGATGGCGGAGATGATTGACCTGGTTGCCAAACGTGGTATCGCCGATAAGTTCCACTTCCCCGGCTTTATGCGCGGCAAGCAAGTGCAAGAGATGTTAGCGATGAGCGACGTGTATATCATGCCTTCCGTGAGTGAGCCGTTCGGTATCAGTCCGTTGGAGGCGATGCAAGTCGGATGTCCGTCTATCATCTCGCACCAGTCCGGTTGCGCCGAGATTTTGTATCACGCCATTAAGACCGATTACTGGGACATCGATGCCATGGCTGATGCCATCTACGCGATCGTCAAGTATCCGGCGATGTACAAGAGTCTGCACGAGTTAGGTATGGCGGAAGTCAATAACATCAAGTGGGCTGACGCCGGTCTGAAAGTGCGTAGAATCTACGACGGTGTGATCAATCATACTTTGTAAATTGAAAATTGAAAATTGAAAATTGAAAATTTTTTAGTATTATGAAAAATATATGTTTATGCTTTCAGATGCACGCTCCCTATCGTCTGAAACGCTATCGTTTCTTTGAGATTGGTCACGACCATTACTACTATGATGATATGGCCACTGAGGAGCACATCAATTGGTTGGTAGAGACTTCGTATATGCCTCTATGCCAAACGATTAAGGACATGATCAACCTGAGTAAGGGTAAATTCCACTGTGCGATTAGTGTCAGCGGAACTATGTTAGAGTTGTTCGAGCAATTCAACCCTGAGATGATTGATATCCTCAAAGAGTTGGCTGCTACCAAGGCTGTTGAGTTCTTGGCTACGCCGGTTAGTTACTCATTAGCTGCTGAGTACAACGAGAGCGAGATGAAAGAGCAGTTTAAGAAACAAGGTGCACTGCTAGAGAATATCTTGGGCGTGAAAGCGCAGAGTGTTTGGAATACCGAGTTACTGTACACGGATGAGATCGCTTATAAGCTGAACAAGTTAGGTTACAAACTAATTCTGAGCGAAGGAGCTAAGCAAGTGCTGAGTTGGAAGACCCCGAATAAGGTTTATCAGTCGGCAGGTGCTCCGAAGATGAAAGTGCTGCTCCGCAATACTAACCTGAGCGATGAGTTAAGTTTCCATTTCTCGGATCCGAATTGGGCTAATTTCCCGATGGACGCTGAGAAATACGCGAACATGTTACAGGCACTGCCGGAAGGTGAGGACATCATCAATATCTGGGTAGGTGCTGAGACTTTCGGTATTCGTCAGAACGCCGGAACCGGTATCTTCGATTTCCTCAAAGCACTGCCGTACTATGCTCTGGAGCGCGAAATGGGCTTCATGACGCCTGCTGAAGCTGCTAAGAAACTGGCAGCGGACGATATCGTTTCCTCTCCTTATCCGTTAACTTGGAGCGGCGAGGCGAAGGACCTGAGCGTTTATGCAGGCAATGATCTGCAGCAAGAGGCCATTCATAAACTGTTCGCTGTAGCTGAGCGTGTTCACCTGTGCCAAGATAAGAGTCTGAAAACGAACTGGTTGCGTCTGCAAGATGTTAATTATCTGCACTACATGAACCATATCGACCAAGGCGAGACACAGTTCGAATCGGCTTACGATGCGTTCATCAACTACATGAATATCCTGTCTGATTTCTTGCAGACCGTTGAAGAGCAATACCCGACCACTATCGAGAACGAGGAGTTGAACGAGTTGCTCAAGACTATCCGCAACCAAGAAGAGGAGATTCAAGCGCTTCAAGCTAAGCTTAAGAAGAAAAGTTGAGAGTTGAGAGTTGAAAGACTTTATATTGTATTAGTGCTGTTGGCAGCGACCCAATGGGTCGTTGCCGTTCAGCCTCGTGTGCGGACTCAAGTGAAGACATGGCATATGCCTTCCTTGAGTGCCGTAGCGGATACGATTGTCTTCAATGA
>Ga0265301_10002115_pt1 | contig 23863 bp, 14 predicted proteins | sample AusTroGonzalo_MG_2_FD_193488 | JGI IMG/M metagenome (GOLD analysis project Ga0265301, IMG submission 193488) | Bovine rumen microbial communities from tropical cattle in Woodstock, Queensland, Australia - Gonzalo_04 | ecosystem: Host-associated > Mammals > Digestive system > Stomach > Rumen ... | reverse complement strand
GTGGAGTCCAAACTTTCAGAGAAATGAGGCTCGTCGATTATCTTGAGCAGAATGCCCAGCGTTATCCTGATAAGGTCGCTGTAGTCTGTGGAGACCAGTCTCTTACCTATGCCCGTCTCTGGCAGGCAGTCCAGACATCGTCCTTCTCGTTGAGTAAGTCGTTGTGCCACAACGACCACTCCACCAACGCCCTCTCCACCACCGACCGCCCCGCCTTCATCCACTGCTTCCGCTCCTCCCAATCCATCGACTTCCTCGTCACCTACCTCGCCACCCATCTCGCGGGCGGTGTGTCAGCCCCATTGGAACACGGCATGCCTGATGCCCTCTTTCAGGAGGTGCAGGCCCGCCTACAATCCTCAGACATCCCTGAGGGCATTGCGGATATCCTTTATACCACAGGCACTACAGGACAGTCGAAGGGTGTGATGGTCAGTCATCGTGCCATGATGGCCGATGCCGAGAACCTTATTGCAGGTCAGGGCTTCTCCCACGACTTGGTCTTTGTCATCAATGGGCCGCTCAACCACATTGGTAGTCTTTCGAAGCTCTGGCCCTGCATCATGTTGGGGGCAACCATCCTCATCATCGAAGGCATGAAAGATCTCAACGCGTTTTTTCAGGCCCTCGACTATCCGGCCAGTAAGGTAGCCACCTTCTTCGTGCCTGCCACCATCCGGATGATCCTCCAGTTCGCCCCCGACAAACTCGCCTCCTATGCCGATAAGCTTGACTTTATCGAATCGGGCGCAGCCCCTCTGCCACAGACAGATATGCAACGGCTTTGCGACCTCTTGCCCAAGACGCGACTCTATAATACCTATGCATCTACAGAGACTGGCATCATTGCTACTTATAACTATAACGACGGTCGTTGTATGGCCAACTGCTTAGGCCGTCCGATGCCCCATTCACGTATCCAAATCACCCCCGACGGACTGATTGCCTGTCAGGGTGACACTATCATGAGCGGCTATGCTGGAGACCCCGAGCTGACGGCCACAGTGCTGCGCGACGATACCATCTTCACCTCTGATGTCGGCACTATCGACGACGAGGGCATGCTCCACCTCTCAGGTCGTGCTTCCGATGTGATCAATGTGGGTGGATTCAAGGTTTCTCCCATTGAGGTGGAGGCCGTTGCTATGTCAAATCCTTTGGTCAGTGATTGCATCTGCATCTCTGCCAACCATCCCGTCACTGGGCGGGCCCTCAAACTGCTCGTCGTCACCCCTCCGGGACAGACGCTCGACAAGCGTTCCTTGGCCCGATACCTGGCCGACCGTCTGGAGCCCTACAAAGTGCCCATGCTCTACGAACAGGTCGACGCTGTTGCCCGTACTTACAATGGAAAACTCAACCGTAAACACTATATTGAATGATGAAATCTTTAAAACTAAACGGACGTATGGGCGTGTTGCTGGCCGCCCTGGCGTTGATGGCTTGCGGTGGCAAGATTGCCAAGGTACTGACAGAGGCCGATTCCACGGTCGCTGAAGAAGTCATCCCCGAAAAAGACACACTTCTTAATATCGATGATCAGATGCCAGAAACGGCTGTGCGTCAGCCTGATGCGCATTTCCAGTATGCCGTGTATATCAACGAGGAAAAGCCTGCAAGCGGTGAGGGCGAGATGGATGCCGTCAAGTCCGTATGGCTTTGCAACGAGCGTTCGGGCACGGTCATCAAGGTGTGTGAAACCAACCCGATGGCAGATGCCCTGTGGTCGAAAATGACCGACGAGGAGGCCAACGCCATCGACGTGCCCTTCTCGCAGATTGCTGCGGCCGACAAAGCCATGATTGCTCCCGGCGACGTGAATAAGGTCATTGTGGAAGGCTGCCCCGACGGTCGTAACATCTGGACTTACATCATTGATCCCTATATCGGTATTGCCAAGCAGCTGCCTTCTTCGGAGGGTGTGGTCAGCGTCGATTGGGAAAAGAAGGAAATCACCGCTGCCTCCTATGGTTACGACGAAGGCGGCCGCTATTCTGTCAAGAAAGTCTATTCCATCGACGGCCAGTTTCTCCGCAGGGTAGGCGACAAGGAAAGAGAATAACGGTTCCACCGTTCCGGACGTATAAAAATAGCGGCTCTCCCGAATTCAGAAGAGCCGTTTCTTTTTAAGCTGCCTGCTTCTAGGTAAGCATTCGACCGAATACACATTGTAGTAGTTGTAGTTTGTTTGTACCTTTGCCCTTGCAATAGTGCTGCCCAACTACAAATGTTACATTTATGACCAAGGAAGAATTTCTGCAGTTACAGTCAGGTCGCCAAACGAGTGGTCTGTCATTTAAGTTGTATCTCCAGCAGAGAGGTACATGTTATTCCACCTACAATTACTGGCGCAAGAAGTATTGCTACCAAGATGAACCCGTGTGTGACCTTGCCCCGATAAGCTTCCGCAAGAGGGAACTGTCTTCCCATTCCTTCTCATGCGATGTGCCGTCCGGTGCGACACTTCCGTTTCCCAATGGTCTGCGTGCCCATTTCGGGAGCGGCATTGAGGATGTGCTGCGTGAATTGTTGGACAAAAGCCTTGTAAGCCATGTTCTGCCTTAATGACACGATGCGCTACTACCTGTGTCCTGGGAGGACTGATATGCGCAAGGGCATCAGCTCGCTGTGCGGGGTGGTGCATGAGAGGATGGGATGCGACGTGAAGAACGGCGACGTGTTCATCTTCATCGGACATAGCCGCCGCCTGATGAAGCTGCTCCATGCAGAGGACGGCGGTATGGTGATGTATGTGGAGCGCCTGGAGGCTGGATGCCTCAAGCTGCCTACAGTGAGTCATCAGAGACAGGAAAGGCCATCACCTACACCTATACCCGATGGGACAACATGATGCACTATCTCGATGACGGAAGATTATTGCTGGACAACAACCTTGCTGAGAACGAGATCCGTCCCATCGCACTGGGCAGGAAGGACTACCTCTTGTGCGGCAACCATGAGGCTGCAGGGAATATGGCCGTCATCTGCTCCCTGCTGGCAATCTGCAAGGGCATGGTGTCAATCCCCAGCTTTACCTCAACAGCATCATCGCAGACATGCCATATCAGGCAAAGGCATCACAGCAGGAACTATTGGAGATGCTGCCGCACAGATGGAAGCTCAAGCATCCCGAAGCAATCATCACCAAGGAACAGCAATAGCATAACCGGTATCACATAACAACGACAGCAGCTACAGTCGAATGGGATTGTAGCTGCTATCGTAATAATATAGATGTGTGACTACCTGTACTCAGTCGAATGCTTACTTTATAATTTACCTTTTGTTTTTAATGGTTCGACTACATTCTTTTCTATATCTGGAAATTCTTTGAGAATATCCGGCTTCAATTCTAACGCTTTTTCCCACATTTTTTTTGCTTCATTATAATTCCCTAATTTAATATAGGCCTCAGCCTTGTTTGAATATAATAATCCTTCTGTTGGAACAACTTGAATAGCCTTGTCTAAATATTGTAATGCAAGATTATAATTACCTTTTAAATGATAATCAACCGAAACTCCATTCAGACAGTTCATATAAATAGTTGCATAATTGTTTTTATTAATATTATATAATTTCTCGGCATATTTAAGTGCTGTGTTTCTATTTTTTAAACATCCTTCTCCATTATGATAGCTTACAGCCAAAGCATAAAAACAACCTTCATTGTTATATTTTGCACCTTCCAGAAAGTATTGAAATGCCTTTTTTTCATCCTTAACGATCCCGTTTCCTCCTTCGCTATAACAATATCCCAAATATTGGTAATTCTTTCCACCAAGTTCTTTCCCTGGAAGGGTCTTTCCTAACCATTTAACGGCTTCTGCATAATTTTTTTCAAAACCATGTTGCCCTAAATAATATAAATAGCCAATAAGGTGACAACACTCGGGGATGCCTTTAGATGCACCTTTACGTAGCCATTTTTGCATTGAGAAATTTATTACTTTTTTTCTGTCTTTATCATTCTCATCATCGTATTTGTTAACAATACCCAGGGCTATTTCTTTTGTCGTTTTTTTGTCAAGATCCAGATCCAGTGGATTACCATTCTTATCTACGAGACCAAATTTGCCATTCAATTCTACACATGCGAACCCATTATGAAAACTAGAAATATCTTCAAAAATAAAAGGAGTCGTTTCTTTCCCTAAATTATTGACAAATCCGTATTTGCCATTCTTCTTTACCCATACTACACCATCTTGATAGTTACCACCATCATCGTAAATAAATGGAACAATTGTATTTCCTTGCTTGTTTATATATCCATATTTATCTCCTTTTTTTACACGAGCAAGACCACCAGAAAAATCGCTCCCCTCGTCAAATTTATATGGTATTATCAATGTACCATATTTATCTTTGTAGCCCAATTTGTGATCATTATTATTTTCTGAATCTCTTATACTATATAAACCTTCACAATAATCACCTATGTTCCCATAATCAATTTGATTTCCACTTTTATCAATAAGACCATTGTATGAAGAATATTTCCCACTGACTAATGTTTGTAGAACTGATAGGCGATCTATCATATCATTCCTCAAATTTTTATTTGTGGCTTTGGCAACCCCGTTTTTAAAACTACCTGCGTATGAAAACTTGAATGGGAGGACAACCTTATCTTGTTTATCTACATAACCATAGACGGAATCTCTTTGTACAGCAGCCAGGCCTTCTGAGAAATCCTTCACACTTGAATACTTACATGGAATTACAAGAGTTCCTTGTTTGTTAATATAACCATATTTCCCATTCATCTGAACAGAAGCCATTCCCTCAGAAAAAGAAAAGGAATAATTATATTTTGCAGGAATCACAAGATCTCCCTGTTTGTTTATTGCGCCGTATTTACCATTGAGCAGGACACAAGCAAGACCGTCAATAAATTTTTCTGCCGATTCATATTTGGCAGGAATAACTAGCGTTCCTTGTTTGTTGACAAAACCCCACTTTTCATTTAATTGTACGGCAGCGAGTCCTTCTGAGAAATCACCATGTGATTCATATTTAAATGGAATTGTCAATTTCCCAGTTGAGTTGATGGCTCCCCATTTCCCATCATAAAATACGAAAGCCATACCTTCACTAAAGGAATAAAAATCTTTACTGAAAAAGAAAAGGTCAAAACTTTCCTTCTTATCCAAGACACATGCTGCCTCATAATCTTGTAAAGATTTCTGAGAATAAACCGTTTGAAAAGCTATCATGCCTAAAAGCACGATTAGTAGATTCTTTTTCTGTTTCATAATTCAATCTCATTGTTTTTAGTTGTAATTTCAATATCGAGTAGGTGGAGGGACTTTCACCCTCACCTCTCACGGAACTGTGCTTGACAGTCTTCCATTACACGGATCTTCGTGCTTACTCTTTGTTTTAATTGTTAATAATCCATTTTACTTTATTTAATCTTTAGAATTTTTCTGTCGTTGCAGGAAATATTGTATCCCAATTTCATAATCAGCATAGAGTACTGAGTGATGTAATTCGGTCAAACTCTTTTTCCGCTTCAGGTAATTCCTCGTATGGTATCGCTTCTGGTGCTTGGCCATGAATTGCGGACTCTTGGTGTACAGTTTAGTGACAGGGTCGAGGATACCGAATCCGGTGAAAGATTTCTATGTGCAGTTCCGCTAGACACACCCTGAAGAGCGAAATTTAAATACGCCCGGTGTAACTACCCATTTGAGCGATGGTGGCATTGTGATTAGGATTAATCATTTTTTTGTTTGTCTTCAAATAATTTCTCATGCATATCATTAATCCAGTCATCAAGCTTCTGGGTTTCCCAAGTATAAAGCGCCGTGGTTGCCGGATCTGTGAGAGTTGCAACCCAACTGGAACCTTCAAATGCAGATATAATACAATTCCAGACATTCTTAAAAAATGGAGTGCTTTTTCGACGAGTATTCATTTCTTTCCATTCCACCTTCCATTTTGCCTTATCCCACTTCTTCTTGCCTGGGGTTGCATCAGCATAAGCAACTGCTTCACCATTACCAGACTCTCGGATCTGATAGTAGCTATCAACGATGGAACACTGTTCTAACACCTCCATTTCAATCCTATATTGACCCGTTCCCCAAGTTGGTTGATAGCTTACGCCATCAGTAGTTCCTGTAAACGAACGAGGAACGATATAACAGTCACCATCAATACTGACAAGTTCTTTGAAATCTTTATCGTTCTTGTTATAAACGAAATAACCGTCTTTATTTAGTTTGTTTTTATCTACCTCAACATTTACTGTAAACTCACCTAATTGTTGATCATTGGCAATCATAGTTGCCTGATTTATCCACGAAGAATAAAAGCGTACTTTTAATTCTAGTCGAAGATTGTCACGCTTCTCAAAACTGAAGCGACTGTCAGCACTGCCAGATGAGTCATTAGGAAGGTTACAATAACGAGGATTAATAAGTAAAGAATCTATCTCCACCAAAAATTTGGAATGATTAATGATATGGCGCAAACCAACGCTGTCGCGTCGTATCTTACAGAATATATAAAAAACGCCGACACCTTCTCTCGTATTCCCCACTTCAATATAGTTTTTACAGCCAAAGCCTTCAAATTTCAGGTTCTCTGGATCCATGGCTCCCTTTGTAGAAGGAAGTGCGTAGAAATCGTCAATCTTAGATTCTGATGACAACTTCTGATTATAAAAACACTCCTTTTGTGCCCGTTGATACCATTTCTCCCGGTCACTTTTAAAGGCTTCTGTGACATAGTTTAGGCCTAAACTGACAAGATTTGAAGATGCATTAACTGTTTTCTGCTTAAAAGCACTTGTAAAACCTTGCCACAATAAATCGACTAAAAGCCCGCGCTGGGATTCGTCACGTGATGATTCCTGAAGTGCTAAAAGTTGTTCATTTGTCTTTTGAACAACTTTAGCACTTCTCTCATTCTCAACGATTATTTTGTATTTACGTTGAGCGGTCCGTGGTAGTACGTTATCCGAACTAATTGTTGCTCCTTTTATTTCTTGAGCCGACATTGTTCCTGCAATGGTTAACAGGAATAAAATTGATAATAACTTCTTCATACACTATATTATTATTTTATTACTATTTATTTCAAAATGCATCAATTATAATGAAGGGGTTGACATGACGAGGTGCGCAATAATTCCGATTTACAAACTTGATTCCCAATGTGGCTTCATCTATAGTCCAAGTCCTCAACTCATGCTTCATGAGTCTGTTACGAGCGGAAAGGAAGGCTGCATGAATGTTCTTCCCATCTGGATGCTGTTTTTCTATCTCCTCGTAGAAGAAACGCAAAAAAACACCACTAGAATAGTCATATAGATTCCATAGGGAAAGTATCATGGAACTTGCACCGGCCTGTTTGACAGCACGTTGCAGGCCATATATCCCATCATCGGTAAGTCGCCCTTGCCCTGTCTGACATGCATTAAACACTACCAGTTCTGTATTACTCAAATCCTGGCGTGCAATCTCTGTTCCGGAAAGGACCGCATCGTAGCGACTATCATCAAAATTCTTATCTGTGAGAGTATTGGCTGCTCCAGCGAAAATCAGTCCACAGCGAGATAAAGACAAGTCATCAGCCAAAGGACGTAAGTCATTATGTATGTCTATTCTTCCAATATAGTGTCCATGAGTAGAAATATGAACGATGTCAAAATGTTTATTACTAAGAAGCTCCAATAATCTGCCATCCGTTGCAATTGTGCCCATGAGCAGAGTATCATTAGGATTATGTCTACAAGCAAATATTGAGTCAACCTCGATTTTTGTATTTGGCAGGTCTTTTACATTATTAATCAACGGCTTCAGATAACGATATGCCATGTAATCATTATCTTTCCCCGTTGGTAAATATAAAGCTTGGAAGGAAATTCCGCCACAAAACAGAGCACTTTGCATTTTGGGAGAAGAGCGACGAACTATTAAATTACGGGTGGAAGAAAGCCTATAACATATCTTTTGAGTATCAGGAATTAAGTATTCTATGGCCCACTGATGAATGAGTCCATCAGGTGCGAAATAAACCTTCTTTGCTTTACCTATTGCTGCCATCAGACGGGGTGACCAAATAGACTTTTGCAGTCGAGTGTCTCTATAGAGAGTATCTTTTATCTCTGGAACTGATGCATCAAGGGCATCACCTACAGTATAAGGATATGACAATTGTAAAGACAATAGACTGTCGGTGGCAAAAAGGTCTAAAAACTGTGGCTTGGCATTATTTCTTAGCACAAGACACCCCATCCGTTTTTCATCATGCTTTCCAAAATACTGGACGAACTCTATGGCACAATCATTTGAAGTTAACTTCTTTCGAACCTGTTCCCACCTAACCTGGCTGGCACGAGCATCACTTTCATACGCCAATAGGTAGCCTTTGCTAAACAATGCCAAATCATAGAGCAGTTCAGGAGCATGATTTCCTAAGCGATAACAATCATATAGGAATTTATGTGTGGCTAGCCAATGTTGAGAACGATGGGCGGCTGTCATGGTATCAAGTCTCTGTGCGATAGAAGACAACTCTTCTGCAACATATTTTTCGTAACATTTTCGTGCATCCTTATAATAGGCAATACCTAAGCTATCAGCCTGAAGCATCAATATCTTACCTTGACGGCGTAGTGTTTCATAATAGAACTCACTATTCTGTGTTTTAAAATATTTCTGTGCATCAACTATCTGTTGTAGAGCCAATTCATAGTGACCTAAACGGGCATTACAGATAGCCATCTGGGAAAGTGTTCTATAATAATCTGGCATATATGATGTAATTCCCAAGTCATATAAATGATAGTCATAATATGCAAAAATTGTATCAAGTTGTGCCAAAGCTTCGTCATATCTTTCAATTTTATAAAATAGTTGAGCTAGTTCTTCACGGAGTGTAATAACATTCCTATCACTATTACGTTTGGAGAAAATATTAAGACTCTGTTGATAATATGCCTTTGAAATACGGGAATAATAGCCTTCTTCATTTGCCAATCCATAGTAATAGGCACCTTTTAGCTTACAAAAATAGGCGGAATAGACATCTACAGAATCGCCCAAAAGAATCTTTGATTTGCTGAATACACTGTCGTATTTACTAATGCATGTCTTCAACTGTTCAAAATCGTCAGTCAAGTAACACCTTTCTGCCCGTTCAAAGATCACCTTCAAACTATATCCATGATTATCTGAAGCATGGATTGGAAGGGTCTCTATCAACATGATAAATAATAAAGTATGTATCTTTCCCATCACTTTTGCGGATTATGGTTTAAAATGACAAACGATTCGTTAGAGTCTGATTCATTAAAGATAGAGAATGAGATCTTATCTTCTTTCTTCACTCTAGGGATTCTAATTGAGAGAATGCCAGCTTTGCCAGTCATCGGATGTGCAGACTTTCCGTTTACCGTAGCAGAAAAATGGGTTTGGGGATTGAACGACACAAATACGAACTCTTGCGCACCTAAATGCCCAGTTAGCGTATAAGTTGCCGTACAACCTTTTTTGATTGTCTTTTCAATTGCCGAGTAATATACATCTATTTCTGTGCTATTAAAATAGTCACCTTTTGACACCATCCCTGTATTTTGACGGTTATAGACATGTGTTACGATTTGATTCATCTTAAATTTATTCGCTTTGTTGCCGCGATATTCGTTGTCTTGCTCACATCTGATTTCGTCCATTAAGGTAATTTTCGGGCGGTCAGAAGCAGACCAGTCAAGAACAGCTTTATTCAGGGCATCATTTGCCCCCCTAGCTTTACGCAATGAAATCAAGTCATCTATCATTTTATCCAAATGATTATCCACTTGGGCATTGCAAGGAACCCCCAATAACCAAGCACCTAATACAAACAATAATCTATTTCTCATATCTCAATCATTTCTTCTGGCCATTTCTCGCCATTTCGTATATCTTTATTTCCTGTCATTATATTTGCTAAATCGCTTTTTATTCGCTGGCGTTTTTCGCAAGACGCCAAACCTTTTAGAGCAACTTCTTTCAATTCTATCATACTAATACGTTCTTCTGGATTACAGCAAATACATTTATGCAAAACTGCAGTCAATTTTTGAAGGTTTTTAGGCAAAACTGGTAGAGATACTGACGGATTCTCCTTTTGATAATAGCTTCCATGACCGCCAAAGATAACATGTCCTGTTGCAGCAAAATAAATAACAGCGCCTAATGACCATATTATTTGTTTCATGTCTGGTTTATCTCCTTCTATGCTTTCTGGAGCAACATATTCTTTTTGCACACCTTGTCCTGCTTCTACTATAAACATGTCACCATCTATCGTCACAGTATCTGGGGAGATGTTATATATCACATTCCCTTCTAATAGTAAAGTACTCACATCTGCCATCATCTTCCAAATAGCTTTCTCTGGACAAAGGCCTGCTATATCTCGTACAGTTATTTTTATGCTCATATCATGTGCTATTAATAATCATTTCACTTCGCTCACGGGTACTGCCCACTTATACAATCCACCACTTATGCTATCAACCCGTGACACAACTCCTACAGCAACAATCTCATCGCCATCCTTCATCAACACCGGACCTCCTGAAAATCCATGATTGATGTTGCTCTCAAAAAAAAGATTCTCACTCTCAGCCAATGTGTTGCGTCGGATAGTCCCTTCTGTGAAGGTCATTCTTATATCACATATTCCTGTCATCGGATAGCCACAAATCATCAACTTCGTTCCCTTTTTTATATTATGTATCTGGTCAAGACTGGCAAGTTTGATTTTTCCTTGTTCCGAAAGCCCATCTACCCACAGAATGTCTCCTAATTCCATTTGCCTGTCATTAAAGTAAGGCTGCACAGACCTCCAGTAATAATCCTGACTAAAATCTGCTAAAAGGAATAACCCATCCTTGTCATTGTTAATGTGTACTTGTTTATTGTTCGAGGAAAATGAGTATCTTTGGTTTCCCATGAAATCAAACACAGAGAAGAATACCTGTAGCTGGATAGCAGAGTCCAAGTCATGAGTCTGATTGAATGTTTCTACTTCTATAGCCCACCTTACGATGTCATCCTCCTTCAAATCTAGAACTTTCGTCGTCAAGTCAAGATTAGTGCCAATCCAATATTCTACGCAATGGCGGGCTGTAATAAGTTTTCTGTCTGTAGTGAGGAACGCTGTACCCATAGGAACTTCGCCTTCCAATATTTTAGTTGGCGGCAGGATTTCTTCTCTACCATTAGCAGTTAACAACCGTCTGACGGAGTCCACTTTTACAAAATAGACAGACTCCTCCAATGGTTCCACATCTGCAGCAGAAATACTTTCTTGTCTATTACTTAAGCCAAATATCACAGCAACAACTGCTAGCAGTCCAAAGAGTCCTACAAAAACCCATTTCCAACTATTTTGCCTTTCTTCTACATTATATCGATCATCATAGTGCGTATGAAAGCACAGTGTCATCAACTTGTTCTCAAATTGAATGATATCTCCATCACTTAATTGATATGCATATCCTATCGATCCTTTACCAACTATACTAATATCGACGTATTGTGAGCGTTTGACAATACGCCAATTCTTTCCATCTTCATTCTTGATAATAGAAGCATAATATTCTGGTTGCAAAAAATCTGTCTCATAACGAACATCACAGTCTACCGTCTCGCCGATGTTCACGATGCGCTCTGTCAATTTTAGTTGTTTGCCATTCTTGTGATAGGTATTACCACCTTTGACTTTTAGTGAGATGTAGTGTATTCTCTCCCTCATATCTCACCCCCTTTCTCGTCAGTGAATGCCTTGGCAATTAGTGGAAGGCATGCTGATAGGCACAAGTCATATAATTGAACAGGCTTACCTGTTCCATCTGGCCTTAATTCATTATAAGCTCTTAGATCATAGTGAATCTTACGTGTTTTATAAATATCCTTTTGAGTTTTTACATCTGTAGAAATAATTTCTTGCTCCTCATCAGTACAGGGACGGAAACCCAATATCAGTTCCACCACGCTCCAACGGTTGTGCTCCACCTGTGCCAATAGTTCAATATCCTGCTGTGTAATAGCATAAAAATTTTCCCAATCGTATTCTTTAAGACCTATGGAACGCATCTTCGAGGGAATAGTCATCGCATTATAGATACTTGACAATCGTCTTACGTTCGATAGTTTAGCCCACAAGCGATCCTTTTCTTCAGATGATATTTCTACAGATACCTGGAGCTTACCTTGCCAATTTTCAATATTATCATGATAGCATCTATCATAAATATAGTTCACGTTCTTTGCCATCTGGACTATGGGCATACTTATATCATATTCAACGGTAGAATCATATTTATAAATAGGTATTGAGCGCTGATATAGTTCGTCTGGTATAAATAGAGACATTACCACATTATTGTCCTCATTCCTATCTGCCATAATTACAGTCAACAGTTGACAATCATCCCGCGCCCATTGCTTCAGTTTCTCTTGTACATCCAAGTTCCAACTATCAGCCTCCACGAATTCCCATTCCACATCCACAAAGTCCTCACGTTTCCCATCATACATCGGTTTATGGAACACCTTCACAGGCTTTTCTTCAGAGGGTTTGACGACACGATAGTAACTATTGTCAAACAAATGCTGGTATCGCTTATTAAAAACCTCACGCATCGTTTCGGCGTTTTCATTTATCATGGTTATGCGAGTCCGCAATGAGTGATTCCTTATATAATTTGGATAATGGGCAATATGGGCTGCCTGTATAGCTACAGTCTCAGCAACTTCGCCCATACCAAATATCACTAGATGCACATGTTTATCCGATCGAATAGTAATAGGTTCATAATCTAAGATTATACTATGACTCCAAATCTCTTCTATCGTAAAAGGATATACATCAATCTTCATCCTTATTGAATCACAGAAGTCGCAGGTCTGTAACATTTGTAACGTTTTATTCTCATGCACAAGTAGATGACAAAGCAATCGCCTGTCATTGTGTTTCTTCTTGTCAAAACCTGCGGCAAACTGTTCTAATATTGATAAAGCCTTGTTATCCTCATTATTATTTGCTAATAGGCATAATTCATCATATTCATTGATATTTATTCCATCTGATGATATTTTTTCTTGCCGGCTAACCACAAAGCCCCGCCTCTCATATTGTCGCACAAGAGTATCTGCTATTTGATGCCAACCAATTATAATTGCCCTTTTGAGAGTTAATTGTGAATGAGCATTAGGAACTTTATTTTCTATCATCTTCATTTGTTTTAGGAATATGCTGCAAAAATACAAAAAAGATTTGAAAGTTCAACTATATTTGGAGAGAAACTTTCAGCTTATGAGCCAAATATGCAATGTATGCCACATTATTACCTAAATCTAATAATGTCATCAGGACCAGATGGCATGGTTTTAGTACTATCATCTAAAATTAAAAATGAGGAAGATAAATGATAATCCTTTTTCTGATATTCCAATGGAATAAAGAAAGAGACAATACCTGAATCATTTGAGACAGCATGATACCCATCTATATCAATTATCACATTTGTACGCGTGCTTTCTGTGTTTGGATTCCACAGTTTAAATCGTACCATACCATACACATTTGGATTGCGATATATGCCTATATAAACTTCTTTCGATAGTAAGATGATAGAATCTACAGATAGGAAATTCTCACTTTCGAACTGAACACACACATTCTTATTAAGAAAATGATGAGGAATATTTGTAAACAGGATCGTATTTTCTATAGATTTCAATGTATCTGTTTTTATTTCATTATCCAATTTCATTGTAATGATTGCATTTTGAAGTGGAGGCAAATTCGGATTATGGAAGGACTTCTCTTCCAGATGCACCTTCACATCAACAGGTTGATTTGTAATGTATACACCAAGCAATGCTGCCAAGACCACAAAAAAAATAAAGACCCAGCCTACGATTTTTTGCACTAACAATCGTTTGTGTCGCTGCCAGATAGCATCAAATTCTACGTCAAGTAGTTTTGAAATAAGCTGAACGTATGCTCGCTGTTTATTTAACCATGGACATGGGATATTGGTATATGGATAAGTCTGAGTCTGCTCATTGATGTTAGCTCCAAGTATTTCAGGAAGGCCAAGGCTTTCAACAATAAGATTAAAGCATTCTGTATTAGGATCACCACTATGTGGCACTCCATCAACAATGAAAAAATGAATCTGCTTCGTACGTCCTAACTGGTGGAAGAATTCTATTTCTTTTCCTACCCATTCTGACTTTGCGGAATTTGGAGAGCAGATTACAATCAGATTCCTCGAAGCCCTCAATCTCTCCTGTAACTCTTCTGTCAAGCCTCCAGGCTGTATATCCGTTGGTGCAAAGAATACTGGTTTGATGGGAGTTCGTCCCCATCCATGTTCACTGCATAGCGTAGCCGGCATTCTATAACGTTCCAACTTCCGTTGAACCTTCTTACCCCACTCTGTATCCTTAGAACTGTAGCTGATAAACGCGAAATATATGAAGTTTTGCTCCATCATAATAAAAAGAGTTATTAGTTGATAAATGAGTCATTATCTATTTTTTCCTTTGTGTCTGCGATGCTTTGCTTTACAACACGGATGTTTGGATGGTTATTAGGTAGTGTTGATGTAAAAATAGCCAAAGCCTTTTCAAAGTATACTAATGCTTGATTGAACTCTTTCATTTTTGAAAAGACAATAGCAATATTGTTATAACACAAGCCAACATTTGGATGATTCTCTCCAACACATGATCTCAGTATTTCAACAGCCTTCATCCTTACCTCTAACGACTTCTCAAAGCATCCTGACTTCATATAAACTCCACCAATATTATTTAAAATCATGGCCACAGTAGCATTATTATCCCCCAAAACAAGACTATCTATATAATATGCTTTCTGAAGATAATCTAATGCATTGCTTAATTGCCCACTTCGAGAGTACACCATACCTATATTATTATAGTTTCCAGCAACTGATGTGTGAATATGACCATAAGTGAACTCATTAATAGATAGAGCCTTACGATAATATTCCAATGCCAAATCATATTTTTTCTCATTTTCGTAAATCTGTCCGATATTATTATACGTTACAGCTATTGATGGATGTCGTTTACCATATATTTGTAAATCAATGTCGAGTGCTTTTCCCAGATGTTCAAGAGCTTGGTTGTAGTTTGCTTGTTTAGTGTAGACGGAACCAATATTCCCGTAAATGGAAGCGACAAATTGATGTTTCTCGCCAAATTGCACTATTCTTTCACGAAGAGACTTTTGAAAATACTCTAAAGCTTTGATATAGTCTCCTTGACGGTAATATAATACACCAAAACTATTATATGTTATGTGTATATGTTCGGATTTATTTGATAATTGTATTTGCTCTGCCAGAGTTAGGTATTTGATTGCTTGACTAAAGTCTCCTTTCTCCGTAAATATTGAGCCAATGTTACAATAGCTTGTCGCAATAGTTGTTTCTTGCTCGCCGACTATTTCTTTTTTTATTTGAATTGCCTTTTTCATATAGTCAATGGCCAAATCATAGTTATCCTGTCGCTGGTAAACAACTCCAATATTGTTATATACGCATGCAGTGGAAATGCTATTCTCACCATTGTATTTAATAGAAAAATTGAGTGCGCGTTGATAATAGCTCATGCTTTTATCTAACTCTACAAGATAATCTTCATAGAATTTTCCTGCATCAATATTCCAATCAACATTTGTACTATCCAAATTCGCTCTTAGCTCAACATAATATGCAGCAGAATCATTTTGATGTTGCATCTTATAGATTTCATATTTCGAATAACAATCCTGCGCTAGGTCTTCTAGTTCCTGTTGGGTCATAGCTTTACTTTTTTCAAGCCTCTTCGTTTTCTCCTTTAACTCTTGTTCTGCCTGAGCATTGACTTCTTGATGCTGGCGAAGAATGGTAACACGACTATTTATATCGCCTTTCGTGTTGATAAGAGAATCCGCTTCAATTAACTTCCCTTCAAGTATTAAATATGTAATTTTTCGATTATAATCATTTACCTCGTCAAAGTCAATCTTCGAGTAGCGTTCTGCCATATCGCTAATGAGATCCTCATTCTTTGCCTGTTGGGTATATAACACTTTTAGCTGCTTTCTGTAGTCCTCATCACTAAGTTTGTGTTGTTCCTTCAGTAATTCTATTTCATCCTCTTTTTCACGTAGTTGCCGCTCAAGAGTCCTTCGTATTTTTTTTTGAGCTGCAAGTCTATCATCCATCTGTTGATCCGACATCTCCAATACTAGAACTAACGGATTCTTCGAATAAGCATACTGACGTGACAGGACATCAGGATCAGTAATAACATAACCTTGCTTCTGCACATTTTGCAAATAGAAACTGCTGCCAGGAATAGATAGCATAAATGTACCATTGCTGCCGCTTAGAACAGCATTGCGCCCCTTCACTGTTACTATAGCACCCGAAAGCCTAGTGCCTTGAATCACAGTTCCGTTACTAGCTAAACGACCCTTTGTCTTGACATAGCCCTGCTGAGTTTGAGCTATCCCTTCCAATGATAAGAACAAAAATAGTAGTATACAAACTGGAGGTTTCATTTTATTTGTTTTTATTAAGTGATTTTAACTTGACAATTTCTTCTATAACAGCATGCGTTTTAGGATTATTTTCACCAAAAACTGCTGTATAAATATCTTTTGCCTTTTTAAAATAGTTCAAGGCATTCTCATTATTGCCTCGCTTTTTATATATTTCTGCAATATTTTGATATACTATAGCAACAGAACTATTTTTCTCACCAAATTTGCTTATACGTAATTGCAGGGCTTTATCAAAATAGTTCAAAGCTATATCATCCTTACCTTCTATCTTTGTATATACACTTCCAATATTATTATACAGAGTGGCAAAATAAGGGTGATTATTAGCTAAATGTTTTGTACACAAATCTAATGATACATTATATGAATCTAAAGCTTCCTCTTTTAATCCGATTGAACTCTGGATCATACCAAGATTATTATAATCAACAATTAAGTTTGGACTTTGTTTTCCATATATATTTATATCAATTTCCAAACACTTCTTCACGTTTTCAAGTGCTTTTTGGGGTTGTTTCTGTTTTAAATATACAGCTCCCGTATTGCTTAATATTGTACCCATTTCTGGATGAGAGTCCCCTAATGTTTTTTTTATTAGGTCATATGCTTTACTATCCCAATTTATAGCCTCATTATAGTCACCTAATTCAAAATATGTATGTCCAATATTTGTGTATGTCGTTATAGTTTCTAAAGGGTACTTTACCTTGCATGTGTCAAGTATCCTATTTGCATATTGATAGTATTCTAATGCTTTTAAGTGCTGATTTTGGGAACTGTACAAGTTCGCTATATTACCATAGATTTTAACTTTACTTGAAAGAGAATAGTTCTCAAGACTGTCGATTATCTCAGCTGCATTTGAAGATATTTTGATGGCTTTATCGAAATCTCCTTTTTTTCTATAAATATTTGCAATACTTATAAGAGTTGCCATATATAAAGGGTGATGTTTGCCGAATAAAGATTCACTTATTTCATTATCCTTTTGATGAAAAACCAATGATTTGTCTAACTCTCCTCTTGCAGAATATATAGAAGCTAATGCTTCATAGCATCCTGGTAGAAGATACTTATGGTCTTCTCCAGAAGCCAATGCATTTGTTAAACATCTATTATAATAACTTTCGGCTTTTGTATAAGAGGCCATGTATTTTTGATAGAATTTTCCTGCAGACATTCCCCATTCAATATTGGTCGTATCTAAAGAAGCTCTCAATTCAATATAATATGCAGCAGAGTCATTTTGATGTTGCATCTTAAATATTTCGAACTTAGAATAACAGTCCAGTGCTAGATCTTCAAGCTCTTTATTCGTTAGGTCTTTATTCTTCTCCAACTTCTTTTGCTTTACCTTTATCTCTTGCTCAGCTTTTACATTTGCCTCTTGATGTTGGCGAAGGACAGAAATACGGCTATTGATGTCGCCTTTCGTGTTGAGTATCGAATCAGCCTCAGTAAGCCTGCCCTCCAAGATGAGGCTGGTGATTTTCCGATTAAACTCGTCTATCTTATCAAAGTCCATCTTTGAATAGCGGTCAGCCATATCATTAATAAGGTTTTCATTACTCTTTTGCAGGGCATAGATTTCTTGTAGTTGCTTTCGGTATTCTTCCTCCGATAGTTTTTTTTGTTCTTTCAGAGCTTCGATTTCATCCTCTTTGTTTTGCAATTGTCGCTGTAAAGTTCTGCGTATCTTCCTTTCTGCAGCAAGTTTGTCGTCAGCTTGCTGCTCTTGGGTTTCAAGCACAAGAACCAAGGGGTTCTTCGAATAGGAATACTGACGTGACAGGACATCAGGATCAGTAATAACATAACCTTGTTTCTGCACATTTTGCAAATAGTAACTGCTGCTAGGAATAGAAAGCACGAATGTACCATTACTGCCGCTTAGAACAGCATTGCGTCCCTTCACTGTTACCATAGCACCCGAGAGTCTAGTGCCTTGAATCACTGTTCCGTTGTTTGCCAAACGCCCCTTTGTCTTGACGTAACCTTGTTGTGTCTGCGCTGAAGCATCAAACAATAGAATGAGAAAATAAAGTAAGAAAAGTGTTTTCTTCATATGTAATATACTATTTTTCTTTAAGTATGTCATCTATTTTCTTTTTTAAAATTGCCACATTAGGATGATCCTCAGGTAAAGAGGAAATGGCATCATTGAAACATTTAATTGCTTCTTCCTTATTTCCTATTTCTTTATATAGTCTTCCTAAATTTCCATAACACAATGAAACCTTAGGACTGAGATTCCCATATGTGTTTAATCTTATCTTTAAGGCTTTTTCAAAATAAGGTTTAGCCAATGTGTATTTTTTTTGATCTAACAATGTTACTCCTAAACTATTATATACTCCTGCTAATAGAGGATTGTCATCTCCATACACCAAGGATCTGATGTCGATAGCTTTTCTTAAATACTTTTCTGACTCCTCATATTGTTTTAACTCGCCATACACATTACCGATGTTATTATAAATAGTAGCAAGGTCAGGATGCTTTTCATCTAACAATTTTTGTCTAACATTTAAATCCTGAATAAAGAATGTGATGGCCTTGTTATATTCTTTATTGGCATAGTAGACAACTCCCATATTATTCAATATAGTTGTTATGATAGGGTGAGATTCTTCAAAAATTGTTTTCGCCAAATCCAGTGATTTACTAAAATAGGACAATGCCGATTCCGTATCTCCTATTTCATAGTAAACTGTTGCAATATTGTTATATCTTGTTATAAGATTGGGATGCTTTAACCCGTTGAAGGCAGTCTCAGATTCTAATGCTTTCTTTTGATAATCTAGAGCCTCTTCATATTTCTCAAGTTTTTCATGCAGCATTCCTAATTGACTGAATATAAAAGCTTTCTCTTCAAAATTTTGTTGTAAAGAATCTGTTATTAAAAGAGATGTGTTTAATTCGGCTTCTGCCTCTATATACTTTCCCATATCTCTGTAAACCATACCTATCTCAGCATGGCGGACAGCCACATCTGGATGCAGAGTCCCTTTTAATCGCTGACATATTCTTAATGATTCGGTATAATCATGTAATGCCGAATTATAATCCCCCATATTCCCATGTGACAGGCCTAAATCTATGTAACAGCTTTCCAAAATGTCACTTTCGTCATCGTACATTGATATTGCACATTTTAATGCATTAGAGCTCCAATCCAAAGCCATCTTGTAATTTCCAATATACTCTCTAAGGAACCGAGATACTTGCAGTTTCCATTCAATATTGGTTGAGTCCAAATTGACCCGACATTCCAAATAATATAAAGCAGAGTCGTTCAAGTGGCGCAGCTTAAATATCTCGAACTTGCTGTAACAATCCTGAGAGAGATCGGCAAGTTCCTTCTGGGCTAGTTCTCTTCTTCTTTCAAGTTCCTTCCTGCGATTTGCCAAGTCCACTTCATCTTTTGCATTTTGCTCCTGCAACTGTCGCAGTTCAATAGTACGAGCATTGATGTCACCTTTGGTTTTTAACAGCGAATCTGCCTTTTGTAGTTCTCCTTCAAGAATGAATTTGCTGATACGAGTGTTAAATTCATCTAATAGGTCGTAGTCAATCCTTGAATAACGATCGGCCATATCGCCAATAAGTTTCTCGTTATTCTCTTGATCCTCGAATAGTTTTTGAAGTCGTTCCTGGTATTCCTGCTTACTAATTTTGTTTTCCTCTTTAAGCATCTCAATTTCATCTTCACGCTGTTGTAATTGACGTTGGAGATTGCGACGAATTCTACGTTCTATTTGTAGTTTATCATCTAATTGCTGCTCTTGACTTTCAAGAACTAGGACTAACGGATTCTTCGAATAAGCATACTGACGTGACAGGACATCAGGATCAGTAATAACGTAACCTTGCTTCTGCACATTTTGCAAATAGTAACTGCTGCCAGGAAGAGAAAGCACGAATGTGCCATTGCTACCGCTTAGCACTGCATTGCGTCCTTTCACTGTTACCATAGCACCCGAAAGCCTTGTGCCTTGAATCACTATTCCGTTGTTTGCCAAACGCCCCTTTGTCTTGACATAACCTTGTTGGGTCTGAGCCTGTAGCATCAAAACAGACAAAAAGCCCAAAAACAAAATTGCAGTTCTTTTCATATTCTCTTATTGTTTATATTGACAATATTTGTATTATCTTACCAATCATTTTACATTTAGTGAATCCATCGTCGGATGGCAAGTTCTCTCTCGTCCATAAGAACTTTCTCAAAATCAATGCCCATTGCACGAAACTCATTGCAAAGGAGCGAGTTCTCCATCAGAAGGTTTGTGGCTCCATTCATTGCTTTTGTGAATGCTGCATCATCTTCTTCTTGATTTTCTAACTGAGGGATATTCTTGGCCATCATGTCAAATAGTGTCTTGATATTATTGCGATTATCTTGAAGATTTTTTGATCTTGGATCAATGACATTCTTCAAGAAACTTGCTAGTGTTTTGGCTCCAATCTCACCTGGGAAATTTTTTCTTGTGGCAGTCATTAGTACCAACGATACCAATTCAAGGTGGGTAATACCCATCTTGGAGGCAATAATTTCCAATAAATATATCTCCATTTGAGTACTTTCTCCATCAATTCCCATTACACGGATTAGTTTGACAAGGTAGTCTGATTTATCTCTTCGTTTAGCAGGCATATGTATTTTCACCCCTTCGTCGAAACCCATCATACAATCTTTAATGGTTTCTTTTGATATACCTTCTGACTGACAAATATCAACAATAATTGTGCGTTCTGCTTCGGAAATCTTACCATCAGCAATCGCAATTGCCACTAAGTCCTGTGCCAATTTAAAATCAGCATCAGACACATCATTGAATAACTTGGCTAATAATCCCATAACTAAACTGAATATTTATAGACTATCATATTTAAGTTTAAAACTGGTTTCAACGACGCCGAAGTCAAGCAACTTAAAATCAATAGGATATCCGGCATTCTTTGATTCGTTATCTAACTCCTGCCATGGTTTCAAACAATTGTGCTGTTTTGTACGTTCATCGCAAATATGCCCATTGGCATTGTTGACATATCCCTCCATCTCATGTGCAGCGTTCCAACGGAGGTGCTCTGTTATGGCCAAATTCAACATCAGCAGTTTCTCTGGGCCATGGAGCTGCGGATAATCAATAGTCGCCTGCTCTCCAGTACGGGAGTTCAAAGCCCTCATCGCAAAGTCTTTGGCTTTCTCCTTGCCTATGGCTTTCTCCAAGAGTTGGACCTTAGTAAGGGCATGGAGAGCATTCGACCGATCCTGATCCTCCTTACGACGTATCTTGCTCATGCGTTCCCACTTGGTCCCGTCTTTCGAAGTCATAATATCATTACGCCTTTTTTCCCAAGTACCTTCATCATTGTTTGGATCAATCTGCAGGCTGCGATATTCTTCATAATAGTGACGTCCCTCCTCCTGAAACTTGTCCTTTACAACCAATTCATAAGTGTAAATCCTTTCATTCTGACCAAATAGCACGATTTTTTTGACGGGATTCTGACCATCATTACTTAAACGCAGATTGTAATGTTTTGCAATCTCATCCAAGTGTTTAAAAGGTCCTTTTTCATATGCCCGCACATAAATACAAAAATGGTCTAAATTATCTCTTTTCTTTCGAATGTAACACAAAATATCTATAGCGACAGTCATATTCTGTTCATCATCACCTGTTGCAACCACTACATAGTTTAGTTTTTCAAGAATGGGATCTAATACTTTCGTGTAAAAATCTATTGAACGATAATCATAGGAATATAATCTAATAAAAGAATTTTCTCTTTCTGTTGAGTCCTCACATTCGTTTTGTCTGCATTTCAAATTATCGTCGCAAATCTTGTATTTTATGCCGGGTATTTCTGTAATGAAATGTCCTTCCAATTTTGGCATATCACTATCCACAATATGACAATAGAACGGACTTCTTTTTGAATCATGTTCTGTTGAGTATTGATTGACAAAAGCACCATATTCATAAAGAAACTCCACAGCCTCTTGTCCTGTCTCTCCAAAGCCCACAACCAGACTCGTAAATTCGGATGAAACAGCACCAGGATTGTCCTCTTGCAAGGACTTCACATTAACAAAGTTAACTGGGTGATTCTCTGCCTTCTGTTTTAAATACTCCATTGCCAAATGTGAGGAGTCTATTATCCTGATTTCAGTTCGTTTATCAGCTTCAATACCTAAATCCTCAATGACCTTGTTTACACCATTTCGACGCGCATGACAGTATATCGTGGTCTGATACTCTGGGGCGTTTACCAATTCATCCTTTGCAAGAATTACTGTCGCGCGAACATTTGCATCACGGTCTTCTGAAAGAAAGAATACATGTAACTGAGCATTCTCGACAAGGCTCAACTTCTTTAATAGGCACCTAACTGTCTCCAAGCCCATATTTCCCCATATATTAGTTGTGTCCTTTTCCAAACTAAAAATATCACAACTGGCTATTGCAAGTGCTCTACGATCGTTCTCGTCGGCATCGGTGAAAGTTTTCCGTTGATGAGTCAACATGTTTACTATATTTTTCCATCCGTCTGTCTTGTCATCATTTTGTTCCGTTTTTCCCACAAGACTGTTCTCTATAAAAACAATAACAGACTGCAAATCCTTCCTATGAATATCATTAGCCAATAACTTTGACGCATCATTTAATCCGAAGAACAGATACAAATGATTCCTATCTTCTTTTATCTTCATATGCTTAATATGCAGGTAGGCCATTAGTCTTGACAAAACTAAACTCATAATAAGGATGGTCGTACAAATAACTGCGACAAAACAAGTGCATATTATCATACCTTTCAATACATCATATTCATGTATGGCATCAATAATGTTGCTATCAATATTCACCAAAAACATACCAAGCGAAGCAATGGCCGACCGTAGTAATAACTCTGCTCCAACATGTGGTTGCTTGACCAATCCAATAGCGACAAAGTAAATAGTCCAACCGCAACTCCATACCCAAATCATCACCTTAGCCAATAATACTAAATTACGCTGTCGTCTAAACGACTCTGGCAACTTCAATATTTCATCTTGGCTTACAACACTATGCCGGTAACGTTGAATAAGAGCCCATATGACAACTATTGTAGAGCCAATTGTCATTGCTACTGGTAATGCAAACCATTCTCCGTATTTCTGATTATTCAAGTTATTTGGCATGCAGCCGAATACAAACAAAACACTCAAGAAAGAAAAGATGATAACAACTTTTGCTGACATCGACTTATGACGGAA
>Ga0265301_10002111_pt1 | contig 23887 bp, 18 predicted proteins | sample AusTroGonzalo_MG_2_FD_193488 | JGI IMG/M metagenome (GOLD analysis project Ga0265301, IMG submission 193488) | Bovine rumen microbial communities from tropical cattle in Woodstock, Queensland, Australia - Gonzalo_04 | ecosystem: Host-associated > Mammals > Digestive system > Stomach > Rumen ... | reverse complement strand
TTGGTATAATATCACACGATATATTTTCGTTTTGGCGATAGAAACCATAATCATCACCACGTGCGAAATTCGTATTTAATAACATCATAATTAAGATTGCAATAACATATCGCATATTGTTTTATCTGGTGATTTATGGTGTTGGTGTATAATTTTCAGTGACTGGTCTTTCCAATGGATAATAAATTGTGACGGGGGTTCCTGCGGCATATTGTTCGGCAAGCCAAGTTTTAAGCTCATCTACAGTAGAAAATATACCCTTTGCCCCTAGGTGAATACCATTTGTCTGATAGTTCCCAAGTAGAATACCAAATTGGGTATTCCAGCCACGTTGAAAAGGAAAGTGTGTACAGGATATTTGCGCCCCATAAAGCCAATTTGCCATTGGTAACAAGAATGTCCAATCATTACCAGAATATTTTCGCCAATCTTCCGTTCCATAAAGCACCTTGATACCAATGCGTCTTGTGATTTTTCCAGTGGCTGTATTGTATGTATCTGCGATAAGGTTGCTGTCTGTGCCGACCGCACGTAAAATTAAATTCCCGTTTTGATAAAATACTGGGTATACCGGATTTGTCGGACTTGGGGTGCCAGATTGCGACCATGATCCAACTATCAAATCTGCATCCAACCAACCCGAAAATGTATATCCTCGCTTGGTTGGTGGGGTTGGTGGGACGACATCATTTCCAGATGTGCACGAAGTGGTTTGGTAAAGTGTTCCGTCCACATACCAATTTGTCGTTTGTGCAAATGTATTTGCACAAATTAACATGCATATAAATATGAAACATACAAGCCGTTTCATGACTCCCCCATTTTTAACAACAATAAACCGCCAAAAATATCAGGCGGTTGGAGGCTAGAAACAATTCAGACTGAAATTGTGTGCTTTATTCAATATATTCAGCGACCCTCCAACCTGATTACAGTTGGAGAAGTTTTGTCACTATGGACACAGTCTGCAAAGGGTTTCTAGACCCCGTCGGGAAAAACCTTCCCGACACGGTGATTTTATCATTTTTTTGCTATTTTGTGCAAGTGAATTTTTTACTAATTTTTTGCCATTGGATGTGCGTGATTATACACATCCATAATTTCTGCCATATTTACACGGGTGTACAATTGGGTTGTAGATAACGAAGCGTGCCCCAACAGTTCTTGCAGACTGCGTAAATCTGCACCGCCTGCCAACAGAGACGTCGCAAAAGTATGGCGCAAGGCGTGTGGCGTCACATAATCAGGTAATTGAAGATAATGACGTATTTTTTCAATAACTTTTTCCGCCATGCGCGCACTCATTGGTAAACCACGAACACTACGAAACAGAGGGGCGTTTAAATCGTGCCCAAAAGGACATACTTTTGTATATTTTTCCAATGCGGTATAAACAGCCGGCAAAACAGGAACTATGCGTTCTTTGTTTCCTTTGCCCAAAATACGCAAAGATTCTGGTTCGCCGACAATATCAGAATTTTTCAATGACAAAGCCTCTGAAATTCTGAGCCCACACCCAAATATCAATACTACCAAAGCCCAATCGCGTGCCGCAACCCATGGTTCTGTGCTATCAACGGCACGTATTGCCGCATGCATATCTGCTACGTCGGTTGTTTCAACCGCCTTGGATAGCTTACGTTCAACCTTAGGCGATGATATTAAACTGATTGCATCATTTGAAATGTTCTTATATTTTGCCAACCATTTATAGAAAGTTTTAACCGAAGATAAAGCGCGAGCCGTTGATTTATGGCTTAATTTTCGACGTGTTCTGTCCGCTAACCACGAACGAAAAAACAGAGTATCTAATTTAGCAATATCGGCAATACGTGCTGGTGTATCATTGAATTTTACAAAGAAATTTAATAAATCTAAGATGTCTGTTTCATATGCCGTTATCGTATGAATTGAATAACGTTTTGTATTTCCCAGATAGTCTTTAAATTCATCAATTATTTCATTCATTGCTTTATTTTATTTCAAAAACGGCGGACACAGATACGGTCAATTCGGTATCTTTACTGACAAAACTGCCACCTGTATCTAATGCAGATTCTGCAACCGCTGCTTTGGCGGACATTAAACGATAATTTGCATACGGCGTTTCGTTGTATGATACATTACCATAAGATACAGACAGTAATTTCCCAGCACGCTTTTTGTCGGGATTTACTAATGCGTTTGCACGTGCGCGTGCATTGCTAAGCGCGGTGCCTAAACACTTTTCCATAACAGGTTTCATTGTTTCATTGCTTGTGAACATTCTTAGATTTTCAGTATAAACATTTGGAGTGCCTGCAAATTTATTCAAAATGGATTCGATTTTATCCATACTGTTTGAAGACACTTCAACCGCAATTCTGGTTTCTGTACCTAATATTTCAGATTTTTGTGTGGTGTGGTTCCATTCGCTTTTTTCATACGAACTGAATTCCGTAGTTTGCATTTTAACATCTTGCGTTTTCAAAAAATCAGTAATCGCCGCCATTTTTTGTGTTGCCAATTTCATAGATGTTGCCGGATTTTTATCCACAGTTGTCACGCGCAAAGTAATTGCAGTTCTGTCTTTTGGTGCGGATGTCAAACATTCGCCAACAACGCTAATTGTCCGTGGAGCAGGTGACTTTTTCATTCCAACGCCAACCAATATTCCCAAGAATATGACAACCAAAAGTGGAATATCAGTATATGTTTTTTTCATGCTCTCTCTCCATAATTTTTTGTTATCCTAACATAAGTTTTTTTACTTTGTTGACGGTTTTATCAGCCACAATACCGGCACGCATTGCCCCGTCCTGTAAGACCACATCAATCTCAGATTTATTAGCCATCAGTCGTTCATATTCTTTGCGTGGTGTGGATAAAACAGAATTGATTTTTTCAAACAAAATGTTTTTAGCCGTTCCATATCCCATTCCACCATCGATGAACATTTTACGTAAATTTGCAATTTCGTTTTCGTCCGCAAAATGTTTATATAATTGGAATATTGTTGATTCATCTGGATTTTTTGACTCTTCCGGTGTTTTGGAATCGGTTATAATTCGCATAATCTTTTTCTTTAATTCAGATTCAGATGCAAATAGTGGTATAGTGTTATCATAAGATTTGCTCATTTTACGACCGTCTAAGCCCGGAATAATTCCATTGTCTTCACCAATCATAGGTTCAGGCATTTTGAATACATTTCCATATATGTTATTAAAATATCCTGCAATATCACGTGCAAATTCTACGTGTTGTTTTTGGTCAGCACCAACAGGTACTAAATCAGAATTATAAAGTAAAATATCCGCCGCCATCAATACGGGATAGGTATAAAGTCCCATATTTACCCCAGCGTCTGCATCCGCGCCAGATTCGGCATTTTTTTCAAGCACAGCCTTGTACGAATGGGCACGATTCATCAGTCCCTTTGGGGTGACGTTCATCAAAAAATTGGAAAGTTGATATACGCCCATAATGTCCGATTGACGAAATAAAATTGCATTGTCTAAATTTAATCCCAAAGCCATTAGGCATGCAGCGATTTCATATGAATATTGTTTAATATCATTTGAATTTTTTATTAAATTCAGCGCATGCAAATCTGCGATAAATACGAAAGTTTTATGCTTATTTGATAACTCTATTACACGCTTTAGCGCACCAATATAGTTGCCCAAATGGGGGGTCCCAGTTGGTTTTATACCTGTCAAAACAATTTTATTGTCCATATTTAACCTTTTTATATCGCTTTATGATACCATAATAATAATGAAAAATCAATATGTGCCAATGAAAAAAGCCCATATTAAACGGGCTTTTTTTATAAGAGAACACAAATTCAAAATATTATCTTGAATAGAATTCAACGACCAATTCAGGATACATTTGAACAGGATACGGAACGTCTGCAAATGCAGGAACGCGCGTAAATGTTGCAGTGAAATTCGCACTGTCCACAGTGATATAATCTGGGAAATTGCGTTCGCCAGATTCCAACGCCAACACAACCAATGGCATTTGTTTTGCTTTTTCACTGACTGTGATAACGTCACCTGGGTTTACACGATAAGAAGCAATTTTCACGCGTTTACCATTGACATAAATGTGTCCATGGCTGATCAATTGACGAGAAGAGAACACAGTTGGTGCCAATTTGGAACGATAAACAACTGCATCCAAACGTCTTTCCAACAAACCAATCAAATTTTCGGGTGTGTCGCCTTTCATATTATTGGCTTCTGCATAGTATGCATGGAATTTCTTTTCGCCGATATTACCATAATAGCCCTTCAAAGTCTGTTTTGCGCGCATCTGTTTTGCGTAATCAGAAGAAGAAGCCCCGCGAGAAGTTGGACCATGTTGTCCTGGTTTGTATTTACGTTTGTTAAACGGAGATTTAGCCTGACCCCAAAGGTTTACACCCAATGAACGGCCGATTTTTAATTTGCGAGTATTGCGTTTTGCGCCAGCTCTTGCCATAATATAATCCTTTTATTTTGGTTTTTCTTGGTGCCGAACATTCCACAGAATCCTTATCTCTAATGGGACCAAAAGACACCATTGATTATTCAGTTCTGGTTATCCAGCGGGTGCATTCTAAACTTTTTTTTTGATAAAATCAAGCAAATTCGCGAAATACAAACAAAAAACACCCAATTTTTAGGTTGGGTGTTTTTAATAGTTTTATTTCAACACAAAATGAACACTATATTGCGGTTTTTTGTCGGCACCCAGGGCAGCACGAACAACTTTGTTTGACGCAGCTTGAACTGCCTTGTGCAAATTGTTTTTATCTTTGCGTTCGGTCTTGGTCAATTTATCAATCGCATTAGTGATTTCAATTTGTATCTGCCGTTTCATAAACCCTGTATCGTCGCTTTCAAAAATACCAGCACTGGAAACCTCTGGGACGCCTTTTAAAAATCCGCGTTTGTCCACGGGTAAGGTGACAAAAATTGCACCATTAGAGGCAATTTTTTTGCGATTTTTATAAACCTGGTCATCGGCACTGCGTTCAGTTTCACCTTCCATGACAACAAAACCAACTGGTACAGATTCACTGACGTATGGTTCTTCGCCATCGGACAGGGCGACCACATCGCCATTATGCACCAACATCATATGTTTTGCACCACCGCGTTCCATTGCCATTTTCCCATTTAACATTTCAGATATATATTCCCCATGCATTGGAATTGAAACCTGGGGGTGTACCATTTCGTAAAAACGTTCAAATTCAGGACGTCCCGCATGTCCAGATGCGTGGATGTGGTCTGTATCAAATATAGTATGAGTCTTTATTCCCATACGTGCCAATTTGTTATAAAGATATGAAACATCTTGTTCGCGACCTGGAATAATAATAGCACTGAATATAACCGTATCTGTCGGCATCAATTTTAATTCTTTAACATGCCCGTTGCAAAGACGCGTCAACATAGCATATTTTTCGCCCTGAGAGCCCGTCAAAAATATAGCTTGTTTTTCCGCTGGCAAATCTTTGATTTCTTCAAATAAATACACATCATCTTCTTTTAAATAGCCTTCTTTGATGCCAATTTCACGGAATTCTGGCAAACCAACATATGGTACAGGACTTGGGTTGCTGCGTTCTTTGATTGCAGCAACACGTCCCGCGGCACGTGCAGCCTCTGCGAACATTTTTATACGTGCTAAACTGCGTGAATATCCTGTCACGAATACGCGTCCCGGGGCACCTTTCATAACCTCTGCCAATGCATCACGAACTTGAATTTCTGTTGTTTGTGGTGTTTGACGTTCGCTGGAAGTTGAATCACAAACACACGCCAATAATTTGGGGTCTGATCCAATCTCGGCCAAACGTTCATAATTAGTATTATCTTCGATTGGGTTGCCATCATTAAATGTCCAATCGCCTGTATGTAAAATTTTTCCAGCAGGTGTTTTGATTATCAACATTTGTGCTTCTGGGACTGAATGAGTCACATGGAACGTTTCCACAACAAACGGGTCCAAATCTAACTGGGCACCATGATAATCAAATTCAACAATATCTTTGTCTGGGTCAAAATCCATTTCAATCCCAGCAAATGTTCTGCGTAAAATTTCAGCCGGAAAACGCGTGCAATATATAGGTTTTCTGAATTTTGGCCAGATATATTTTAACGCACCAATATGATCTTCGTGACCATGTGTCATTACAAATGCGATAACATCCTTTTTATGCTTTTCAAGCCACGCTGTATCACAATATTGAACATCGCCCGCGCCAATTTCTTCTTCTAAAAATCCCATACCGCAATCGACGACAAGGTATTTGCCACGATATTTGTAAACATACATATTTTGTCCGACGTGTTCCAAACCGCCCAACGCCAAGAAATATACTTTGTCATCATTTGCGTCAGATTCATGTGCTGGTTTATCAGAAATCACAGGGGATCTTTTTGCTTTTGCTTCCGTTTCTTTGTGTAATTTTACCATTATTAAACATCCTTTGAATGTGCAATTTTAATATATTTTTACCTTATAAAAAATAACGTTTTTTGCGGTTAAAATCAAGAGAAAAACAAAAATATGTTGACTTAGGCCTCGGATATGCTAAGTTTTTTCCTATAAACTAAACAGGATGAATTATGGTTAAAGAAACAAATACATATAACGAATACTATGAACGTGGATTTCTGGCAGGGCGTAATATGCGCGACAGAAAACTTATGATGGGAGATAAATCTTATGCGTCTAAATTTGCAGATGCCCGTAAAAAATATTCTGAACGCGTGAATTCGAAAGTCATATTAAGAATACAAGAAGAAATCAAATATACAAGATTAAATAGACAAATAAAGACAAATCAAAGAAAAGAAAAGATTGTAAGCAATTTTATATTTTCTGCTGTTGTTGCTGTGTTTTTGTTTGCAGGGGTCGAAGCACGTGATTTTTTCAATACAGAAATTTCACAACCAGAACAAAAGACTACAACAATAAAGAACAAACTACGTGGGGCGGGTATAATTGCTATTTATGGGTTGATTGGAATTTTAATGGGCGGTGTTTGGAGTAGCAGAACCAAAAAAGAATGGTCAATAAAAAATGCAGATGAATTTTATAATCGCTTGGTTGTTCGCTATTTTGATAAATTGCATTCCGAAAAACCAGAAATCACAGAGGATGCTATAAAAACATTTAACCCTGATTTGGCACGTGTTGTGTGTGGTTTGTTGACGGCTAATTTATCGAAGCAAGATATAGCAAAACTGGATAATTTAGCACTTACAATGGCTTCCGATTTAGGAAATGGTAATATTGATGCAAATCTGATTGATATAGAAGAAAAAATGGCAAAAGCAATAAAAATTGTTGATAAAGCATTGAGCAAAGACCCAAGATTGCAACAGGCAATAATTGATGCCTATATGGGTAAGCTTCCATATTCAACATTTACAGTTGCTGGTCATTTCAAAATGTCAGAATTGCAGTTATAAAAAATTTTTTCTCTCATACGAACCGAGGGGCAACTGCCCCTTGTTTTTTTATAAATTTCTGGCGCACCCAGCGTATTCACTCGGCATAAATGCCTGCGTGGCAACCGTGACGATTTTGGTGCGCTAACGCTTCCAAAATCTACTTAGTTGTCGAACCTTGGTTCAAATCCCGGGTTGCACAACATAAATTAAAACCGGCAAAAAGCCGGTTTCAATTTCTGGCACACCCAGCGTATTCACTCGGCATAAATGCCTGCGTGGCAACCGTGACAATTTTGGTGCGCTAACGCTTCCAAAATCTACTTAGTTGTCGAACCTTGGTTCAAATCCCGGGTTGCACAACATAAATTAAAACCGGCAAAAAGCCGGTTTAAATTTCTGGCGCACCCAGCGGGATTCGAACCTGCAATCTTCGGCTTCGGAGGCCGACGCATTATCCAGTTGTGCTATGGGTGCATATACGTATATATTATATTACTTTACTTTGATTTTCAATATTTGTTTAATCATGGATTTGCCTAGAATCTTTTTTGCACAGACTCTTACTGCTGAATACAACTTTGTTTGTGTTTTTATACCGAATAATCTGGGTTTTATATACTCTGGTCTGCAAAGGGGTGTTAGTTTTTCAATACCATATCCGTAATAATAGGGGGTTCTTAGTGTGTTTATAAATACAAAAGCCATGGATTCAGAAAGTACGCCATCTAAATCTAACAAGGCACATACATTATCATCATTGTCTAACACAATATTTTTAAAATTCAGGTCAATATGACATAAAGCATTTGTAGTTGAATTTAATATTTTAGAAAATATAATTGCAACTTTTGCTGTAAGAGGTATTTCAATTTTTTTATCAAAATTGTACGGTATTTGTGCCATTTTATAAGATATGTCGAACAATTGTTTATATACATTCTCCATTTTTTCTTTTGAAATACCTTCTTGTATTCTTTCATATAAAAGTTTTCCTTTGATAAAAGGGTAGGTTTCACAATATTCTCCGCCAAAATTATATAAAGAAACGTCAGGGACTTTTATTCCATTAGAATTTAATAGTTTGCTGACATAGTTATTATGTTTAGCCACATTTTCAGATGAAAATCTGCATACAAATTCATTATTATCTTTGTCTTTTACAATATATATATTATGTACAAAACCTTTGTTAAAAGGTTCGTGAATTCCAATGTTATCAGGATATATCTTTTTTATATTTAAAATCTGTCTTTCTGTTATATTCATTTATTAAAGTGCCAACATTGCTAACATAAAATCATCTAAATCACCGTCCAACACTGCGCTGGAATCAGTTTTTTCGACATTTGTTCGAACATCTTTGACCAGTTGGTATGGATACAGAACATAGTTTCTTATTTGGCTGCCCCATTCAATTTTTTTCTGATTTGCCTTAGCTGCTGCATCTTCGGCTGCACGTTTTTGCAATTCTAAATCGTATAACTTAGAACGCAACATTTTCATCGCCATTTCTTTGTTTTGAATTTGACTGCGCTCATTTTGACAAGTCACAACCGTATTTGTCGGAATATGAGTAATACGAACTGCGCTGTCTGTTTTATTGACGTGTTGACCACCAGCACCAGACGAACGATATGTGTCAATTCTCAAATCTTTTTCGTTTATATCAATTTCTATGGAATCGTCAATGTCGGGCCACACATCAACCGATGCAAAACTTGTTTGACGTTTTCCATTTGCATTAAATGGTGAAATACGAACCAATCTGTGTACACCAATTTCGTTTTTCAACCATCCGTATGCGCGTTCACCAGATATACGGAAAGTAATACTTTTTAGTCCCGCAACATCACCGGGATGATCTTCGACTGTTTCAATAGAAAAACCGTGTCTTTCGCACCATCTGGTGTACATACGTGCTAACATTTGCGCCCAATCCTGTGCTTCTGTGCCACCAGCACCAGCCTGTATAAACAAAAACGCATTATTGTTATCAGCGGGTTCATGAAACAGCGTTATAAATTTAGCTTTGTGTGCCATATTGGCCAAATTTGCAATGGCATTATTTACATCAACATCTTCGGGCGATAATTCGTATAATTCGACTAAATTATTATATTCTGTTTCTAAATGTTCTAATTCAGATAACTGTTTTTCAAGGTTGGATTTTTTCTGTAAAATTCCACGTGCATAGTCAGGATTATCCCACAAATCAGATGCATTAGAGATATTTGATAGTTTTTCTATTTCTGCTTTGATTTTATTAGGGTCAAAGAAACCCCCTGACGGCAGAAATGTCGTCATTGATTTGTACTAAAATATCGTTATTTATAACTGTCATGCTCTGAAATATACCAGCAATAAAAATTAAATCAACTTTTTTTATGATTTTACGTGAAAGTTTTATTGCGTTTTGTTTGTAATTATGGTAAAATACCTTCTAACGAGAGGGATATTCCATGAATAAATTTTTAATGGCGTTTGGGTGTGTTGGTGCTTTTGTATTGGGAAATACTGCGTTTGCGGTGTCTGCAGGGACTGTTGCTACCGATACGGCACGCTCTTCGGTGGTATACACAACAACGAAAAATAATGGTGTTGGAAAAACTAATAACACTGGAACGCGTGGTCAGCAAAACGCTATAAATTCTTATATCCAGAATCAAAAAAATACATATTTCTTGATAACTCAACCTGATGTTGATACTGCATGTCGTGAAAGAATTTATAAATGTTTATCTGATTATTGTGGCGACGTGACTGTTGTTCCTGGGCGGACTTCTGGACGTTGTTCAAATGGTTTCGCATCTGAAAGTGAATTATATAATTATGCTTTGTTGTGTTTGCAGAAAGATACTTCAATCTTATTACCGCAATATAATACTGTGACCAAGAACGGATCGGGCGGAATGAATACTGCCGCGCGTTTGTGCCCGTCTTATGTTCAACAGGAAGTAATGTCATATCTATCTATGGCAAATATGGCGGATAAACTGACAAAATCACATTCTGATTTGTGTTTGCAACGTCGTCGTGAGCTAGAGGCTGCAATGGCGTGTCATTCTGTGGCTTTGACATATGGTAATGAAACCGATAGCAAATTAAAATCCATGCTTTATGATTATTGTGGATCTGGGGTAGAGGGTGGCTCTGCCGAAATGGTGACTCGTTTTGCAAATGCAGGAAATGTTGGGGCAAACATTTGGGGTTGGGCTGATAAAATAATCGGTTTAGATTTGAATTCCAAAGGTAATAATTGGGAAGCGGCTGTTGACGCTGTTTTGGCCAGTTATACAAATCGTATGAATTTAGCGTGTGGCGATGATTTGAAATTAAATACAGTGTCACACGGTTCTGATGATGGTTATACAAATCTTCAGGCGGCGGCTAATTTGATTGCAGAAACCGCATTTCCAACATCAACAAATAATGCACAAAATCCATATGCAAACCAAAGTGTTTTTATGGAGGTTACATCTTTGTCCGAAGTCTATGATTATTCGACGGCTAATCAGGTTGTAAAGGCCGGTTTAACGAATAATGCGTTGACTCAGAATTCGTTTTTAAGCAGTTCACAGATGATAAATATGCAAGATGCGTATAAACGTGGAACCAAGGTTTTTGTTTTACGCGATAGTTTACGTTGTTATACCGTTCCTGTCGCAACATTGACTCAATCTGAAACAGCATTGATTGCACAAGCGTTTGCGAACTGTGTCAGTAAATAACAAAAAGTATTAAATTAAACCGCCGTTTTGGCGGTTTTTTTATTGAAAAAAATCATAACAAACTTGATAGTTGTTTCGTTTTTTGGTATAATTGCTTGAAATGAAAATATCCAGAAGACATTTTTTAAAGACAGTTAGTTTTAGTGCTTTGGTGATTGGTATTTCACCACGTCTCGCATTCGCTGCACCTAATTCTTTGAAAAATATACGCACTGGTTTGCAACCTAGCGATAAAACCAGATTGGTCATAGAAACGTCGTCACGTCCATCTTATTCTTTGTCATACGGTGAACAACAACTTATTGTGACTTTGGCAAATACAAATGGCAAAAGCGATATAAAGGTATCTTTGGCAAATGGAACATTGATAAAACGTGTCACCCAGATTCAAGATGGAACACAATTAAAGATAGTGTCCACATTAAATGGTGCCATAGACGCTATTGAAAAAAATCAGATTATGATTTTAGATCCAAATGGCGATAATGGTTATAGATTGGTTATTGATTTTAAGGCTGGAACTGGGCGTGGTATAAATACTGGTGCATCTGATACAAATATACAGCCTCAGAATAATAATTCAGCCGTTAAAACGAATAATAAACAACATATAATTGTTATTGATGCTGGACATGGTGGCAAAGATCCAGGATGCATAGGTAAGGGTGGAACCCAGGAAAAAACAATTGTGTTATCTGTGGCGCGAAAATTGAAAAAACAATTGGACAGTAACGGATACAAAACATTTTTAACTCGTTCTGGGGATACATACTTGAAATTGGCTGAACGTGCAGAATTTGCAGAAAAAAAACATGCTGATTTATTTATTTCTTTGCATGCAAATGCAAACCCAAGCCGTGATATGAAAGGTTTTTCAATTTATACATTGTCTGAAAAAGCTTCGGACGAAGAGGCGCAAAAGTTAGCAGATTCAGAAAATGCTGCTGATAAAATAGATGTTGACGGTTTTGAACAATTTTCCAAAGATATTCGTGTTGCACTATCTTCATTACAACAACGTGCTGTTGCAGAATTAAGCGAAGGTTATGCAAACGGCTGTGCAAAAACAATGAATCGTGCGGCTATTGAACAACAACCTGGGCCTGCGGTTCGTCATGCACCATTTGCAGTATTACGATCAACTGTGCCGGGCGCATTGATTGAATTGGGGCATTTATCTAATAAGAAAGAAGAACAGTTATTGAAATCAGCTGATCACCAAAACAAATTGGTTGCTGCGATTGTAAAATCTGTTGATGCGTACGATTTTGATGTATAAAAAAAACGCCCGATCGGGCGTTTTGTTTTTTATTATATTAACATCCCAGAACCATAGGAACTTTGTTCAATAGCCAATTCTTTGAATAATACAAAAACATCTGCTTTTTTTCTTTGTTCTTCATTTTTATTCATATCTTCGATTAAATTTGCTGTCTTTATGAATTTATTTTTAGTCTTTTTAGCGGTGATTTTTGTTTTGCTGGCGGCCAATTTCAAAGTTTTTTGTTCAAGTTCTAACAAAGAACGTATTTTAATCATCAATGCTTTTATATCAGTTTGATTTTTTATTTTTTCGTTATTTAATTGCATAATCAAATCTTGATAATCACGAATTTTGGATGATAATTCTTGTACAGATAACATTTGTTGCTTTTTTTGGGCGTTTACAACGGCATTTGTAAAATTAATTAGTGCTTTTTCGTCGATTTGAGAATCGTGCCCTTTGACGTGTTCTAATGCGGTTGCAGGGCGATATTCAATAATTTGTTGAAAATATTTATCAGCATTGACAATTGCAGTACAAGCTTCCTCTTGCGTTTTACATGCTAATAATTTACGCAAACTATCTATCACTTTCATTTGAACTATATTTGCACTGGGTATGTAATTTTGAACAGCTTCTTGGGTATAGTTTAATTTATTTATAACATTAATCAATTCGGTTGAATAAATATCTGCACTAATCATGAATATATCCTTACTTGATTCTGTTTACTTTATAAAACATACCTTGGCGGCTGAAGTTTTTGATGTTTTTTGCACCAATATAACTGCCACAACTACGCAAAGCACCACAAATGTCATTGATAGTTGTTTGAATTGGGCCTGTGAACGGTACAAATTTGCATTCTACACCTTCGCTGGTTCCTGATTTAGTTGTTTCGCCATAATTTGCTTGTTGTGCGCGAAAACTGCTCATTCCCCAATATTCTTTGAAATATTCTTGTTTGACTATTGGTTGATTTGTTTCTGCATTTATTTCATTTGTTTGTGTAAGTTTTATAACCTTGTTGCTGTCAGATTCTTCGCATCCTGCAAACATAGAGCCCGACATACAAAAATCTGCACCTGCAACAAAGGCCTTGCAAAAATCACCGTTTTGTTTGAATCCACCATCTACAATCACATAACCACCAACCTGATGTGCAGCATTTGCACAATCTATGGTTGCAGATAATTGTGGACGACCACAACCTGTTTGATTTCGTGTCATACATATTAAACTGGGGCCGATGCCTTGTTTTACTAAATTTGCACCAGCTAAAATCAATTTTTGTGTTTCGTCGCCACTGCAAACATTGCCAACAGCGATTATTTTATCAGGATATGTTTCGCGTAATATCTTTACACAATCTGTTATTTCTGGAATATAGGCATTTGGAACATCTAATAAAATGCTGAACTTAGCATCTGTTGCGGCTGTAATATCATCCAATTTTTTTAATTCATTTTCCCAATTTCTTTTTCCAACTGTGATAAAAAGGCGGGACATGGCAGCGCATCCATCAACACCATCATCGTCAATTGCGCCTTTGTTATCAGGATTATTTTTTATATCATTGATAAAATCTGTGATTTGTGTGGCTGTATAAAATTTATGCAATGTTGCACACATTTTATTCTTTAACAACTCTTTTGCAACGGCAAACGCGCCAGTTTGTGTCATATTCGATGACATAATAGGAATGCAACGTAATGCTAATTTTTTAAAATGTCGTATAATATCTACTTCGCTTCTGTGGTTTATAGTAGTTGTCTGTGGTGCAATCAAAACATCGTCAAAATCAAGCTGGATATCATTGTGTATAATCATATTATGTCCTCTATAAAACAGGTGGCGGAGACGAAGGGGTTCGAACCCTTGATACAGTTGCCTGTATACACGATTTCGAGTCGCGCGCATTCAACCAGCTCTGCCACGTCTCCATGTATTTTTACGCGAACATATTATTACAAATTAAACAAAAAATCAATTGTTTAATTTGGTCTTCTTTCCTGTTGGTTGTATAGAGCTTTTTGTGGTATAATGGACGTATGAAAACGTTTTATCAACAGGTTTATGATATCGTTGCTAAGATTCCATCTGGGACTGTTACTACGTATGGTGATATTGCAAAAATGTTGGGGCGACCACGTGCCGCTCGGTTTGTTGGATATGCGATGAATGCATCGTGCGAAACAGATAATTTACCATGGCATCGTGTGACTTTTTCAGATGGTAAAACATGGGATGGTGAATGGGAGCAGGTTCAACGTGATTTATTGACCTCAGAGGGCGTTGGTTTTACCAAAGATGGACGGATAGATGTTGAAAAATATCGGTGGCGTCCAGAATGTAAAAATTCCCTATGTAATTTGAGCGATTTACCACTTAAATTTTAATATTAGTATTTTTTAATTTTTGCAGTCGTGTCAATATAATATTAAAATTATTTAATAAATTGTATTATAGTATGTACCGACCTTTTCGATGTTTTTTTATATTGGTATTTTTGTGGTAAATTTTATGTTATTTTATAGGTGTAAAAGTTTGTATTAAACTAACGTAATAAAAATACTTTATTTTTTATAAAATATGGTATCATATTGTGGTAAAATATAATGTATGAACAAAAGGTTTTGATAATGAAGCGTTCGGATATTATAAGAAGTTTGCAAGTGCAATTTAAAAATATGCGTTCGTCAGATGCAATGGCAATGTTAGATGCTGTCATGAATGAAATGATGGATGCGGTTGCAAATGATAAAAAAATAGAGGTGCGTGGTTTTGGTACTTTTCAAGCACGGACACGTGCAACGAAAAACGGGTATAACCCTAGTACTGGTGAAACAATGTTTTTGCCTGCTAATAAAACGATATTATTTAAACCTAGTCGTGAATTAACAAAAAAAATGAATGGATAAAAAATGGCTTCTGGAATTAAAAATCATATTCGTGACAGATATGAACGTGTGCGTCGTTTAATGTGGATTAAATGCGAAGCATGCGGGCGTTTGGTGTATTACAAAGACTATAAAAACAACAAATATGTATGTCCGCGTTGTGGGCGCGCTTTTATTATGACACCAAAACAAAGATTTGATTTGTTGTTTGATGATGTTTCGTGGCAAAAATTTGAATTGCCTAAGAACATAGACGATCCGCTGAATTTTATAGACAGGGTATCTTATAAAGACCGTCTGACAGAGGCACGCACAGATACAGGGGCTAATGATGCAATATCTACGGCAGACGGCACAGTAGGGGGTATAAACGCGACGATTTGTGTTATGAACGGCGAATTTATGATGGGGTCTATGGGGCGTGCGGCGGGCGATGCCATAGTTGCTAGCATAGAACACGCGATTGAATTAAAAAATCCGTTTGTTATGGTGACGTGTAGTGGTGGTGCACGTATGCAAGAAAATATTTTAGCGTTGATGCAAATGGCACGAACCACGGTTGCAGTAAATAAAATACATGAAAATAAATTACCTTATATTGTTATCTTGACAGATCCGACGTTTGGTGGGGTTACCGCATCATTTGCCATGTTGGGCGACGTGCATATAGCTGAAGCTGGCGCTCGTGTTGGGTTTGCTGGTCGCCGTGTAATTGAACAAAATATACATGAAAAATTACCATCAAACTTCCAAACGGCAGATTATTTATACGAACATGGTATGGTTGATATGGTTGTTGCACGCGATGAATTAAAATCGTCATTGGAACGTGTTTTAAAAGTTTTGACTAAACAACCATGCGAAGCCAAAGTCATAGATATCAAAACACCAAAATTTGATGCACCTAAAAAGTCAAGAGATATGGGAAAAACGCCTGAATATGACAAAGTTTTAATGGCGCGTAATGAAAACAGACCTCATTTCTTAGATTATGTTTCTGGTATCGTCAGCGATTGGTCTTATTTAGCAGGTGACAGATGTTTTGGTGAAGACGCCGCGATGGGGTCTGGAATTGGCTTTTGGTATGGAATACCTGCGGTTATTATTGGTCAAGAAAAAGGTCGCACAATCGAAACGCGTCAACAACATCGATTTGGTATGCCCAATCCCGAAGGGTACAGAAAGGCTCAACGTATGATGCGTTTGGCGGAAAAATTTGATTTACCGCTTATTTCGTTGTTTGATACGGCGGGTGCATTTGCTGGTGGTGCTGCCGAAGAGCGCGGTCAATCTCAAGCTGTTGCATCAACAATATCAATGGGTTTGAAAATGCGTGCACCATACGTTGCCGTCAATGTTGGCGAAGGTGGTTCTGGTGGTGCAATCGCAATTGGCACTGGTGATCGCGTAATGATGTTAGAAAACGCAATTTATTCGGTGATTGCCCCTGAATCGTGCGCCAGTATTTTATGGAAAGATAATAAATTCAAGGCTCAGGCTGCGGCCGCGCTGAAATTGACTGCACGTGATATGGAATCATTGAATGTAATTGATAAAATTATTTCAGAACCGGCGGGTGGGGCACAACATGATTGGCAAACAGCGATGGAAATGGTGGCTAAATCGGTTGCAGATGCAATCAAAGAATTACGTGAAATTCCGGTTGAAGAATTACCATCGCAACGTGCACGTAAATTTTTATCGATGACTCGCGATGTTGAAATATATCAACCAGAACGGGTCAGCGAAGAAAAACAGATATAAACAATAAAAAAAACCGCAGTTTTGCGGTTTTTTTTAATGAATAATCAAAGCCTGTTGATGCCTTTTCCAAGCGTCGATAATTTTTGATAATGGTAAATCAGGATATAATTCTTCTTTTTGTGCTTTGTTGTTCTTGAATTCTTTGACAGCGCGATCAAACATACGATTCAAAGACATTTTTGTTTTGATTTCTATTTTTGTTGCGCCACATTGATAAAGAGCTAATTTGTCGCTGCATTTTTCTTTAACAACTTCAGATAATGGGATTATTTCATATATAACCGGTGTTTTTTTGCATCAGAACTTTGGTATAATCTTTCAAATATATTGTGCCAAAGCATTGTATCAAACGCATTATTACAAAAATGGAATACAGGTTTATTTATGTAAAGATTTTTCTTGTCTTTATCGTTTTCAACTGGTGCGGACGCTGTGAATTTAGTGCCATTTGGAATTGCAGATATATCATCAATGCCGCAAATTCGCTTGAAATAAGATTTTTTCAGTAACGATTTTATAATACTTTGTCATGCTGTATATAGCAATACAGAATTAAACTTTTGTCAATAATTTACTAGAATACAAATACGATATTATTTTTTATTGTCCAAATTCAGTATTTCATCTGGGGTTGCGTGATTAAGATTGTCAGTATTTTTATTACGTTTGGCTGGATTATCAAAAACCGTGTCTTGTCTAAGTTCGTAAAATACAGGAATACTGGTTTTTGCATAGGTATTATAAATATTACATTGAACATGCAGTGTATCTATTTGGACGCCGAAAAACGTTCCATTTCTTTCAGCAGGTAATGTTTCCAGCGTTTCATCACAATTGTCTTCATAGTTAAATATATAACCAGCGTATGAAAAAGCATTTGATGAACCAGTAATAGCAAAAATATCGTTTATTGTGCTGATAATAGTGCTTTTGCCATAATCCATAGAAGTATTTGACACATTGATTAAATGTGTTTTTACTTCAAGAAATTTTTCTATACGTGCATTTGCGGTCTCCATTTTTTCTTCAAGAGACAAAGCAGATGTATAGAAATAGGTTAAATTTTTGCAAATATTATCTTCATATTCTCGTGGCGATCCGAACAGATTTGATTTTTTATCGTGTCCTTTGCGAACGTTATGATTGTTAAAATCGTCTATGTATGTTGCATAGGTTGTGTATAAATTTGATGTTTCAGGGACGTATTTATATGTCTTTTTCACCAAAGTTTTGTTCAAGAATTCATCACAATTTATAAAATCTATCGCCACAGGGTTGATTTTTGCGTCGTTGTTATAATCTTTGTATCTGTTCAAAATAGCCGGCAAAGCGTTGACCGAATCGATATCTATAGGATTTGGCAGATATGCATTATTAAAATTAAAACTCGTTCCGTTATATTTCGCGTCATACGACACAAGAAATCTGTCTGTGTAATATTCGTTCAAAGATTCATCTTTGGGTTCGCATGCAAACGCGACAGTTGCCGCATAAGAATCAGGTGTACAGAATAATTCTTGGTTATTTATGTCATTGCCACAGCCAAGAACGCATCTTAAAAAACCTTCATTTGTGAAAATTCCGTAATATCCAGGCATATCTGGTTTTGTCTTTGACATATAATATTCATCGGTTGAATAAAGTTTGCCGCCCACAGGATAGATATATTGACTTTTTCTAGGCAAATCATATTGTCCTATCAATTTATTATGTTCCGATATGATTTGTTCCAAGAAGTTTTGACAAACATTTACTTTTTCATCAACCGACATATTTTGCGGAACAGACCGAGAGCAAAATTCGATTAAATCTGTCAAAGTTGTTTTTTCATTATGTTCTTTAATCAGTCGAACAAATGTATTTTTATCAATTTGTGTAATTGCCGGATTGTTCAGAACGGTTTGTATCGCTTCAAGCCGTATTTTTTTATTCATATCGTCGATATCATAATAATCCCCACCAGCAATAGCGATTACAGGCATCAGAACAAAAAACAATGGCATAATTACTTTCATTTCAATACCTTGGTACATTTTTCAGACACATTTACGACTTTCTTTATAGCGGCTATTTGAGTTGCGTTAAACACGGTTGCAGTCGCACTGGCAATACTGCCACCCACGGCCAGCGTATTTGCAGCAACATTTAATGTTTTTTCTTTGTCGTCCCCATGCATTTTGTCAGAATTCGCAGCAATACTGGTCGCAGTCCCAACACCCGCAGCAATCGCACCAATTGTTGATGAAACCGTTGCGCCTTTGGCGCGTTTTGTTATTGGTGACAAATCAAGATATTCGTAATCGGCACATTCATTATAAATATTTTGTGCCTCTGAAACATCGATTTCTTCGATTCTGGCCCGAACTATTGCACTTTTCAATGATTTAAGGTTTTTAACGCAATTATCAACCTTGTGTTGCAAATCAGAATCTACTTTGTTTTTATTTGACATTATCGCGCCGACAACATTAACCGTTGTGTTTCCAGCCAAAAGCCCAGTTCGCCAATTTCCCAGTTTTTTACTGCGTTTTTCTGCGTCTGCTATATCTTTTTGTAATTGCAAAGCCTTAGTATTTTCGTGTTCCGTTAAAATTTGTCTTAAATCTGCCCCAGAGATATTTATAGTTTGATACATAGTATTTTCATATTGACTGTTTTGGTTTTGTATCATTTGTTCAAGTTCTTGTTTCCATTGATTTGTTTGTTTGTCGATTTTTGATTTAGAAAAACCAGCCACAGTTGCCCCCACGCCTAATCCAGTAGCAACCCCAGACACAGCAGTATTTATTCCCGCCATTTTTTTCATATCATTTAAATCTTGATCAATATCGACACATGCGTAATATGTATTTTGCAACGCAGTATCTAAATCAGCTACATCCGCCCCAACGGCGACGTTTACAACGGCCAAAATCAAAGCAAAAGAAAATAAACCCTTCATGCCATTCTCTCTACGGCTGTAATGGTATCATAAACGGCAATCAAAGTAAAGCTTAAACACGCCAATTGGGCTCAAATTAGTGGCGGAGCGTATAGGACTCGAACCTATGGACCGCTATAACACGGTCACGGATTAGCAATCCGCTGCATTACCACTCTGCCAACGCTCCGACAGGGGCATATTATATAAGAATGCTTTAACAAAAGCAAGCATGAATTTTAAAATTTTAATATATCACGGCATGATTGTACAAATGCAAAAATGTATAATCGAATACGATTCGGATTTGAATAAAAAAGTATGTAATTTTATACCGTTATCCACATGTGTTTTGAATTATAAAAAATGAAATGACTTTTTTCATATTTCAAAAAAATCGTCAAGGGAAAAAAAGTAAAAATGCTGTTGACGAGTCTATTAAAAATTTTCTACACTGCATAGAGAAATGGATTGGAATGAAAGGGGAAAATAGCCGAATGCGCGGTTTTTTTAGGATTTTCATAGCATTGTTTCATATCTGGAAACGGTTAAGGCTGGCTGTGCGTTTTGCATTTTTGTGCATTATTGGTGCTATTGGAATTGCTTTTGCTTTGAACTATAACCTGGAAACCATCACGTTAACGGTAAATGGTGTCACGGAACGTACTATTTATGAAATGTGGTGGGAGTCTTGCTCTAATCACCATTGGTGTAACGAAAGTGGTTGGTCGTGGGACATTGGTAATTGTAATCAAAATATTAGTTACGTAAATGTTCCGTATCAATATTCAGAGTCCGAGTGTCCCCGAATAGAGATTTACGATAATACTGTGGTTGTTGATCGTGGCATAGGTGGTGGCGGCGACGACGGGGAAGAGCCAATCAAAGAAGAAGAAGAAGGTACCAAAGGTACAACAGGCGAAGAAGGTGGAGAAAAAGACGGCGGCAAAGGTGCTTCGACAACATATACATGTAGTACGTTTACGGGGTATTATACATCTACAACCGGTGGAACCCAGAAAATTGATGAAACTGGATATTTGCCACTTGATCACTGTCTGTTTAACAACAATGCAACGTTGTATGCGCACTTTTCTACATGTACTTGTACACCGGGGTCACATGTTACAGCATGTACTGTTGCAGGTATAACAACCTCTAACAAATGTGCATTTAATGTCACGTACGAAAGCGGGTATACCGGACCGTCAAGGATATATGGAATACCTGGTACTGGGGCCGTCACCAGTCCAAATGGGGTTGCGACCGTACAAACATACACGGTCACTTTAAACAGAAATGGCGGTTCGATGAATTCCAGTCCTACGACGGTATATCAAAAATATGGGTATGGTTATTATTCAAATTCCGGTGCAACCACTCAAATTACCGCTTTAACAACACTACCAACTAAAAGTAATAGTACATTTAGAGGTTTTTATAAGGGTACAGTAGTTGAACAAAATAAGTTCATAGATGCCAATGGAAATGTTGATCAAACCAAAAATACGTTATTTACTGCAAATACGACAGCATATGCACAATGGTCATCATGTACGTGCAGTACTTCCGATCCTGGTGTGGCAACATGTACTGTGGCGGGTGTTGGAACCGGAACATATGTAAACCGTTGTAAATATAATGTCACATTTAATACTGGATACACTGGCGATAGTGTTCAATATGGTACGGCGGGTGTTGGCGCTTATACGGCATATGCGACTTCGCTGGCTGTAATGTGTTCTCAGGGTTATTATATGCCTGCTGGGAGCGTTGCTTGTAGTTCTTGTCCAGCGGGTAAATATTGTGAAGGGATGACAGAACCAGATTATGCGCCACCTACGGATGTTGGTATAACTGGTGATATCGCCGCTGGTTATTACAGCAATGGTGCTGCATGGAGATCGACCCCGACCAGTAATGGGGATGGATGTGGGGCACGTTATAGTTGTGGTAAAGTAAGCGCGGGTTATTATAGCAATGGTGGTGGAACATCTGCAACACCAGTTGCGACGGGCAATGGATGTTTGTCTGGAAAAAGTTGCGGACCAGTAAGCGCGGGTTATTATAACAATGGTGGCGGAACAAGCGCAACTGGCAGTGTTGTTTCTGGTAATTCTGGCGGCGCAACCGCTGCTGGGTATTACAATACTGGTTGCGGAACCAGCAGCACTGGTGGTGTATGTTCTAAATCTTACAGTGGTGGTGTCTGCAATACCGGTTACAGTACGACATCAAACCCAGGAACCAGTTCATCGTGTAATGCATGCCCAGCGAATTGGGCCACTGATACTGGTGGCACCTATGCTGCCCATGATGCGATAACTGATTGTAAACGTTCTATCAATCTTAATAAGAATGGTGGGTCCGGAACGATTCAGGGTGTAACCGGAACTACCAGCCCTGCAACAAAGGTTTGTAGCTATAATACTTCTTGTTATTTTGGCTCTGCCAGCGGTTTGACACAATCTGGATATACGTTTACTGGTGGTTGGGCAACAGGTACATCGGGGACATGTTCTGCGACAACTACATCATTTACAATAACAGATACTGCCGCGACTGTAAATTACAAGGCATGTAAGACGGCAAATTATATAGATTATTCGAGTCTTGAGGGGCAATCTAAAGCATATGATGGAACACCATTAAGCTGCGATGGTGGTATAACCGTTACGACCCCAAGCAGTGGTGCGGTTATTGAATATAGTGCGGATGATGGCAACACATATTCCACTACTGTTCCGACCGTAACCAATGTTTCGGATACAAAAAGAATACTTTTCAGAATCAGTGCAACCGGCTATCAAACAGCAGAGGGCAGATTTGTCTGTGAAATTACACCAGGAACGGGCAGTACGACCATCAAAGATGGCAGCACAACCGTCAACGGCACCACTGTCAGTCATGCCTATGCAAACACAACAAAAACCGTATCTGTTACGTGTGCGGGTGGCGCTACACTTGGTAACATAAACAGCAGTAATACCGGCGTGGCAACTGTTTCCAAAAGTGGTAACAATATAACAATAACCCAGGTTGCTACGGGCAATGCGACGATAACCGCGAACTGTCCTGGCACAGCTAACTATAATTCGTCAAGCGCATCATTTACTTACAAGATCACCAACGGAACACCGACCTGTACGAATTGCAGCAACAAGAGTTGGACATATGATGGGAATTCACACAGTTGTGCTTTGACCCCCAGCACGCCAGGCAGCACAGCAACGGTTCGATATAGCACAACGAGTTCATCCAGTGGCTTCAGCACGACTGCACCAAGTGTAACGACAGTTGCGAACAGCACGACAGTATGGTATCAGATAAGTGCGGACAACTATACTACATTGGCAGGAAGTTATACATGTAACATCACGCGCGCAACAGGCAGTACCACAATAAAGAACAGTGGTGGTACGTCGGTGAATGGCACGACTGTAACTGGAACATATCCGACTGGACAGACTTTTTCTGTGACTTGCGCTGAAACAGGAACGTTGGATTCAGTATCAAGCAGTGCTACTGGTGTGGCCACAGTATCAAAAAGCAGCAACAACCTTACGACAAGTCCAGTTGCAACAGGCAGCACCACAATAACAGCTAACTGCCCTCAGACTGCCAATTATAATTCAAGCAGCGCATCATTTACTTATACAGTGAATCGTGGGACATGTAGTGTATCAGTAAGTCCGACGAGTGGGACGATAACGTATCCGGATACAACAAGCACATTTACAGTGAGCTGGGGCAACTGCAATGGGACGAAGAGTGCTTCATCAAGCAGCACGAGCATAGCGACGGTAGCATTGAGTGGCACAGGAAGCACGACAGGGACAGTGACGAGGGCTGGTTATGGCAGTGCGACGATA
>Ga0265301_10002109_pt1 | contig 23893 bp, 38 predicted proteins | sample AusTroGonzalo_MG_2_FD_193488 | JGI IMG/M metagenome (GOLD analysis project Ga0265301, IMG submission 193488) | Bovine rumen microbial communities from tropical cattle in Woodstock, Queensland, Australia - Gonzalo_04 | ecosystem: Host-associated > Mammals > Digestive system > Stomach > Rumen ... | reverse complement strand
CTCGGTAGAGCAGTAGGTTGGGTAAAACTGCATATTGAGCTACCCGATGAAGGTTTCTACGTGTTCTGTGTACTCTACAAAACCGAAAACGAACTGTTTGACCCGCGTGCGAAGATTATACCGGCGTTTAAATCTCTCGATGTCGGATTGTTAGCTGGGTTTTCTTGCGGAACGACTCTCGCGAAAAAGCATTGTTCTCCGGAGAATTATGTCAAGGTATCCGTGCGTGAACTTCGCAGAAATAACTTATCCATGTTGACACTCGATGGTATTGCTGAGTTAGTAGGAAGTGTTAACTCCTTTCCTAAGAGGACAGCAGAAGACGTTACAGCTTTGCTTAGCACTGAGCTTAATTCATGGCTCGCGGATAATATCTCTAAGATAAACTTTGCTCTCGAGAAGAGAAAGGTAGAGAAACAGGAGGCTACGAGATTGGAACAGGAAAACAAAATAGGAGAACCTGTAACAGAAAAATCAGAAGTACAGGACGTCGAGCAGACTGAACAGGATACCACTGAACAGTCAGAGGGTACTACAGAGCCAGTCGAACAGGCATCTGCTACAGTTCGTTCCGCATTGTCTGACCCAGAGAAAAGAAAGAAACTTCAGGAGGCACTAGATAAACTTCCTAACGGAATCGGTGCACTGGCGGCCGGATTACTCGGTTCTGTGGCTAATTCTGAATCCAAGGTTGACAGGTCGATTTACAAGGGGACAGTTCAAGTCAATGGCAAAACGGTTCGAGCTCTCATTATCAAGAGCCCGAGCGGTGGCATCACTCCGTATTACGAGGTAGATGATTTGGCTAATGCCTGGAATGTTTCTCCTGAAGACGTTAAGAATCGTATCACGGAAAATCATCACCCGCACAGTGAACGTGAGGGAAATACTGCTCTGATATATCTGATGTATTCAGAGGTTGCGGAGATTTTGCTTCAGATTAACCCCGAGGGACGCAAATGGGTATCTAATACCATGAAGGCCAGCGATGTTCTGTTCAAGGAAGCGTGCAAGAAGTTCGGTATCGATTTCGAGAACGATACGAAGCAAACTTCCGAAGAGGAAATCGATACGGATAGTCCCGAGTCTATGGGTAAATTATTAGCTCAGACTGATGACGGACATGCGTATACAATTGGTGCAATCATGCTTGCAGAGAGACTGCGTGCACTTCTGGTTTGGTTCAAGAGTACAGACACAGCTCCCGATATTGACCATTTGCCAGGTCCGACGAATAATAACGTCGTAAAGAAGCTTTGGCTGTATATCGATACCCAAGAACCAACACAAAAGCCTGGTTATTCCATGCAACGTGCAGTTATCACGGCTTACGAGAGATATATGATTCTCTCTAGTCTTGCTAAAGGAATGCGCAAGTAAGAGAGCAAAAAAAGAACGGTGCTATCTCGGAAACGAGGTAACATCGTTCTTTGTATTTATAAGAAAGGATTGATTATCATGATGATTTTCGATAAAATCTTCAATAAGACAGAGGTAGAAGAAGCTATTAAGCCGAAGCCGATTATTCCGAGGAGTCTCGAACACGTACTGAATAGCGTTGGCGAACGTACTGTTCAGGGTGTAGATTCGGAGAGAATTGCTTTAATCAGTGTCCGTCGTAAGGACAATTCCTACATGGTGGGGATACAGTTCGAGAAAAAGGTCGGCTCTGAAATTTTCACGGAACGTCACGATACTGTAGTAGATTCCGTGGAAGAGGCGGCAAGATTCTTTAGTGACTTCAAACTCGGAAAGATATTTTGGCTTAAGGCGAGGCCCTCTGTATAAAAAACACCCTTAGGGGGAATTAAGAGTGGGAAGTTATTCGAAACCTAGAGGACCGAAACAGAGAAAATCTCAAGGATTTGCCTATCTGGACACAAAATCTGAACAGTACGAACGAGAGAAGAAACGTAGTGCTATTCTCAGGAATCAGCTTCTTGAGAAATCTAACGAGGTTCGCAGACTGAATAAAGAACTAACCGCAGCGGACAATTGTGTTAGAGAATTAAAAGACATTATTAGTAAGCTCAAAGAAACTGTGAGAGTACAGAGAGGCATTATCGAAGACCTGAGCGAAGGAGGGGTATAACCTTGGAGCTTTCATTACTGTTCTCCTGGGATAAGGACGAAGCAGTTGAGAAATTAAAAGCTGAACTTATAAACCAGGAAAAGATGGCTACCGATAAATTGAACAAGGTTCAGGCATCGTTTAAGGAACTTACTGATACATATCAGTTAGCTGAATCAAAGTATAAAGAAATTACTGAGGCTTATAACGAAGAATTAAAAAAATTGAGGCATTCTTTAAAGGTATCTACAGAAAAAGAGAAAGAGTTATCAAAGAAAATTTCCTCTCTCGAGAAAAGATTAAAAACTCAGGAGGGGATTATCGCCGATTTGACCGAGAACAATGCAGTTGTCTAAAATACAAAGTAAATTATTAATCACGAAGAAGAAACAGATTGCTAATCTTCAGACTGCTCTCATGGGTCTAAACGATTCTATCGATGAAAACGGGCCTACCTACTGTGACTTTTGTTGCTACGGAAAATATATGCCTGACATGTCTGTTAAATGTATCATGGCAGATATAGACGCTCGTCATTCTTCGAAGTGTAATGACGATAGAGGTTCTCAAGAATGGCTCTTAAATTTCTGTATACCTGGAATATCTATAGGAAAGGAGTAAAAATCATGACCGTTGAAGAAGTTATAGAGAAGTTTACCAAGGAGGTTCCTGAACTTAACATTCATGTTCTGACTCAGGACGAGCAGAATTTGTATCACGGTAAAGCTAAGCATATATTCCCCAAGGTAAAAGAATATGAAGCTACGCGTGCCGTTCTCGTAATCGAAGCGAAGCTGGAGGATACTAACAGTGCAACTCATTGACTTCAGTAATCCTGAAGTTATTAACCACAGGATAAAACACAAAGAACTTGAGAGGAAATTCAAGGATTTTATTGTCGGTATGGCAAATGCACTTAGCGAACGTCATGCCAATGAGAACATAACTACTCTTTGTGACTTCTGTGCTTACTGTAAATACGTCAATGAATACGAAAGTGTATGTACAAAGGTAGACCTACCTCCCAAGTGGTCACGAGAAATCGGCGGAGAGAAAGGTTCAATGAGTTGGGTAGAACATTTCTGTACTCCTGGAATCATGGATAAGCGTGGCCCCGATGAGAGTGAAATTGATGATTCTATCTGGGATGGATTACTCGGAGGACAAAATGAGAAACATGCGTGAAACTCCACTTGATATTCTCCGAAGAGAAATGCAAGAGAAATCAGGGAATCCAACCGGAGAGATTATATGCATGTATAAGAATGGCAAGTGTTCTCGGTGTGGTTCGTGTTGCGGACGTGTACTGCCACTAAACAATAGAGACATAAAACGTATAAGAAACTTCGTGAAAAAACACGAAGTAAAATGCATGGTTCTTCATCCATTGCCACTGAGTAACGAGGAGAACCACATGTGTCCGTTTCTTATACCTAACCGTGACGGTACACGTCGCTGTTCTATTTACGAAATACGCCCGAATATTTGCAGGTTATTTAGCTGCAATAATACTCACGGAAAACTTCCTGGAAATATCTCTTCATATAAGTCATATGACTTGTATAAACTTTTCGGAATAAAAGACTAAGATTAATCTAGCGTGGGGGTGACGACTTGCAATTAGAAAAAATTGATTCTCACAATTATTGCGAGAAACACAAACAGATGGGAGAAACAATTGAGAAAGTAGTTTGGTCACTCCTACGCAAAATAGAGGATGATGACTGCAGTCCGTATTATTTTCTAGATAGTTTTAATAATAAGTGGAAAGTGAAATACGAAGTCAATTCTGAGTTAAGAAGCTCTACAATTGAGCATGAAACAAGGCACGTAATCGAGAATACAGTTTGGGTAGATATCTCGTGTAAGGGTTTTACTTTAACTTTTTCAAAGAGATATAATTATAGAAACCCTGAAAACATTATTTCAGATTTTAGATATAGAATGGCACGTTGGTTCAGATATCATCATTTTCTATTGCGATAAACCTAAGCCCTCCACGAATAAATTCGTGGGACATGTCAAATAAAGAGGTGATACGGTGCAGTTATCTAAGATTAGCCATGACAGACTAAAAAAGAAAAAATATCAGGAGTCACGGCGTGCCAAGAAACTCGTTGAAAAGTTAAAGAAAGGTGCCATAGCACGAGGAAATTTTGCTGTTGTATTCCGAGGTAAGTTTGTACCCATGTATATCATGTTAGCGGAAACGAGGTCGTACCGCAAATATGTCGGCGGTGTTATCTCAGCTGAGTGTCATCCTGAGCATGTATACGATACTCTTTCTGAGATGATGAACGTCTCCGGAGGTTATAGTATTTCATACTGTTGTAGTGAAATACTGAGATTAGTCAGAAAAACTGCAATATATAACCGACGTATTGAAATCTAAGGGTGATTCTCGTGAAGTTAGCAACAGTAAATAATTTTATTTGCCGTGAAAAAGCAAATTCAATATACAGAGTCATGAAAGGTATAATTTGCCAGTGTGTTACAGAACTTAAGTGCAACAGTTTCAATATCGTCTACTGTGACGATTTCGGTGTTAACTGGCGTATACTGGTAAATATGAATATATTCTCGAAGTACACCGTCAGTGTCTTCTGTCAACACGACGAACATTTTTGTCTCGTTAATTTTGTAACGACAGAGTTCCATCTTGAAAAGAAATTACTAGCAGAATTAGAAAGATGTTTCTGTAAAAGGTGTATAACCTTACAATCACGGGGCGGCGAAGCCGCATCCTAGTATCATCCCGATGGGGGAGATGATGGATTTGAATTTAAGCAAGGCTAATAAAGAAAGTTTCCTAACGAAATTAAAAACCGAAACCTATTATACGGTTGGATTGTTAAATGAATATAGAATCTTGGTTAAGAATCTTAGCGATACTTTATACGAAATAAGAAAAGAAGCGGGTACTGACGAAATAGACCTTAATTGTGATTCATGTACTGCAGCACAGGAAGACAAGTGTCCGTATTACATTGAAAGAGATGACGATTCTGGCTTTGTTGATGGCCCTGATTTCTGCATGTACTATATAGCTGAAAGTCTAGGTCTGCAAAAAGTTCTTGCTGATATACAGAAGAGGTGATAAAAAATGAAAAAACTTAGAATGATTGTTGGCATTCTCATGTTATTCTCTATATTGTTTATGAGTAGCACAGATGCACACCATAACATGCGTAGCGATGATTGGACATACCTCGGCGAATATTACGGAGATATTTATCACTACAAGTACAACGCTCGCGACGACCACAAGCATTGTTACTTGGCGTGGCTTCGCAAGGAGTTACCAGGTAGAGACGTAGTTCCTGCTAACGGTTTTAGAAAGATTCGTTATCAACTTGTAGGAGTCGATGTCGAGAGACGTTCTTATTGTGTTTACGAGAGCTTCTGGGTAACTGCTTCTGGAGAAGAAGTCGGAGACCACGAGTATTGGGATTCCAACTGGAGACCAATCAGATTCGAGGAACTTGATAATCTCGTAGACGATTTGAGAGATAAGGGATACACATGAAATTAATCGATGCTGAAATAATAACTCCAAAGGACAAGAGAATAGAAAAACTTGAAGAACGAGTCCGAAAGTACAAGGATGAAAATACTACCTTGAAACTTATATTCAGGTCTTTCTTCGACATGTTCACGGAAGGCTTCGGTGAGTTTTGTTATTGTAAAAACTGTCAAGTACTCGATGATACGCCTGAAATTGTATGTATATACTATGACGAAACAAATCCGAGGCCTTCGTTTCTATGTGTTTTATACTCTCTAATGCTCAGATTTGATAGTAATCATGCTTACGATAGCGACATATACGACGATGCATTGTTAACGTTGTTGAAAACGTTTGAGGCGTGGGATAACGGTCAAATCTGTTCTATTGGCGAAATGATTAGCAAATATGCTCCTCAGTTCTTAGAGAAAAAAGGAGCATTAGAAAAACCGGATGGTGGTAGTAGTGCAGATGGCTGATATCGAGGTAGTAACTCCCAAAGATATGGAAATAGAAAGGTTAAATAAATATCGTGAAAATCAATTTCGAGAGCTCCAGTTTTATCAAAGAGTTCTCGATTATTTTCTCATGGCGTATACCGATACTGTCGGTAAAAGTTGTTACTGCAAGTACTGTAAAATCGCACTAAATCATAACGGTGGCTTCGTGTGTGAATTCTACGATGAAAATACACCGAGACCACCGTTGTTGTGTATCATGGTTAAGCTAGCAGATTGCAGTATGCTTAATCATACTGAGAAATCAGATTACGTGCTTCCTGTGTTAAGAGAGATTTGTGAAACGTTAGATGCTGGAAACAGCTTCTGTCTAAAAGATATCATCAGTAAGCACATGCCTTCGTTATTACTTGCCAAGGGATTAACAGAGGAGGAATAAAAATGAGCAGAATAATCAGGAGAATTGATTGCCGTGTTAGAGCTAATCAGCTCGGTAATATTGCTCTACCAGAATGTCCTATAAAACTATCAAAGGACTTCAAGGAAATGCAGGAAACCTTTACCGCTAGATTTATATCTACAGAGAAAGAGGATAGTACTGCAATCAAGTTTGTTCCGGCTACCGGAGTACTCGAGGCGAGTAGATATTCTGTTACGGTTCACGTTTCAGAGGAAACTCTAGGTAACGTGCTCTCAGAAGTAGCTAGGTCAAATTTCTGCACGATTGGCAATAGCGCCATGATAAACTTTATTATGTGCAATCTTCTCTCTGGAGTTTCTCAGCTCCTAAAAGAGGATGAATATTATTATTTTGATGTCACTTCAAGTAAGTGGATTTAAGGAGGAAAAACATTATGATTAACGACATCGGTAAGATTTGCTACAACGTGAACAAGGACAAGGGAACCGTAACGGCATATTTCAGCGGCGGTGCCGATTACTACGCACTCATGCATGGTATCACCATGGATAAGGTTTTCAACATGAATGATACTACAATCGTCGAGGAAATGGCTGAAAACGCGGCCGAATTCCTAGAGAAGAATTACCATTCTACTCCGGTTGGCATCGCGCGGCTACACCCCTCTGACGAGTGGGACGAGTATGTCGGCAAGTTAGTCGCACGCAAGAAGCTCTTGAAGAAGTACTACAAGTTCCAGAACGTTATGCTCAACTTGCAGAAGAGAAGTTTCGAGAAAGCTCACAAGAATTTCATGAACCGTCTGCAACAACAGATTGATACCTGTAAGGTCAGGTTAAATAGGTGTGAAAACGACCTTGCGAGAAGTTAACCATGAAACTCTCGGTTGCGTATTCTCAAATCAGCTATACACCTACAAAGAAGAGAAAAGCAATATTATCTGCAGCAAAGGCAGCGTTAATACGAGAGAAGAGTAGCATGGACGTTGACATATATCGTGGAAGAACAAACTACTATCGTATTTCTTCTGTCTTTGCTGTAGACGGTCTTAGGTGTTATGCTATGATGACGGGTAGAATGTTCAACAGTGACTTTGCTGTGTATCCGATTGCCCAAAAGGGTAGTCCAACTGCTGGAACAGATTATGCTTTATACGAAGCCAATTATGTTGAAGTCTCCGAGGAATCGTTTCTATCGTGCTTAGAAGATTGGTTGTTTCTCGTAATACCAAACAGCAGTAAAGAATTCGGAAACTTTGTTGACGAAGGCAATGGTATGCGCAGCGATTGGGGAGAAGCAACCTGGAAGTACACACTGGCTAGACGTACTTTTTCCACGTCGTGTCCTACACCGTGGTTAGATTATATCTGGAGAAAATCTGTATAAAAGATAGACTGAAACGGCTTCACGTGATACAATGTTTGCGTGGTCGTTTCAGTTTTATTTGTCGGAGGGGTTAACATGGCTAAGTTTATAATGGTTACTGGAGGAGTTGCAAGCTCATTAGGGAAGGGTACTTTTTGTGCTTCTATAGGCATGCTTCTAAAAGAACATGGTTATAAAGTCACAATTGAAAAGTTTGACCCGTATTTATGTATAGACCCTGGGAACTTAAGCATCAAGGAACACGGAGAGGTATTTATTCTTCATGACGGTGCTCGTTGTGACTTAGATTTGGGTCATTACGAGAGATTCATCGATGAAGAATTACCGAATGAAGCTGAAACTACTTCTGGTATGATATACCAGCACGTTATAGACAAGGAACGTCGTGGTGATTACCTCGGAAAGACTGTTCAAATAATTCCTCACGTTACTAACGAAATCAAGCAACGTATCTATAACGCCGCGAAGAAAACCGATGCTGATATCGTTATCACCGAAATAGGTGGAACCGTGGGAGATATTGAAGGCCTGCCGTATCTTGAGGCTATTCGTCAGGTAAAGAAAGAAGTAGGAGACAACGACGTTATCTACGTGCACTTGACACTTCTTCCGTTCTTGAGTTCGTCCAGTGAATTAAAAACGAAGCCTACTCAACATTCCGTTAAGGAACTGAGAGGTATTGGTATTCAGCCTGATATTCTTATCTGTCGTACACAACAGGATATTTCTTCAGCAATGAAGGAAAAGATAGCCATGTTCTGTGACGTCGACGTAGAGGCGATTATTGAGAATAAGACTGTTAGGTCTGTTTACGAAGTTCCAATATCTCTTAATAATCAAAATCTTGATAAGGTTATCCTGAATAAGCTTAAACTTCCGATGACACCTATTAATCTCGAGTCGTGGAATCAGATGCTATACCGCGTTTACAATCCGAAGAGAACCGTTAAGGTCGGTCTCGTGGGAAGATACGCTAACTGCGCCGATGCCTACTTGAGTGTTATCGAGGCATTGAAGCACGCTGGTAGTGCTCAAAGCGTAGCTATAGAAATCGAACAGATAAACCCTGCTGATATTACAGAAGAAAAGGTTTTTTCATGTCAGGGATTAGTCATGGCAGGGCCGAATGACGATTCCGTGAGCGATTCAGAAATGAACGCAGTTGCTCTCATGCGTAATAGCAGAATTCCGTTCCTAGGGATAGGGTTCGGATTCTGTGCTGCTGCAATGGAATTTGGTAGAAACCAATGCTCGTTATCTCCTAGGTCAATTATTCTTCACGATAATAAGGCTAAAATTGGAACTTATGCCTGTAAAACTACGACTGGAAGAAATAACACTTCAAAAGCGTACGGACAAAATATCTTAGTATTTGAACGACAGTTTAGAAACTGTGAGTTCGCACGCAATTGCAGTAATGATTTTGAGAAAAACGGTATGCTGATAACTGCTACGAGTCCTGATTTCAAGACTGTGGAAATCATAGAGTTAATGGACCATCCGTTTTTCGTAGCAACGATGGCTCATCCAGAGTTTAGCAGTAGACCAAATAGACCTCATCAGTTGTTTACAGTTTTTGTTCGTGCAATGACAGGGGATGAATGAATTGACTGCGAGAGAATTAAGAAAAGCATTAGATAATATTCCAGAGAGTTTTCAGGACATAGACATTAACGTGTTGAATCCGACGTCTGCGAATAGTTTTAGTTTTAATGCTATTCGCGCAACGAATGATTATTACACCGACGAAAAAAAGGTGACTATATATACAAAGGAGGCAGAGTTTGGTGTATGAAGTAATCAAACGAATCCGAGACCTGGATACTCAAGAAATTATTCGTGACGTGTCTATCGGAATTGTCGATAAAGAACAGCAAGCTGTTAAACTATCGAATATTCTCTGTCAAAGAGAAGAGATTCGTAACGAGAAAAAGAAGAATGTCTCTGAGGAGATATATTATATTTTCAGGGAACTTTCGCCTATGACTACAGAAATGTATAATCGGTACATTGAACTCGTAGAGAGGGATATAAAAGCCGAGTCATGAGACTTGTCGAGGCGAATATGAAAATAACTGCACAGAAGCATAATAAAATCGACTACTACTATCAAGCAATAGAAATAGCAAAACATTTAGAGTATATCGCTAGGAAACAGTACGAGAAGTTTACGAGAAATATGTCTCATCCACAAAGAACTTGTCGAGAATGTAAATTTCTCGGTAAAACGTGGAAATTTAACTTGTACTGTGGTTTCATGAGTGGTGGAGTTGGTACTACGATTGAGCTGTGCAGTTCTCCGTATCGAGTTGTAACTATAAAATTCGCCTACGGCAAGCCTACAGTTTTATCTAAAATTGTGAAGTCTTTAGTAAGAGAAATAAAAAAAGTGTATATAACAATATAAAGCAAGGTGTAAGAAAATGGCTATAAAAATAGTAAAGAGGCCGCCAGATAATCCTGAAAAAGAAAGAGTGATTAGCAAAAATGTAAGAAATCTTGACGATATTTATTTTGCTAGTCAAAATCTATATACCGATAAAGATGCCTATGAATTGGCACTTGAGGTAATAGCAAATCTTCAGGAAAAATCATCGTTAAGCGACGATGAGCGATATTTGGTGAATCAAACTATTATGATTCTTGAAACAGGACAATTCTATTCGTACGAAAAAGACGGAAACAGGCCAATTAGAAAAAATGACCTGTCATTCTTGCTTTTTATATCGTTCGTGCTTGGAATGGGATTCCTGTTTACCATTATACAGATAGCCAACACCTTAAAATAGGAGGTGAAAACAGTTGGTAACACCGATACAGATTGTAACAGCAATTGATTTAGCTATTGAAGCACACGCAGAGCAGACAGACAAATTTGGAAGGACGTATTTATATCACCTCAGCCAAGTTGCATCAATGACTAGAAACGACGAAGAATACGTAGTAGCATGGCTACACGATTTTGTAGAAGACAGTCAAGAACCAGAAGAGGCCATGGAAACTATCCGAGAGAAGTTCCCGAATGAAATAGTAGATGCGGTTGATAGACTTACTTACAGGAAAGGTGTTAGCCGTAACGATTATATCGAAAGGCTTACGAAGAATAAAATTTCGGCAAAGGTAAAGTACTATGACATACGTTCTAACTGCGATATTGCTAGACTTAAATTATTGCCGAATGAAACTGCTCTCAAGCTTATTGAAAAATACCGCCGAGATGTGAATCAACTCATTGAACTCGGAGCACTTAAGCCAGGACAGATTAAATTCCTGGAGAGAGCAGAATACGTATTCAAGGGGAGTAAAACATCATGATAGATAGCATGGTTAAAGAACTGGAATCATTTCGAAACCGTGTCGATAAGACTTTCTTTCGTACGGACATGAAAGAGCTTGAGAAGTATCGCAAAGATAAACTCATGGAATATCAGGAGAAGCTGAAGTCATTTTTGGTACTCGAAGAAAAGAGAACCTTCGAGGAATCCTTGAAGGAATTTGAAAAGGATTCCAAGGATATTCTCAAGAATAGAATGTCTCACGTGTTTGAACCTGCCAAGTGGTTTGAAATCGAAACGGGCAAGGGGCCTAAAGTTCTTGCTATGAGTGTAGACGAAGGTGTCGTTATCTCTGTGGAAGGACAAATCGTTTACGTGTCTTGTGGCAAAATTTATAAGGTAAAAGATAAATACTATTTGCGTTCCGATGGACGTTATTGGTAACTACTGGGCGGCTTCGCCGCCACCTCATAGCATCCTCGTGGGAAGAGAGAAAAAGAGCGTTACTAGCGGGCTCACTTCGTTCGCCCGCTCGCTCCGCTCGCTCTCCCTTCTATCATCAATTGGAAATCATCTCTCATAACTGATTTACTCCTAGGTAGCTCTTACGGTAAATACTAATATTTCTCGTAAGAGGTGTTTAGGAGTTTTTCTGTTTCTACAGGGCCCTTCGGGCACCTCCTAGCATCCAATTGAGAGGAAAATAATTATTTCAGTCTTTTACTGGATAATGGGCGGCTTCGCCGCTCCTTGGAGCATCCTCGTGAAAGACAACTCTCAAATTCAATGATTAATTTTAGGGTGAAACGTTACGGCTACAGTGCAATGGCACAAAAAATGAAAAATAACAGAGCCGAAGTTTCTGTCCCGAAGAGTAAATCGTTGACGACATGAGGAAACAGTGTCGTTAAATAAATGACCGTTCACTGAAAAATTCACTGAAAGGGAGAAATGTATCATGAAAAATTCTATTGCAATCTTTGACATCAATGCGAAAGACGGTATTATGGCGAGGGCTAGCATGCGCAAGGACGCACCCGAAGCAGTCACAACTCAGAAGTTCCCGACTGTTCCCGGCGAACCTATCCAGTGCTCTTTGCTCAGTATGGTTACTTATTGCCTTGCTATGATTCGTGACGCCGCTGTCAATGACCCCAGTCTTAAAGGCCGTTACACGTTCCTGGTTCCGGAGTCCATTGCGTATCGTTTGTTCCAGGCGCAGAAGTGCGTAAATGCCGGCATCGATATTCGTTCCGAACTGTATCTCCCGTGGATGCAGGACGACCAGTTCCTCATTTCGGATACTGTCGTGAACGAGGAGACCGGTGAGGAGGAAGTCCATCAGTTCAATGCGTGGGAAAGCGCAATCAGCGAGCTTGCTGACATTCTTGAGGAAATGATGGATAAGTCCAACGGCTGGAGCATCAACGTTATCAACGCTCGTTCTTTGTACCGCTGGGAAATCAAGCAGGAGGACCTTTCCGATGATGACGATACGCCTCGTCTCACAAACGGCATGACCGTAAACTTCAAGAACGGTATCGATGAGGACCTGAAACTGGTCTGCACCGAGAACAATTTCTTGAATGGCACATTTACCGTTACTGAGAACGATGTACGTGACCGCCGGAACAACGTGACCAAGCACTTCTATGTGCCTCGTACCATTCAGGTCACGAATAAGACAACGAACCTGCGTCAGGCCATGTCCATTTCTGAATTCATGAACCTCAAAGGCGAGGATGTCGAGAACTTTGAGCCTTCTTACGAGAACGGTGCATTGCTCATCAATGCCGCCAAGCTCCGTGCTGAGACTGCAAGGTTGCTGCCGCGCATCCAGGTTGCTAAGGTCATGAACGTCACTACAGCAAAGGCCAACGGAACCCAATTCTAAGGCTTAGTCTGTGTTTCACCAACCCACGGGTTATGCCCGTGGGCTGACTGAAGCACATACTGCTTCACGTCCTTTCTCGATTTGTAGTTTCAGTAGCGGAAGTGATGACTCCGCTACTGATAACTATTTTTTGCAATATCGAGAGTGGTTAACTTAGGTGAGTTTTTAGCCTTAGAACAACTGTTAATTTTTTGTTCACACATAGTGGGCGGCTTTGCCGCCCTAATAGCATCGCTTGTGGTTTGATTCTCCCACTAATGTAAAGTAATAACGTTAGTAGGGGAGGTGAAAACATGGATAGCTTTTTGTTTATGGCGAAAGTTAAAGATGAACGCTTTCTGAATTTCACAAGAGAAGTTTCTGGAGCGACTCCGATAAGAGTAACCATGGATATAGACTCTGCTGGAGTCGGACGCTGTTTCTGTATTTATGAGAAGCGTCAAGCTGAAAACGAAGAAGATTTAGAGGATAGAGTAAAAGTAGATATTCTTGAAGAATACAATAGACTGTTAAGTTTTAACACTTGAAAAACACAACAGGAGAATGAGTAATGTGACTATTGAACCGGCAGTTATTTCAACGGAAGGGGGAGTAGTCATGGAGCTCGTGCATATTATTGTCGATTTCTTTGCACTGGGAATTGTTGGCGGATTTACTGTAATTACGCTAGCAGTCTGGTGGGGATTCTGTGAAACGTTTATCTTTGAGCCTGGATATTTTCGCTTCGTTAATAAACACAGTATTCTAAAAGCGTTACTCGTAACTGGAAGCGGATTGACAATCTGGGGCGGTGCTCTAGCAAAAATACATCAATTGCTTTGGGGGTGAAATAAGTAGTGAAATATCTGTGGGATAAATTTATAGACATATTTTACGGTATATTTGCACGTTGGTTTATTAATCAAGTCATTTTAATCACCGTAAAAGAAGGTCTTAAGAGTGGCAAAGGTGTTGGTGTACCTGCCCAACTGTTTATAAATACAGACAGTTTTGAACACAGATGTAGTTTCACCGGAGACGAAACTGTTTTTTACGATGTGTTCACTGAACCGGCCACTAGTAAGTACTATATCGTAACAAGCGGTATCGTTGTATCCACTGGTTCGTATTCAGTAGAATCAGAGGACTTTCCAAATGAAATACTCGCTGATTATTTCTCTAATGCTAGATTTTCAGAGTCACTGACACTGGCTGCCCTCGGACATTGGAAAGAATCAAAGAAAAATGTTAAAAAGTACTGGAAGATTATTATCACGAATTTACAGGATTCATACACGAGAATAAACGTTGTTGATGCTGATAATTCAGATATACATGAGCGTATCCAGCGCTCACGTGAAGAACTTTCAAACATTAACCGTCAGGTTTCTGCCTGACGGTTTTTTGTTGGTTAAAAGAGAAAGGATTGATTTCATCATGTATCCAACATTTAAGAACAAGGTAGAATGGAACGAGTTTTTCGACGAGATTCGCGCACAGGGTATTAGCGTCATCGACGACCTGTTTCAGGTCGAGCTTATGAGACCTGTCATCTTGAAGAAGATTGCGAAAACGTTTGAAATTACTAGTCTCACGTTTACCGAGGACGAGAACTGTTATGTTAGTCTACTGAGCGTAGCTCCACATCGTGGGTATAAGTATTTGAATATCCAAGAGAATGTCAATGTGCTGACTACAGAAGGATGGGCTCGTCCTGTTCAGTTTTACTGTGAAGATATTCTTAACGTTGAGGTAGAGGGTGTTATTGCTCTTGAGAACCTCAATCATGTTATCTATAAGGTTGGTTCTGGTATCGATACTCACTTTGTCGTGAAATCTAACGACGGGTTGTACTACGATGTCGTTACCAAGGAAGAGTTTCCGGCGTATTCTGACTCTGGTTGCCCTGGAATTTGGGACAAGGAGTCTCGTAAGCTTAAAGACAATGTTATCATGTACAACGAAATGCGTTTGGGCGGACATACTTGTACCAATGGTCAGCTTAAGAAGAAGAATATTACTCTCGTAGCCACAAACAAGAAAGATTTCGATAGCCAGAAATACTTCGACTGCCAGGAATACTGGAAAGCAGTGACCTACGACTGCGTGAAGTATCTTTGCGATAATAAGCCGGCTACTCCGAAGGATATAGCACAGGCTAATGCAAGGCTTTCAGCGTTTAAAGCACCAAGTTGCCCCATTGATAAGGTTAAGACATTTACCGTATTCATGGGTAAGTGTACCTTCCAGATGAAAAAGAAGGGCGATGAGTACCGAGATGGTTGGGGATTTCTCGCAAGTGAATATCTCGGAGAGGCATTTACGAATCTCGAACCCGAAAAGTATTTCTTCGCTCCGTGGTCTGCAGATGGACTCATGGTACAGTGCCGTCCATGGATGAATAAAATTATGGCAGAAACTGTAGCGCGTGCATATATCACGGAGTTCAAAGCTCACACTGGCATTAGGGAATATATTCTTCATCGCGGACACATCAGCATAGAAGACCGAGATAATTTCATTCTTGGTATAAAATCTAAGGGTAAAGAAGGGAAGTTCGCAGGTTGCTGGGTAACGATTACCGATGACCCGAGTCAGGCTTGGAAGACTGACCTACTGACAGACCTGAATGGTCTTAAGGCACCTTATGACCCTGACCTCGAATCGTATCTTGAAATTTTGACTCTCTCTCACGAGGAACATGACGTAGAACATGGTTCTCGTACGAGTACACAGTTGATTCAGTCTCTCATGATTGCTGACCCTGAACGTACCATGGACGTTCTGCATGAGTTGGCAGAAGGATTGATTGAGTCGAAGAAGAGTGTTCTTACCGCTGACGTTGGTCATGCACCCAGTTGGATGGACTTCCAGGGGAGCGTTGACTATCAGCAGGTTATTGGTAGGGTTGTTCCTCAATTTGCTCATAAGGTTTATGCACCTCTTTGGCACAGTCTCGTGGATAATGCTATCAAGGGATATACAAAAGCAATTCGACGCTTGAATCTCCCTACGAGCGGAGCACACACGTTTGTCGCGGCAGACAGTGCATCAGATTTCGGTGAGAGAATTCTCGGAGTAAATAAAGCCGGGGAAATCGAAGTTGTGTGTCCTATCGGAGAGAAGTATGGCTACAAGCGTGTCGTTGCTGTAAAGTATCCGAAACAGCATTATGCTGAATATCTCAAAGGTAGAATCGTGACACTGGAAGAATACCGTCGCCGTGTCATGGAGAATCCTAATCTCACTGATTTGCAGAAGCGTCTGATTATCAAGCACGTACAGAATCTGTCCAAGGGAGCCATTATGATTCCTGCTATTGAAACTCTTAAGAATCAGTTGGCAGGAATGGATTTTGACGGCGATGCTGTTTCACTGTTCTTTGATACCAGAATTGTCGATATCATGTGGACTCTGTCTCCGAAGGCAGTCGTTATCGACGAGAACGATGTTACTGTACACGATGTTCTCGAAGAAACTCTCGGAGTATAAACTGAGTACTGTTAATAACGTAAAACGTGGTTGGAAAGTGAATGTATAGCTCTGTAATATATAGCAAAATATGTTTCTGTACAGGGCTATCGTTATCCCTAAAGGCCACGCTTTTGCGTGCAATAAGGTATTTAGAAAAATACGAGGAGAATTGTCATTGTGAGACTGTTAGAGATTAACAAAATGAACCGAACAAAGAAAATATACAGTAGTATAAGTAGCAATAGACCATACTCAATAGAGAGAACATTTGTCTTGGTGGGATTTAATAATATGAGAGGTACTGTCGAAATATTAGATGTGCCTGTGACTAGTGAGAAGGATTTCGAGTTAATCAATAAATATTGTATAGGAGACTTTGTACCACGAATACGAAGAGGCGTTTGGGATTTCTATTATAGGTCTCCCCATCGCGTGCTTGACTCTACATAATTTGTAGAGTATTATATGAATAAACGACAGAGAGGAGACTTTACTTGGAACCCGTAACGATGAGAATTAATGACTTGAGAGAACAAGATAAGTATTTTATAGAAGCTGAACCAAGCCTGTTCAAGAGAGTATTCGTCATGGCTGCAGATATTCGTAAGAGAATAGACCTGGAGCGAAAACGTGAAGAAGAAGAAAAAGAAGAGAAACGGCGTGGCACTCTTGATACGAAACGGAGTTTAGCTAGATACAGATGACAATAGAATATAGACAGTTACGATAGCGTAATAATTGTCATAGAGAAGGGAGTTAAACTTCGTGTATAAATATCCACCAGTTCTTTGCTCTAGAGTTGTATATCATACAACTAGGACTTTAGCTGAGGCTTTCGGACTGTCAGAGAAATTCGTTAAAGTCCTAGTGAGGAAAGTGGATTACGGTGAAACAAAGGTCGTTAAGAATAAGATACTTGTTCCGTATGTAGTATTTAAGAGACTTAAACTCCCTATTTGTAGAAACTGGTTTCATATAGTGTACTCTTATACTAGAGAACGATATCTACAGAATCAGTATCTACGAGAATCTGTTTTCAGAATTTCAGAAGGAGAGGATTTCTATGGCAGGTAAAAATAAAGGCAAAATGGCGGCCAGTGGAGTAGTTCCTGGCGGTGGCATTTCTGGAAAAGTTTCTGGGCGCCCACTCGGTAAGCCAGGTGAAGGCAAGCCGTACATGAGTGCACTGACAAAGGGAACAGCGCCTCACTGTCCAATTCACAAACAGGCTGTTTGTGCAAACGGACGTGGCATGGGTTCTTCCGGACAGGCGTGGAAAATGGACGGACGTTCTTCTACCAAGCCAAGTGGTCCGAGCATAAATGCCTTTGTTAAGCCAAGCAACTATCGCGACCCACAGAGAAACAAATAAGCCTTCTCGGCATGAGTAAACACGACGTTTTTACGTCGTGTTTTTCTATTGAGAGGAGGTGAAATGTATTGTTTTTCATTAGACGACTAATCGGAAAAGTGCTTTACGTAATCGTATCTACTGCAGTTGATTTTATTATCTACGTGATTACGAAGTCGGTTTTCCGCCGCAAGCGATTTGCAGTGCAAGGAACTTTCTAATTGGACAAAGAGGGCACGGCAATGTTATTATATATCTGTGCCCTCGATTCAATTAAAAGGAGAGAGTCTTATGCAATTATGCTTAGCGTATAAATTTATCAGCTTACTTAAAGGTACTTATTTGCCTAAAGACAAACGTAAGTCATTTAAGGTTACAATAGAAGAAACAAAGCGATACGTAGTTGAAGTAACTGCTGTTGATAACGAACATGCTGCTCAAGTTGCTTCTGGGCTTAAAAATCTTGGTCTCGTAAAAGAGAGTCCTGAACTGTTTACGGTAGGTGCTCAAGTATCTTGGCTATCTAATAAAGATTCACGTTCAGGAAAAGTTCTTATGGCTAACAATCAAGTGACTCGGGAACGAGTACGAAATTCGTTGGCTCGGATTGAGAATAACGACCCTGGATACTCAAGAGAATCTTGGGCTAGAGGGTCTTGGGATAGAACACCAACTTATAGTGTTCAGGATATCATGAGAAATATTCCGGCTCCTGGAGAGATGTCTGTTTCGTTATTTGGAATAGATGGAATACAGATTTCACAACGAGAAATGGATTTGCTCTTAGAGGCAAATACAGATAGAACCACTGAATAATATCAGTGGTTTTTATTTTTACGAGAGAGGAGGAAGCACATTGAGCGTTACGACTGAGAAAAATAAGAATCGTATCGTTCGAGCTGTTACATTAGGTGTAAACCTTGCCTATGACGAGACACTCTGGAAATACTTCTCAGATAATCCAGTAGACAAATGCGATACTGCAGAAGAAAAAGTTATGCGTTTGATTCTGTTTGAATTTGTATTATCTCAGACAGTTGGGACGGAAACGAAGAACTTTAAGTACATGAAAGAAGAACCAATCAAGAGCGCAGTATATCATGTGACAGGGTACAAGGAATATCCAATTGATTGGGTCATAGTTATGCTTAAAGGCCACTGTGAAATGATTCGTTTAACTCCGAAAGCAATGGTGGACATCTATCGTGAAGCAATGGAAGGATATGTTCCTAATAGGTTTCTCTACGCGTTTTCAATTCTCCACGTTGTCATGAAACACTTGAGACCTATATTTGATAAAGGAAAACGAATTACTCCTGAAGAAATAGCATCTGTGACTAAACAAGCAAGTGGTATACTTCACGAGAAGATAGTCGCGGACGAAGCTGGTTGGCTTGCTGAAATGACTGGCATGAAGAAGGAGAGAGCCGATGAAATTATCAGAAGTATACGAGAAACATTCGCGGGAAGTAGAGATTCAGAAAACTCCTCAGCTGAAAATGTCGGGTCTGACACTGAGAGCAAAGAAAAATAACTTTAAGGAGAACAGTTTCATTAAGCGTTGTATGAAGAGTTACAAACGCGGTGAAGAGACAAATGAAACTGATTGAAGCAATGTATCTTAGTAAAGTAGCACACTTTAATAGAACAAGAAAGAATAGTATCATTGACCCGACTGTAACAGAAGCAAGGTTTTATCTGGAATTCGAGAGAAAACATAACGATGGACAAATGTTCGTAGGTACTTCACTCAGGGTTATACGTATAAGCTCAGAAGAGGACATGGAATACTGTAATCTTGATGAAGTTCTTGAAGATATTCAAAAATACAGGGTATCAGATAAGTTCTTTGCTGTGCTATATCCACTCGGAATGTATTGGGACGACGATATAGTCATCGAAGTAAATAGCAGAACTAAAATCGATTCTGTAACCAACAAAGAGAAGATAGTTAAAGAGAGGAGGTTTTACTGGCCATTTGGAAAGGATTAAGTACGCCAACTGGTAAATAGTGTAGAGAAAGGATGTTACTATGGAAAACAATAGCCCCGTCATCACAAACAATGAAAATCTCGTAATCGACAACTGCGTCGGTCTCACTGCATTGCGTCTATATATCAAGAACGCAAACATGGAAGTTGGCCAGGTTACTGTTCGCCATTTTGTGTTTAGTGAGCTTATTGTTCAAGTTCGCAGTGGTAAGGGACTTGACGATGCTAACGAAGTATTCGCTCTCTGCTTTGGAAATAAGCATACTATCAAGGAGGGTAAGGGCAAGAAGATTTATGAAAGTCCACTTCTTGCTGAAGATAGTAACGGAAAACCTCTGTATTATTATACCGATGAGTTCGGTATTGAATGCATGAAGATTTCTCCGAGGCTGGCAGACCTTGTGTATAACGAGGCTAGCATCATGGAAATCAATGAGGAAAACGTTATTGCGGTATGTCAGGATTTGATTACCTGTGGGCGTATGTTCCAGGAACTCACGATTGACGCATGTAAAACCATGTATAATGTGAACATTCCGTATGGTCAAGACATGGAGCATTGCCATCTGATGTCTCAGGATAACAGTGAGGACGACTTCAACATGCGTCCTGATTGGAAGTATTTAAACAGCACTGACGAAGAGCGTGAACTTATTCGTGCAAATACAATTCGTGCACGGTTCTCTCACGGTGGTGTCGATAATCCGAAGGCTTGGAAGAAATTCGGCACAGTGAACTATGTGTTTAATAATGCTTCCAGCAAGACTGCTAACGAGCGTAGAGGCAAGCGTACAGTGAAGATTCGCAGGATTTCTGATTTCCAGCATATGATTCGTAAGTCTCTATTAACTCTCGGTATGAACTTTGCTGACGAAATGATGCAGGAGAAGCAAGAATTTCTGCCATCGATTAGAGCAGAAATCACATCTGCCATGAATCGCTCGAATATGAAGGACGCATTGAATCTTGCTCTGTTCTTCCACGATGCGTTCAGAACGATTAATTCGTATCAGTCAAAGTCAATCTCTGATGCTCGTGACAAGTATCCTCACAAGAGTGCTGCTCTTGAAGAGCATATCAAGGGAATTAAACGTGATGCTCGAACCGCAATGATTGCACTTACGAATCAATTTAGGCTTGAGTTTTCTCGTCTTGGCTTGAGTGAGCATGATTTTATTCTCGTAATGCTTCACGTAGTTATCAGCGAGAACAATAATAGCTCTTATGCTCATATGCTGTTGGAGCAGGAGTTCTTCAAGTTTGCAATTTCCTGTTATAAAGATGACCCTGAAGCTCCGAAGTTTACAGAGGATAAGCTTATATACTGTGACTTTGCCGATGGAGAATGGGTAAAATTCGAAGCAGGAAAAGCTCAAAGTGTAGACGGTCGGAAAGCAATTGCTACTGTTCCTCTCTGTGGTCAGTTCTTGATTCGGATGAACAAATTTGGTAAGATGGTTGCTAGTCAACCTCTGTCTGACCTCGTTAAGGCTCCCGAAACCGTGGAGAAACAGCTTGTGTTTATCACGAAGCCTGGTGGCGGGAAGGACCCATTTACAAGTAAGAACCTGCAGAGAATCACGAAAAAGATGGTAGAGCCTGGAACTAAGGTTACTCTCGTGCCGTTTATTCGTGATAATAAACAGATTCACGACGCTATCGTAGTTGACGGTACTGTTGTCGGTAGTTTCCGTTGCTCGTTTTCGATTTGCGGTCAGCCGCAGAACGTGAAGAGCTTGACTGACATGTATCTCTATAAGCAGGGTACTGTATCTCACGTTATCGTGTCGAATCAGGGAGGGTCTGTCGGCGATGTTGCGTTCGTGGTTCTCAAGGACGTCGAGACTGTTCCTGTTCCGAAGATTACAGGTAACTGGATTCTAGAAGAACAGGCAAAGAATGTCGCGGCTATGCGTGAGCGTGTAAAGAATCGTTCTGCTCTCGGCAATAATTTCCTGAGGTCTACTCGATTCCTCAACAGTACGGTTAATACGATAAATGTTGTAGAAACCAAAGAAGAAGATATTGTCGTAACTCCTAAAAATAAAAGCGGTATTGTTAAGCCTGCCGTAGTAAAGAAAGTGGCTCCGACTCCAAGTCAAAGGTTCGCAAAGTATATTAACATCGGTTTCTAATAAGATAGGTGAAATACTCCCGTCTTTGTGGACGGGAGTCATTTGCCTAATTAGTATTCTACAAGAAGGTGATATTCCTGGTTACGAGAAAACAAATAGAAAGTCATCTAGGTAAAGTCATTAAGTACTGGAATGAATATACTAAGATTATTTTCTTTGACACTTCAGAAAAACTCGAAGAAGATTTAATTAAGTATAGACCTGTAATAGGAGATATCTGCAGAGGCATCTGGGCAGGAGATATTCTGATTTGCTACGCTGTTTTATCTGTAACCAATAGAACATGGCTTAGGTTTTGTGTAGGTCCACTTACTGAGCAGGAGCACATTTGTAGGCTCACTCAGAAATTTGTAATATCCGATTTTGCTCGCTTTAATGTAAAACCTCCTGATTATACTCTCCGTTCTGGTAATAATGTTTTGAGACGGTTCGAAGAACAGCTAAGACTAATTACATAACAAGGAGGAAAACTTCATGGCTATATTGTTTGACTATGAACAGCATAAAAAGTTATGGCTTCTTATGAGAGATAACATCAGGGGATATGTTTCAGGGCGTGCGATTACTTCGTATTACGATGCGGAAGTTACAGTCGATGATTTAAAAGCTCTCCAATTCAAAAATGAAAACATGGGGACTGAATTTAAAGATAATACTCGTATTGCTCCTCTATTCTTTTGCTATGCATGTCAATATGCTTGGGATTATGTTCGTGGAGAAAACGAACTCGCAGAGAAGAGAGAACGTTGTACGTACTGCCCACTCGAAGGCTGGAATGCAGAGAATTGCTTTGCTGGAAGTGTTGTAGGCACAGAAGAAAGAGGATTATTCTTTGACCTTGTTAAGGCAGTCGAAGACGGAGAAATTGATTTAGCAGAGCAGATTTGCGAAGCTATAGCTAATCTTCCTGTTCGAGACGGTGTAGAAACTGGCAATGGTACTTCTACTGGCGGTGGTATTACGAATCCTAATGCCAAAACACTCAATCCAGGAGGAGTATGTACTCTTCGTCGTGAAAACGCACTTAGTAAAGCTCCAGTTTCTGTTCTTACGAGCAACGGAAACGCGTTTGTCTACAACCCACTTGCTACTGCAGTGTATTACAGTGAGAATAGCGTAGATATAGTTAACGTGTCTAGCTCTACTATTAGCTTCCTAGTTATAGCTAATGATGATACTGTATATAGCACTGCTGTAGAATATACTCTTCAGCCAAGACAAGGTACTACGTATAGTAGAGCAGGCAATCTTAACAAGGTGCCGGTTACGGTACTCATTAAGGATACATTCTCAAGTAATTCTTCACTCGGTCTTGGAAAGTACACTGATGCTACTCCATATCTTACTATTGCTCATGATGAAAGCACAACGTATATTTACAACGAGACTGATGAAACAATTACCTATGTAGTCCTTAGTGGAGGTCCTGTAACCAGGACAACTAGTGAGATTCCAGCCGGTTCTGCAAAGAATGTCGGAACTAAACAGATAAACAAAGGCAATGCACTTTCAAAGACTCCTCCTAAGGTTCTTATCAAGGATACTACAGTCGGCAGTAAGACATATAACAAGTATCTTGATTCTACAGGCCTTGTCGACACAGTGGTCTACGATGATTACGTTGTGTTTGAGAACTACCTGACTTACTCTCTGAACGCATTGATTGTTGACCCGATTAAATAAAAAATGGAGAGATACTTTTCGAAGTATCTCTCTTTTAAGTTAGGGGTGATAAGGTGTTTTATAATTCCAGTGCGTATCTTACTCAGATGTTGCTTACGATTAAAGAGAATTGTATTAATATAAACTCTACGGGCAAAAAAGAAAAAAGATACGCTCTCGTAAAGATAGATGATGACTTGTTTCAATGGATAATCGACCACGAAGCATTTGTTTACTATACCGGTGACATAGAGTATAATGCAATTGGTAGTAAAATGATTGGATATTACG
>Ga0265301_10002107_pt1 | contig 23935 bp, 24 predicted proteins | sample AusTroGonzalo_MG_2_FD_193488 | JGI IMG/M metagenome (GOLD analysis project Ga0265301, IMG submission 193488) | Bovine rumen microbial communities from tropical cattle in Woodstock, Queensland, Australia - Gonzalo_04 | ecosystem: Host-associated > Mammals > Digestive system > Stomach > Rumen ... | reverse complement strand
TTTCTGCGAACATTTTTGACAAACGTTCTTTTAGTTCTTTGGTAAACTCTTCGTGTTTTTTCACATATGGTGCCAAAACACCGATTTGTTCTTCCAAAAATTCTATGCGCTGGACGTCTTCGCTATCTGGATTGACTTTTTCCAACAAGTCGCCACACAGAGATTGCATTTCGTCCCAAGACCAAGGTTCAAATTCTACAACCCCTAATGGTGTAACGATAAACATTTTTGTTTCTGATATATCGACACCCATATCTTGTAAAGCAAGTAGATACAGACTTAATTGACAACGATAATAACGTTTGTTACCGTTTTCGCCAGATTTAAAGTCTACCAATGCTCTGCACTTTTTACCATCCATTACCAGCAAGTCGACTGTGCCAGCATATTTCAAGGTTTCGTTGTATACCAAAACCTCGGCCTGTTGCATTTCTGTTCTGAAAATCATTTCAGTAATAGCTACAGCCTTTGGGTCGGTCGGTGTCGTGCCGTCTTTATAATACTCAGCCAATTGGTTGTGCATTATAGTCCCGCGTTCAGCAAACTCCGGGTGTTTTTCCAGCCATTCGGTATTAAGCCCCGAAAACTTTTTTGCCAGTTCTGTAACGGATGGTACAATTTCGCCGTCCATCTTGTACTGGTGTAACTCTTCATTGTATTCAATGTTTGCCATCATTTGCCCCCTTAGAATTTTAATGGTGTTGGTGCGACTTTTGCTGTCTGTTTTGTATCGCCTGTATCGTCGTCGTCTTTGTCGTCTTCAAACGTCAGATTGAATAAACCGCCAATATTATAACGACGCGCATAGGTCATAACCTTACCATTGTTTTGCGAATCTGCAACACGTTCAACTGGAAAGTCCACAAACAAAGAGTGGCATTCTTTTTCGCCAACGTGTGTTAACGTGGTTCGCACAGCCCATTTTTCTTGGTCTTGTTCTTTTACAAATTGTGAAAATAAAACTAAGTTATTCTTGTCCAACAACGGTTGCAACACAGTCATAATGTTATGCAATGTGGCATACCCAGAGCCAGAATAAACAGGGTTAACATTATCGGTTGTAATGACCGACAATTCTTTTTTTACATTGGCTAATGCCTTAAATAATTCGTTCATAATAAATCTCCTTTGTTGTACTGTTATTATAGGTTAAAATTCGACATTGTCAAGATTTTTTTTAAAATATTTTCTAAAATCTTCTTCTATATAAGCCATTGTTTTTACTGAAGTTTTTTGACCTTCGTTAATTTTATCTAAAAATTCTTCATTAAAATATTCCATTTCATTATCGACATAATTTTGCATTCTGCATTCTAATTCTTCAAACCGTCGATCCAGTTCTGCCTTTGCACTTTCTTCGGCAGTGCGCTGGTATGATGTTGGACAAGAAAGAAGAAGATACCGGTGCTGTTTCGACATTGGGCTTAAGTAGTTGATTCCATACTTTAATCGCAAGGCCGCCCACAACATCCATTCTGATATCGTGACCTGCTCATCATTGTGCGGGGGTGTGCCATCAAAGTCTTTGAGCAGTTCGTTTATTTCCTGCTCTGTAATCGGGAAGAGTTCGTACCCAGACATTTTTCCGCTGGGTAATTGTAGTTCTTTGCAGTATTTTCTGCGAAATTCAACCCGCACTCGTGTCGGGTCGTATTTGTATTTTGCCATTTGATGCTCCTTTAATATTGCGCTGGTTGCACCATAACGAAGACAGACTTTACCTTTGCGTGTGATTTACTCGATAAACCGTAAAATTCCCCAACCTCGATTGGAATGGTTCCAACCATTTTGTAATCTTTTATAAAATTCCAAAAGTTTCGTGCAGAGATTTGATCTTTTCGATCTATGTTATGGTCAATGCAGTATTGACGGTAAGTTAGGTAAGAAAAATAATAATAGCCTTCGTATTTTGTTTTTTCTGACGGTGTTTCGTCGTTTCCGTTGTAGTTGCGTGTACCTGTCAGTCTTTGTACGTAAGGCATTTCTGTTTCCATTCTGTGCAGTTTTATGCACGAATCTATCTTTTCAACAAACGAACACAAACTTGCAAATTGAACATTGTCTATGTCAACGTGATTTACTTGTTCTTCGAGCTGATTACGAACGTCTTCGTCTGACAATTCGTATTGTCCGTGTGCTTTTACATACGCAATTGCTTCTGCAAGCACCTGTTGGGCATAATAACCGTTCAAACGACCATCTGGGCTGTGAAATTTGTCCGTTCCGTTCGTTTTCCAATAGTCTTCTGTTTTTGATAGACGACATTCACGAGTTGGTAATTTGCTTTCAAAGATTATCTGTCTTCTTTCCCCCGTTTCTTGTGTAATTTTTACTTCGTTTGACGTTCTGATTATTACAAACGACCTGCGTAGTGTCATTTCTTCTTTATAAACGGCGCGTACAGTGTCGAATTTGTCTGCAACGTATGCTCGCCATTCTTCGATCGTTGTGCCCTTTCCAAAGGCTTTAGATTGCGAATTTGATAGCTTGCATTCGTCGTCTATGGCTATGATTGCCCCGACAGAGTATGGTTGGTATTTAAAATCGTCCCCAGAACGTGTAAATGCGTACTTGCAGATCATTGTGCCGTCGCCACCAAGTAACCAGTCCGCAAGATAGCTTTTTCCAACACCCTGACCGCCTACAAAGTCAAACCAGTATGGACAGTATGTCTTTGCAGGGTTTAATACCATCGACACGACTTTCGTTATAAATAAGAGAAAATGATTTGGATTTGCGTCGCATTCGTATGCGTCCTTTAAGAATGTCTTAATCCTTTCCTTTCCGTCCCATTCTGGTATGCCCTCAATAAACCATTGTCTTGAATTGTATGTGACCATATGGGCTGCGACCTTAAAGCAACGAGAAATTTGTTTGTCGCTTATCTTTTCCATCTGTTTTTTGATTGTATTATTTATCTTTACAGATTTTTCAAGATAACAATGCGTATCAAAAACGTTAAGAAAGTGTTCGCGCGCAGTTTTTTCTCCGCAGTTTCGATCTTCAATTGCCCCATACTTTACCCAGTACAAACCAGTACATTCGTCAAACTTGATGAATTGTGTTTCTTTTACATACTGCGCTAATTGATCTTGAAGGTCCTGAATGTCGTTTGCGAAGAAATCTTTTTGAGTTCTTGACAAATCTTTATTTTCGTTTATAATTACTTTCATAATCAGTCCTCTCTTCTGGTTATTTTGAATTTGTTTTGCTTTTTGCCCGGGTTTCCGGGCAATTTTTTTTGAAGTATTTTTATAGTATCATAAATTTTTCAAAATTCAACCGCTGGCTCAAAAAAAATTCAAAATTGCTCACCATTGCGCGGGCATTTGTGTTTTTTATTTAGTCTGGGAATTTCCCAGACTAAACTTGTAAATATTGGTATATTTCGTAGAGTTCGTCTATTAAATTACTGTATTCTTCTGCTTTCTTTTTCGAATCAGGATATCTTTCTGCATATTCTTCAATAGCATCTGTCCAGAAGTTTAATATTTCTAACCATTTTTCTACTTTATCTTTTTCCATCACTTAATCCTTACATTTTTCCGTATTTTTCTAAGAGTTTAACAATGTCATACAGTATGTTTTCGTCAAAAGCGTCTGAATTGATTATTGATATAATTTCATTTAGTATTTCCGTGTCTGTCTTGTTCATTTCTAATCCTTTTTGCTAGCGACAACGTAACACCAAACGTCTTCACAGTCTGTTCTCCAACTATAAAATTGTATATTGTTTCTGCCGTCTTCCATTTCATAAAAGATATGTTCTGCGACTGAATCTGTTAATTCAACTCCAGGATAATCATCAAAATCCCAAACTTCTATATCCCAGCCTGGCATTTTTTCTTTAATTGTTTTAATAAAATCAGACATAACAAAACAATCGCTATCTTTAATAGAAATTTCTTCTAAAATTGCTTCTAATTCTTGTTTTATCATTTTCAATCCTTTTCTGCTATATAATAATAACCGAATTTCATTGGTATTACGCAGTAATCTTTTCTTAATAAGTTTATTGCTCTTTTACCAAGATATTCTTTTTTTATTGCAACAAAATGTCTATTAAAATCTGTTGTTAAAAAGAATTTTGTTGTTCCAAATCTTTTGTTTAATTGTCCAACTCTTGGTTTTGGATTCATTTTTTCTTCCTTTTTATTTTTATAATATTGTGTTCAATAATGCCCGCAAATGGGACTTTGCGTTCATATACTTTGAATATTGTCCCATTTGTTATGTTATTGAATCGGTTCTTCGGAAGCTTCTTTTTCTTGTATTCCGCTTTTGTTGTCTTTATCAGATAATACATCTTTTTCTCCATCTTCTTTTATTGTTCCTGTTATGTCTTTGAAGTTTACATCTTTACAACTTTCCATATCTTCCAAATATATATCTGTCCATACTTCAATGTCAGATTCTAATCTTTCGATTAATAATTTTTCTTCGTGTGAATATAATGCGTCGTCTGCACCATATGCTTTAATATCAGCTATATAATGATCCATTGCGATTAATACTTCTGCTATGTTTGTAAAGCCTAAACTTTTTGCTCTTCCAAACCATTGACGCATCAATCTTGCTGAAATATATGCTATTGAAGCAATGCCCTCTTCTTCTTTTTCTTTTTCATAATGTTTCAGTTCTTGAATCATTTTTGCCATTTCTGCAAATGCTGCTGATGATGCGTTTATTTCACAGTTTACTTTTAAGAATTCGTCTATATCTTCGATTTCAATATTTAAATTATTTTTTCTTCTTTTAATTCCAAGTAATCTGATTTTTGATGCAAGATCTTCAAATGCTTGTTCATCTAATTTTGATGGTGCTTTCTTTGTTGCTTCATCATCGAAGTTGTATTGACTTGAACAATAATCGTCGTCATCTAAATCATCAAACCAGTCATATGAATAATCTCTATATCCACAATAATTATTATTTCTATGTTTCCACCAGTTTGATGTTGTTGCTTCATATGGTTTATATCCCCTGTTTGAAAACATATATCCAGGATATTTTTCGTCTATTACCCAATCATCTTCACACAAATGTAAGATTTCACCTGTTACCATATCGAATATTGCGCATCTTGAACCATTTGTTGCCATATCCAGTAAGAATTTATTTTCTTTACACCATTCAAATGTTTTATCTTCAATTGTCCATTTGAAGAATGTTTCTGAATCTGTCGCGTCTGGTAAGGCTTGAACGCTTAATGTCCCGTTATGTGCAAATCCCAATGTTTTGCTTACAAATGGATGTGTGTTTTCTGGTTTTACAGAACCGTGAGTATGAATTCTTGTGTGCAAAATAAAGCAGTTTTCTTTTTTATTCACTTCTGCAATCTTTTTCATAAAATCTGCTTTATTCATAATACCTTTTGTTAATGTTGTTGTGTGTCCATCGTTCCACAGTATTCCTGCTCCGTCTGGATTGTTATCCCAACATCTACTAAAGATGTCTTTTGGAAGTGGTTTTGCACCACGTTCTTTTGTTATAATTATACACATTTGATTTTCCTTTAATTGTTGTTGTTGATGTTGTGTGCTCTTTGCCATTCTATCCAAGCTGCTCGTAATGCTTGTAATTGTTCGTCGTTTGATCGTATTGGCGTTGAGCCACGATTTCTTCACCATTGATATTCTTCTTCCTCTTCGTCTTCTTCATAATCATCATCACTATATTGTTCATCTTCCATATATTGATGTTCTGCTTCAGACATCCAGAATTCAGCGTCTTTATTTATTGGCATTGCTTCTGCGTGTCCTTCTTCTGAAAACAATAAACGTATTTTTTGTTTTTCTTCTTCTGATATATCTAATTTTGTTGTTTCCAGTAATGACATAAACCATTCTTTTGTTGGTTCTTTAAAATTATGCCACATTATTGGGCCTGTATATGAAAAGTTTTCAATCATTTGACGTAAAAATTTCATTCTGTTTAATATCTTGTTATAATCAAATGTTGATGCAAACATTCTGAACTCTAATGTTCTCCATCTTTCAGAACGATTTATGCAGTCGTGATGTTGTCTTTGCCATACTGGCATACAATATCTATTGAAATCCCGTTCTCCAATTATTTTTATTATTGTCCAGAACATATTGTCTGTTGATGCTGCTTTTTGTAATTGAACATAAACATCTCCAGTTTGTATTGTTCCAATATGTATATGCATTCCTGTTGTTTCGTCTGTTTTTGCCATCGGGTCTTTTTCCAATAATTTACAAACGTTTTTAAATTTACTTTCGTACATATACCAGTAAAATGTTCCTGGTGCATAACTTAATTCAAATTGTGCACCACTTAATGAAGAATCATATCCAATCGAACATTCTTGTTGCATATATACGTCATTTGAAATTTTATCTATCTTTTCAATTGATTTAATATTTCCTGCAACTTCAATTTCAATTCCAAATGTTGGTGTTGATTCTTTATCCATTGCTGTTCTACTTGGTGCTGTACTCCATTTATATCCATATCCTCTGTTGTGAAAACTTCCAATTACTCTGTATTTTCTTTCACAGGTTTTACATACTGGTCCAATATCAGAACCAAAACTTTCTACGACAAAGTTTGTTGTGTCTTCTGTTCTGTCTTTTGTAGTGACCTTTTTGTATGATTTGCCACAAATTGAACATCTTGTTTTCAGTATTTTATATTCTGGATTCATCTTCTTCTCCGTTTCTTTCGTTGTTAAATGATATAATTGTTTCAAATGTTTCTTTTGCTTTCTTTGCGCTGGTATTTTTAGTCAGTGCTTTGTTATAAATATCTGAGCGTCTTTTGATTTCTGCAGGATATGATGTTTGCATTGTTCCCAGTTTTGCCATTAACATATGCAATGGAAGACCCATCTTATGTTTGTTTCTGCAGTTGTATGCTAAATATTCATACATTGATTTTAATTTTGTATTTTCTGCTTTATTTAACATCTCCCAGATTGTTTCCATGTTTTCTATTTCATCATATAATTCGTTTTCTGTATACAATCCAAGTCTTAAGATGTATTGTAAGAAAAACCTTGCAACAAATACGCGTGCTACGATTTCTCTAAAGTCATAACTTGTTCTCCAACATCGTAATTCCAGCGTTTTATGATGCGAATATCCTCTTGTATATCCTGTACCAAGTCCATAATGCTCTGTTCCATCACGATTCGATACAGAATATATAAATTGAAACGCTTCATATAATAATTTTGCTTTTTCAATAAACCATTTTTTGTATGTTTCGTTTGGTTCTTTCCAATTAAATGATTCGACAGGATTATTTAATAATAAACATGGATATCCTCTTGATTCTTTAAGAAATTGATTAAATGTTGTTGTGAATATTTCGTCTGATGAATCAAATAATATTCTTCCTAACTTTGCTCCCATTGGAGTATTAAATTCTTTGTCCCAGCTGAAATGTATGTGCATTCCTGCTGATGGTGATACTGTACAACGCTTGTTTGCTGCACGATAACAGAACGATTCCAATGCTTTGATTATTTTTTTGTTTGTTTTTAAGTTTTCAAATAATATTGGCTTTAAATTGTATTCTGTTCCATCTCCAGATACACTTCCATCTGTCTTAATTGTTTCGATAATTTCGTCTGCTTGCGCTGAATCATAATCTAATCTGTTGTTATATCCACCATATTCCAATTCAATTCCAAATTTCCAGTTATTAATTTCTTTTCCGTCTTGAGATGTTGATGCAATTATCTCTTCAATTTCTTGTGTTGTTAATTTTTGTGTAGGCATTTTTGTCTCCTTTTCTTATTTGCTTAATTTTTGAATTGCTTTTGATAATTTTTCGATTTCTTCATAAACTCCTGCTTTTTTTAATATTGATACAATCTTGTCATTAATTGCTTCAATTGCCGGGTCATCTGAATTTACAATAATTGATATTTTTGTTTCTTTTTCAGGTTTATAATCAATTATTCTTGGCATTTCTACTGGTGTTTCATCAGCGTATGCAATTGTATGTCCATTTGACATATTTTGACCCGCTCTTAATGCCTGCCTTAATACATCATATTTAAATCCACACACTTGTTCTGCTTTTCTCACCGATTCATATAAAATACCATCAACAATTACTTGTCTTGCATGTGTTGGTTTCTTTCTTTTTAATTTTGGTTTAACGTTTTTTGTCATCTTTGCACTTGCTGTTGAATATATGTTTTTTGTTTTCATTTCGTCCTGACGATAATATTTATTTCCATTTTTGTCTTCAAAATAGCCTTTTACTTGCATTTTTAATGACATTGTCCATTGATTTGCTTGTGCAAATTTTGCTGCTGCTGCTATTGATTCGAACATATGTTCGTATCCACCTGGAGTTTTCATAAGTACTTGTGAACATTTATGGTTCTTTTTATTTGCCATTTCTTTTTCCTTTTTTTTGTATTGTTGTTAATTTATGTGTTGTTTTGCTTTTATCGTTCAGGCCTGAACTTCTGCCATACAACAACACGCAAGCAAAACGCCTGTTGGTGCTGTAGTCAACGACGGAAGCACCAATAGACGACTTGCTCACCATTGTGTAATCTTTTGCTCGGGAATTTATCCCGAGTCTTTATTTCTTGGCAGACAATGCTCGTGCTTGGTCAACGTCCGTTATAGCAGCCAATGCCTTGTCAGCAGGTGCTTCGTTCGTCTCTTCTGGCAATTGCACTTCACCTTTCCAGTAAATCACTTCTTTACCGTCTTTATCAGTGAACGCTTTCGTCCATAAACTTACATTGTATATCTTTCCATTCAATGTTAAGTTTCCCCTCAATATTGGGTGCTTCACCAAGTCAGTTCTTTGATTGTTCTGGAATAATACGATTGTTTTTTCATTATCGTATGCTCTCTTTTCCATTGTTTTCATCGTTAATTGTTCTTTTTGTGTTGTTTTAGCCATTTGTTATCCTTTTGGTTGTATGACTATATGTATCGAACCATTCAATACATTTCATAAAATTAAAATAAATATCAACACGTAATCATCGATGAAGTGTTGATGTTTATGTGTGTATTTGATTGACTTTGTATATACAATTTTTTCCTTTTCCCTATAATCCTAGTCATTTTTCTATATTGTTTACTTTTATAAAAACTTGACAAAAAATACATTATAAATTATTGTATAATATAATAGGTAAATAGGGATAAGACATCAATAGGAAATGTTTTAGCTCAGCAAAACCGATTGCATATGCAAATCGAAAAATAATCCGCAGGTCAAGCAGGGAGGGGGATAGGAGGGGGGCAGGCCCCCCTGCTCCCACTCGGGACCCGCTCGGGTACAGGTCACCCCTATCTACCACAAAAGTACATAGGTAAAAGGCCCCTAAAAACGGTATTATAATACCGTTTTCCTATAGGAAAAATTGAAAAAGGGCCAAAAAAGACGAGGGGGTCGATTTTTTTTGTCAACTTGGAACCCGCAGAAATCTGGGAAAAAATTTTTTAAAAAAACGGCAAAAAAAGCGAAAAAAGGCCCCCAAACTATACATAATCCGACCCAAACTATACATAATCCGACAATTTCCTATCGATTTCCTATCGTTTCCTATCGATTTTCCTATCGATTGAATAGGAGAGTTTGTATATACAAAAGAGCACTAAATTTTATTTTTGTCAACAGTCAAAAAAAGGGTTAGAAAAAAGGTTTGACAATTGTGACGAGGTGGTATATAATAGGTATGTATTTAAAGGGGAAGGTCGTCTTATTACTTTTTTTTAGATCTCCTTTCCTTCCTTTAGCGATAAGGTGGCCTAAGCGGGGCACGATCCTTTGTTGTTTTGGCCTTGTTTATTTGTTGTCCTGCTGATCCTCTTTAAATACATACTAATATATATAAGGTGTTATTAATGGGAAGAATGCGCGTTAGAAAAACGTACCAACAGGTAAGCACCGAATACGAATACAACGAAAAGCTTACCGACCCAAAACAAGCAGTCGGAGAACTAAATTATGAACCACGCGATTGCTTCAAGGATATCCACGAAAAACCATGGAAACATGGCGTTATCATCGCGCACCGACGTGCGGGAAAGACGTATGCTGCCATTGCGGAGCTGCTTAAGCGAACAATTTCCGCTCCACCGCTTCCTTCCGGGTTACCTCAACAGGTCCTCTTTACCAGCCCTCAGCTGGACCAGGCAGTGCAAAATACTATGCCTCTCTTCACCACAATCGGAAAAGACCTTATCGCAGATATCAACAAGCAGACGAGCACAATTACGCTGATAAACGACTCGCGTATTATATATTGTGGTGCGAAGACGATAGAGAAGGTCAGGGGTCTGTATTTGACGGGATGGCTGTCAGATGAGGTGCAGGCACCAATCGAAAGGGCGTACTCGGACATTATATACCCGGCTATTGCAGATACAGATGGGTGGTCGCTCAGAATTGGAACAGCACGATCGGACGACGACTACTTATTATATAATACATACAAGTACCTGAAGGAGCACCACGGGGACGACCCGGAGTGGCTGTTTTTGAAGGTCGGGATTAACGAATCGAATTTATATGACGAAGAGAAGCTGCAGAAGATAAAGGACGAGTTCTGGTTGGCAGGTAAAGCCGCTAGAAAGACGGAGGCTCAGATCCAACAGGGCTGGAACTGCGAATACGAGGCAGACTTTTCATTTATAGACGAAGGAAAACCAAACGTGTCAGCTAAATTTTACTTTCCATTAATTGCTTTGTTTAACGAAAATAAGTTTATAGATTATGATCCATTGAATCCAGTGGAAACGCCACCAGCGCAGACGGTGGTGCTCGATATTGGTAGTGGAAACGGTGGGGATTATACCGTTGGAGTATACGGGTCGTACGCTCTACAGAGCGGTCTGCAAAATCAATCAGCCGTTGGACAGGTGTATTTGCGGGAAATTGTGTACGACAATAGGCGTAATCTGTCAGAATGGGCAGACGAGTTTAAGTCGAAGGGCATAAAAAATGTGGTTTTACCATTTGATGCGGCGCAGGCGAACAAGGAAACAGGATTGAATTTGTTTGATTTCTTCTTAAAACGCGGATTTAAGGTGTTCAAGATAAAAAAACTGCTGCACAAGGTACAAGAAGAGCACGCAGAATGGCTGCTGACACATTGCACGTTGGATTCCAGTTGTATTCCAGCACTGCGTGAACTCGGGAAGTTTGAAGAGTGGGCGCCAAAACACAAATTATCACAGGATATTGCGTCTGCAATATGCTATGCGGGGCAATATTTCCGCAAGGCGGACATCAAAGAAATGAGGCTGAACAAAATGCTGGAATATGAAAAGACGCATAAGAACGAACAGATGTACGAAAATTATGACATGTTAATGCCGTACGGGTGTGGAACGTTTTAACTTGCTTTTATTCGTGTTTTGTTATATAATATATGTAGAAAAAAAAGGATTGTGCATGAGTTTTCATACATACAGTAACACACCGGCGGTTGTAGCTGCACCGAAGGCGACGGCTCCAAAATACAACATGTCTGGAATTGCAAATGAGCTGAATGCAATGAAAAACAGGAACGGGTATATGTCTACGCTGTTTGGTCGCACGGAAAAAGGGACGGCTGGCAGAGATTATAGCAAAATCGTTCCCGGGAAAAGACCGTCTAGTGTATTTTCTGAATAAGTAGGTGAGTAAGATGGCAAAAGAATCCAAAGTTTCTATTTCTGATACAGCGTTGGATTTGCAAAAACGCGAAGAACAGAAAAAATTAATAGCTCATTATATGAATCGGTTCCAGGAGCTGGAACAATTACAGACGAATTATATTCCTTTATATCAAGAATTAGCGGTTCTTGGCGATCCACGTAATGCATACTTCAAGGTAAAGAAGGCAAACGGGGATATATCGCAGGTGACTGCCAAGACAGATGATACGTTACAGACGTCCTTACCATTGCATGCGGCTGTAATGAATTCTCTTCTGACACCTGCGGCCTATGTGTGGCACTCAATGCGCTTTGCAGATGAAAAACTGCAGTCGAATTATGGGTATGCGCTGGATTATCAAAACCAGTTTATTTATAGAAAACGTTATTCTTCTCTTTCTAATTTTATATGCGCAATTAATACATTGTATATGAATAATGCATTGTATGGATGGTATGTTTTGGAATTGTCCAAGGATATTGTGCATAAGCAGGTGACGTATCGTGCGTTGCCAATTAGGGAATTTGTAATTGATCAGAACGAGCGTGGGTTTGTTGATACGTTTTATCGCAAGGTGACATACACGTATCGTCAATTACGTCAGCGTTTCAAGGATTATGTACCAAGATGTGCACAAGAAGCAACATCTGACAATCCTTATGGTTGGTTGAGCAAGACGATGGAATTAATCCATGTGGTTGAACCGTCTCTTGAAGAACCAAGCAAGTTCGACTCTGTTTATATTGATAAGACAGAGGGAACTATAATTCAAAAGACGCTCGAACCCTATTGTAAGTATATTGCAGGGCGAGCAGCAACCTTCTCCAACACCAACGATCCGTACGGATTTTCGCCGGTCATGTCGGTCCTGCCAAGCACAAAAAACTTAAATGCAATATCTTTCGATCTGGTGAAGGCAGCACATCACGCGAGCCGTTTGGATCTGTTGGCTGGAGATGATATCATCAACCCAAGGAACTATCCGGATGTCACGTCTATTGTAAATGGCGGTATTGACTCCGAAGGTCGTCCACAGGTTGCGGTGTTGTCTCAACGCGATATGCCTACGCTTGATTATATGATCCAAGGGTGGCAAAAACGTATCAAGGACGCATTGTTTGTTGATATGTTTGCGTCTTTACAAGAAACACAATCTCGCTCTGCTACAGACGCGATGTTAAAAGCAAACGAACGCGCAAACATTATTGCCCCGTTGGGCGATCGTGTTGCTCGCGAGTTGTTACAACCAATGATCGAGCTGGAATTAAAGATGTATGCAGAAATGCATGCTTTACCAGAATTCCCAGCAGAGACAGCTGGCGCGGCATTTGATATCGTTTTAGATAACCCAATGTTGCGTGGGCAACGTCTTGATTCTGCAAATGCAGTTGCAAATATGGCGGCAATATTAATGAACGTGGCGCAATTAGACACAGAATTTAATATTGATCGTACCTGTGATTACTTGGCAACGTCTTATAATATTCCATTATCGATCTTGAATACAGCGCAAGAGAAGCAGGCAGTTGTTCAACAGAAACAGGAACAGGCTGAAGCACAATTGTTGGCTGAAAATGCAGCTGGCATTGGTTCTGCGATGAAAAATGTCGTGGCTCCAGCGCAACAGTAGGGATTGAAATGAGAAACAGAAAGAACTATATAATGTCTGAAAAGGTGGAGACGTGGCTGAAACACGCGCCTATGCCAGACGTGGCCACTTGGCTTCGTAGTTTGTATGTAGACAACGTTTTGCTTGTTGGGGAAAACAGCGAAAACCGTTGGGCAGAGTATGGAAAGAAGCTGATGGTGGATTTGATTTTGGGAATCCAGCGCGATTTAAAAACGCCGGCACCAAAAAACACTCCCGTTACTGACGGAAGTGAATTACTAGGGGTTTTGTACCCAGAAAACGAACATACCAATTAAGGAGCTGATATGGCAGAAGAAAACAACAACCAAAACTGGTACGATGGTCTGAACATCGAAGACGAAAACATAGGTTTAATTCAAACAAAAGGATGGCAAGATGCGAACAGCATTATTAAAAGTTATAGAGAGCTTGAAAAATTTACTGGTCGGGACAAAAACGACTTCATCGAAATTCCAAAAGGCGAAGACGCCGACTTGTCGTCCGTCTACTCAAGACTTGGTAGACCAGACAAAGCAGAAGACTACGAACTCCAAGACACAGAGTTTGCAAAAGCTGCAAAGGAGATCTTGTTTAAAGAAGGCATCTCAAAAAAGCAAGCAAAAGCACTAGAATCTTGGCTTGACGAATATACCAAGGCGAAGCAAGCAGCTGATGAAGAAAAACGTTCTGCAGACATGGACGCTCGCAACAAGGCTTCAGTAGAAGCGTTGAAAAAATTGTGGGGTTCTGACTATGACAAGAACGTTGCTTTAAGTAAAAACGTTGCTGCAGATTTGGAGCTGACAAACGACGAATTGGACGCCGTAGGCAGTGTGATTGGCGCAGAAAAATTGGGCAAGATGTTGCTTGGGTTGTCAAAACCATCTGATTCTAATCAGCCTTTGACTGGTTACAAGTCTGGCGGACAAGAAACGAAAGAAATGGCAAAACTTCGTATAGAAGAATTGAAATCTGATTCTGAATTTATGAAGAAAGTTGCCGCGGGCGACGAAAAGTCAGTACAAGAACTGTTGCGTTTAGCAGCAATAACAGCACAAGGAAACTAAAATGAAAGATACACAGTTTTTGGCAAGAAAATTATTTTATTTTATCCCTGACATTTCTAATGAATTGTTAAGAATAAAAGAAGACTACGTAATTGCTACAGAATTTGATACTAAAGATATCACATTCAAGGTTCGCTTCTTGAATGGGGATGCTGTACAGATGTTTGCTGTCGGCGAAACAAAAGAAGACGTTGAAAAGGCGCATGCTGAATTCTTAAAATATCGTGAACAGTATCTGAAAGCAGTCGAAAAAATCAAGCCAGTAGAAGACGACCTTCATAAGGCATATGAAAGTCATTATGCTGACTGGATGAGCAAAGAAATGCTGGAAATAATCAACGACCGTCACAACGTCAACAAGGTTGTTGCACAAGCAGAAGCGGCGAACGAAAATGCAGCTGGATAAATTATATAACAAAGGCGCCTATGTTCAAAATGGGCGTTTCAACCATATTTTTATGGGTTCTCAGTTGGAAGTGTTGAAGTTGACGCAACACAAGTATGACCGTCACGATCTTGCGAACGCGTATAGATTTATAGCGGACATAATTGAAAATGGAGATTTTCCGTGGCCAGGAACTTTTCCCTTGAAAAATCCTGAAGAATCTGTTAAAATAGAAAACAAGAAGAATAAAGGAAAGTAGTCGCCCTTTGTTCTTGTGCCATAACCTTTAATAGTGTTGAAGCGGCGGCGGCGGCCACCTAATCAGCCCAAAGGCGGCAAAGCATTAGGAATAAGGCGTAGGCGGGACTCGCAATCCCATAACCAACGACAAGTTCTAGCGATTAGAAAACTTTTAAAATGGAGCTTAAAAAAATGGCAATGGCTGATATTAATTTAAGTACCATCTCAGCACAGTTTTCTACGCTGGTTGGTGCTTTGGCACAACAGGCCACATCTAAAACCGCTGGTTCTACAACTTTTAGAACAGGTTTGACTGGTCGTGTACCACAAATCATAACATACGTAAATAAAGTTACTTTACGTACAATTACAGACTTAACAACCCCACGTGCAACTGTAGCGCAAACTCCAGAAGCAGATACTCGTTATTTGCCTTCTCCAGTCGAAAAACGTGCAACATTTATCTTCACTGAAGAATCGACATTGTTGCGTTTGATCGACATGAAAGCTGGTTGGGTTTCTGAAACAAATAAAGCGTTCCAACGTGAAAAAGATATTATGTTCGTTAAAGCCTTCTTGGGTAACGCGATCACATCTTTGAGCTGGACAGACGCAACTGTTTCTACTCCTGGTCAAATCACAATGCCAACAACATTTGTTGCATTGCCTGCTGATAACACAATTACAGCTTTGTCTACAGATACAATCACTGGTTTGTTGAAAAAAGTTTTGAAATTCTTCGAAGCAAACGACGTTGATTGGCGTTCTTTGGGTCTGCGTGCGTATCATAACTCCAAATTTGCGGAATTGTTACGTAATGATGCAGAATGGTACACTTGGAACACATCTGGCGCTATGCCAAATGCGACCGGTGAATTGAAATCTTACTTAGGTTTCGACTTCATCCAATTGTCAGAAATCGATGTCTTGAACGCAACCAACGGTGCTGCGGACAAAGTGTTGATTGCTGCGGGTCAACCAATCTGTACAGGTATCTGGAAAGAATTTAATACTCAAATTTCTATCCGTCACGACTTGGATGATGCATATCAGGTTAACTCCTATATGTTATTGTCTTCTGCTCGTTTGAACGAATGGCAAGTTTGTGTGTTGGATATTTCCGCACTGTAATTTCACCTGCCCCTGCCTTAGGGCGGGGGCTTGGTCACCATAAAATGGAGAGCCTCTATGAATCTTTTAACATATACAGATATAGCGAATATGGCAATCGATTGGTGTGGGGGCTCGCTATCTATTGATAGTATTGATAATCAGAACAATCCTGATGCGATTGTGTGCAAAAGAAATCTTCCGATGGCCATAAAATCGGAGCTCGATAAGTACGAATGGACTTTTGCTCGCAAAAAGATACCGGCAGTACAGGATTTCGAAGAAGAACACAAGATTGAAGGCTATTTTTGTTACGAATTGCCGAATGATTTTTCTCGTATTTCGATGTATTTGATGTTTACGCGCAACGGATATGATCCGCTGGTAAACGAATATGACAATTGTCCTTCATATTTCATTGAAGAAGGCCGTTTATATGTGAGATGGCCGATAAAAACTATTTATTATACTTCAAACGAGGTGGATATCACTGTCTGGCCGTCTTTGTTCTGCGACGTAGTTGCTTTAAATCTGGCCCAGCGCATCGTTGGTAAAATTAAAGGTCTTGATGCAGATATTGCTTTCTTTGAATCCTTGTATAAGCAGAAGTTGAAGGACGCTCGTAAGGCAGATATGATAACTTTGGAAGCAACACAGGGTGGAGAATCTATATTACAAAGAAATAGGATAGTTCCATAATGTCAGACAAGTTGAAAGCAGATGTTTTAAGTGCGTTTAATGGAGGAGAAACGACTCCAGAGCTTGCGGGACGCGTAGATAAAGAAGAGTTAAAGTTTGGCACAAGATATGTGTCTAACTTTTTGCCTACGCACCAAGGCGGATTAAAAAAATGGTATGGGACGTCAAAAGTTGCAACGGTTGCTCTTGATGCGTCGTCGAAACATAGGCTAATTGAGTTTGATGGGGCGTCAGAACCGCTGGCGCTGCTGTTTAGTGGCGGCGATGTGTACTCAGTGTCCGCCGGAGAAGTGTACAAGCAGGATTTTAACGTATATGAAGACCAAATTTCTGATGCGTCTTATCTGCAGATAAACGATTTGATTTATTTTGCAAATAAAACCTCTGCAATGTTTCAAATTCAGTATTATGGTGTTGAAAATGGGCATCATATATTTAAATTGAAAGACAGTTATATAAAAGAAGAGCCATTTTTTCCATATTCTTGGAGAGGAAACTATAATAAGAACATTCAAACCAATGGATACAATGGTGTTTTGACAGCTGAAGCGACCAGCGCAACGTTTGGTTACGCGCTAGAGTTGCCACAGAGGCTGCAAAATCCGGGAGCAGGGATAAACGTTTTGTTTGATAACGGCCCTCTGAATTGTATTACTGGCGGAAACAAAAGGAACGATCAGTTTGTTCAGTTGGACACAACCTGCGACATGACCGGAGGCATGACGGAATTAAAACTGATAAGGGTTCGAGGAGGCATAGAGAGCCAAGTAGGCACAACACAATATGTTGGCAACAAACAAGTTATAACAGAAAACGTTCAGTTAACCAATTATATTCACGGCACGCCTGTTGCGGTTAATTATGATAAGCGAGGCATATTAAAAGTCGTGACCGCAACACAAATTATAAACGCGTTTTCCTTTGTAGGCGCGACCGGGATAGAAGATGGCTATCTTGTGTTTACCGACATACCGAGCGGTCACCAAAATGGGGACAAATATAAGATCCGACTTGAGCAAAGTTCTGCGGCAGCAGACAATCTTAGTGCAGACACTGGTGGAAATGTTCAAGGGTATGTAAGATACTTGTCCTCGACCGCATATGTTTCGGACGGGACAGAATCAGAGCTTGTTCAGGAGTCATATACATTTGATTCTTTGGACATCGTGGGTCGGAAAATACGGTTTCATGTCCCGACAAATTCTTCGGTGGATGCGTGGGCAGAAGGAGTGTCGGTCACGCAGAACAATGTCTATTATTCTGACGGTAATTACTATGTAGCAAAAGCAAGTGGGACGACAGGAAGCCAACAACCAGTTCACAGGCAAGGGACGGTGTCCGATGGCAAGATTAATTTTGAGTACTTGCATAGTGGATACGGCATTGCAACCATTGTTTCTGTTATAGATTCTACACATATGACAATTAAGACGGAAGGAAATCTTCCTGTGCTCAGCATTTCTGCCGCTACGTACAATTGGGATACTTATCAATGGTCGATGTGGGGATATCATGGTCGTTACCCGTCTAAAGTATTTACTTATGCTAACAGGCTTGGTTGTACGTTAGATACAGATGGATATGGTTCGTGGCTTCAGATGTCGAAGTCTGATGAGTATGACGACTTTGGAACAGAAGACTACGGCAAACAACTTGAAACAAGTGGCATTAACACGCTTATTACAGGACATCGCGACAATCGTATAAATTGGGTGTTGTCCGGATATCGCTTGTATATGGGTTCTGTATCTGGAGAGTATAACGTGCTTGGCGACAAGTCGTCTGGTTCTTTATCCCCTACAAATGTTAAAATATTGCCTGTGTCAAATGTTGGAGGGGCTAATGTTGATGCGGTAAAATATAAAGATATGAACTTGTTTGTTGGTATCTCTGCACAGGAATTATTTAGATTGCAGTACGACTATTCGTCGGACGACTACGTGCCAGAAGACCTGTCGATGGTTAGTGAAAACTTGTTTGATGAAGGCGTAACGAGACTTCACGTGTTAAGAACAAACGATCGTCACCTGTATTTCTTGACAAGAAACCACAATCTGCGGTTAGCCAGCGTCCAAGAAGAGATAAAATTGGTTGGCTGCTATAGGGTTAACGTTGCAGGAGACGTTATGGATTTTGTTATAAGCAATGCAGGTGTACAATCTTATCAGTTTTTGTTGGTAAAAAGAGGGGACGTTTTTACGGTAGAAGTTGTTAATCCTCTTTATCCGACATATATGTTAAGCACAAGAAGCGTAATTAGGCAAGAAGGCGATCCTGTGATCGGCGGTGTTGTTACAGATACAGAGCTTGCAGGAAAAGAAATATTTGTGAAGAATTACGAAACAGGAGCATTTTATCACATTACTGTTGCTGCGGACGGAACGTTTGAAAACCGGTTTTCAACACGCGCACTGGGCTATGGGTTGCCGATGGAAGCCGAGGTGCATACGTTGCCTCCGTACAACCAAACAAACAAGCTGGAAGGGTTACAACAAAAGGCAGTAAGGTTTACTGTAAGATTGTATGAATCTGGCGAATTTAGTTATGGTGCCAGCAACGACTTTGATAAATGGTATGAATATCACAACTGGAACACACAAGCCGGACAAGAGTGGAATGCTCAGCATAAGTTGATGTCTGGAGACTTACAGTTACCAGCTTCGTTTGGGTATATGCAAGGCAACAACAAAGCAGACGGAAAATATCCAAACACAACAGGCGTTGCCATCAATTTGCGTTCGCATTCTCCCGAACCGTTTAATTTATTGATGGTGAGCAATTTGTATGTATAACATTGAGCAAGCAACTCTTGATGAATTTTTAGAAGTGTGCGAAGGGTCTATTGAAGAAACCCACTCGCTTAAAGAGTGCTACGACGGATACGAATTCGATAAGCTTACATATAACGGAAGCCCTCTTGTAGTTGTGGCGTGGCGACCAATAATGGACTTTCGTACGAATCAAGAAGAAATCTATATAGCTTGTGCAATAGCAAAAGAAGCTATCAAACACAAGCGAGCTTTGTGCATTGCAGGGAGAGATTTTTCTGATTTTATGGCAAAACAAGCACCATTATGTGCGATATGTGAAGAAGGGAACAAAATTTTTCATAAATTTGTTGAGCATTTTGGGTTTGAAAAGACAAATTTTGTTGAAAAAAATCCAGAATCTGGTATAATATATGATGTATATATAAGGAGACAGGTATGAGCGGTACAACAGTAGCTGCTTTATATGGTGCAACTCAGGTTGCCACTTCAGTTGCTAATGCAATGGGCAACTATGGTGAACAAAAGCGCTTGGAAAAATTAAACCAGTACAACGCCGCTGTCACTGCAGAAAAGATTAAAGCTCTTAATTATGAAGAGGCGATGAATGAAACGCTGAAGCGCCTTAACGCTTATTCTGAAATTGGTGCTGGTCGCAACATGATGTCATCTGCCGGCAATATCGGAACATCTGCTGACGCTGCGGTCATAAACGCATATATGAATTTGGCTGGCGATTTGTCTGCAATGTCGTTTAATTATGAAAACAAACGCGTAGATTTACAAACAGAAAGAAATAATTATTTGTATCAAGCAATGATCGCTAATGCACAAAAGAAGAGCGCATTGCAAGCAGGCATTTTAAGCACAATGGGTACCGCAATACAAGGATACGTTTCTTATTCTGCTGCTGGCGGAGAATATGGTATAGGCAGCAAGATTTGGGACTCTCGTTATTGGGATACCGCAAGCTATTACGATGAATATGGTGAACTACAAAAAACCTTTCATGGAGGGGTGTTTGCCTGGCTTTTTGGTTCTCCATCAAAACCTGTTTCAAAAGGGTGGGCAGAGGCAATAAAGAATGGCCGCGCGTACGATAAATATGGGAACACGGTCTCTTAGGGAGATAAGATATGGCAGAAATATATAAACAACAAATTGAACACAATGCTTCTGGTGGCACGATGCTGAGGTCGGCGCCTTTTAAGAATTATTATAAACAGGGGATGCAAGACGTCGAAGAAGGCTTTAGAAAGCTCGACCAGGAATTGCAGTATCTTGGAGACAAAGAGCTTGCCGCTAAGATGGAAGCTGTCGCGCAAGAAGCAAGTAGCGTTGTTGACAGCTGGCAAGATTTTAACACAGATGGCAGAAATGCGTTAAAGGCGCAGATTTCTGATATGTGGGATCGTGCTTTGGCCGAAACGCCTCTTTCGGCACAGAAACGTTTTGCGTCTTCAAATCCAGAAGCGAAGAAAATTTTTGAATTAAAATATAATGAAAAGATTTTGAAAAAAGCTCACGATCAGGTTTACAATGAAAGACGCAGAGATATAAGTGCGTACTCAGATATCGTTGCAAACGTTCGAGACACAACAAAGAACGAACAAATGCTTCGTGCAGCATTAGAAGATTTTAACAGGGATTTAAGTGGTGTTTTAAACGTTGAAGATCTTAGTAAACTTGTAGATGACGCTGGACACGATATGGTTGAACAGACAATAAGTCAGGCTATAATCGAGGAAAGAGATTCTGACGCAGAATATTATTTGACTAATCCGTTTTATACAAGATTCTTAGGTCCGTCTGAAAAATCTAGTTTGCAGAGACAGTTAATTTCTCTTCGTAAAAGTATGGCAGAAGACAAAGCCGCAGGCGGAGACACTACTGTCCCGTATAGTATGTTGCGTGCTGGTTATGACGCTGCAATGATGACAGCGACTACAGACGAACAAAGGCTTAAAGTAGACGAAGACTATACTTCTTTTCTTGATGCTTTAAAAAACAACAAGCCTTTGGTTGGTTTGACCATAAACGGAAGGCCTTTTTCAGATTTTTTAACAGAAAATGCTTTGGAGTCAGCGACATATTGGGATTCTTTGAGCCCAATGACGAAACAACTTGCAGTAGACAAATTTGAAAGCGACTTGGCAAAAGTATACGGGAGCGAATATAAAGACAAACAAAGCAAGCTGCTTACCTCGCTTAACAATGTCGTTACAAAGTATTCTGATGGAGAATATATTGATTTTTCAAAAATGGACAACAATACTCGCCGTGAAATAAGGGGGCTGGTATACAGTCTAAGAGGCATGCGAAACGGCATGCCCGATTATGGCCAGAAACTCTTGGGAAAAGCCGTTGGTATGGTTGATGCTGAAAGAGAACAGGCGGGCAAAGCAATTTCTGCACAGCTAAACAGTATTCAACAAAACATGGCGGGCTTTACAGCAGGAAAAACGTTCTTAGGTGGTGGAAATATTACAGAACAAATGATTAGGAAACAACAGGCTGGTGAAGAGGCTCCAAGTGTGATAGGGGCGATTGTCCAAAACAAGGCATATGCTATTGCGCCAGAAATGGCAAAAGAGATTAAGGCGGCAAGTACGTCTCTTGAAAAGGTTGGCTTTATGGCTGGAACGGGCAGACTAGCAAAAAATATGTCTGATTTTGCGTACTTGTTGGGCGACAACGGTTCAATGAACGCAAGTGATTTTGCTACGGCTGTGGGAAGCCTTATGGAGCAGCTTGGTGAGGTCGACAAAAATGGAAAACTTAAGGTTCCACAAGCGAATTCTTATCGTTTTATGTCATATATGGTTCCTATATTCCTTACTTATATTTCTGTTGTCGGTAACGAACAGGATTTGAAAGATACGGGAATAATAAGAGACGCTATTAACGAAAAAACCACTGTAGATTTGGTTTATGATCTGCAGGATTTGTATGAAGGCGTTTTGGACGAACCGATACAGAGGGGAAAAGACAAAGACATAAAAGAGTCTGACTTTTATAATATGCTGATGATAGGCCTGGAATTGGCCAAGAGAAGAGGGCTTGTCGACAGAACAGTGCAGCCAAACGAAACGGCTATTACAGGATTGGCGGGGGCGCTCGAAGAACTTGCTGTCAACGAACCTGCAACTGCAATGGTTCCTGCAAAGAATAGCGGGGCACGCAAGCGTATTGAAGAAAAGACAAAAGATTTACTAAAGATTAAGGGGTAAGCTATGAACGATTTTGACGATGTTCAAGAAAAAGCACAAGAAATGACTTCTGGTGTAACAGACGGAAGCCCTGCACATACTATCGAACCTACATCTTATGCTGGATATGGCGAACGCCCCGCTCCAAAGGCAAAGACTTCTGGGAGCACAACAATCGTTAATAGTAAGAAGGACGCTCAGTTTGCCGTGCCTTACGCAGGAGGAGGGTCTTATCCGGGACAAGTTATTTATGGCGCGGAATTGAACCCGGACAACACAATCGTTGGGTTAAAGAATAAGTATGCCCCTGTAGAGCCATATGATGTTCAGATGGCAGGAATGTCTGGTAAAATAGACACTCTTAATTTAAAGAAAGGGTTTGCAGAACTTATTCTTGGTCATATTCCTCGCGGCATTGATACAAGAAAATGGTATGGGTATGATATGCCAATTGATCCGGCACACGAAAATTTTGTTGAAGGGGTTGGTCGTGGAATTCTTAATCTGCCGGGGCAACTTGTTGGTACAGCTAAGGCGGCACCAGGATGGATTCGTGCGTCAGCTATCACAGCTTATGGTGAACTTACAGATGATAAAAATGCTATCAGCCTTGGCAATGACATGTTAGAAGCAGTAAGAGACAAGACCAATAATTTCTTGTCGCAAACGACTTTTGACTATGGGGAAATGGGCGACAATTCTGGCCAAAACAAATCCGGGTTAATACTTGGAAGCTTGCTCGGAAGCATGCCAATGAGCTTGTTAACCCCTCTTGGTGGCGCGGCAACATTCGCTGGGTTTGAATCATTATCGAACGCGTACGAAGCTCGTTATGCTGCGTACGACAGGGGAGTTTCTGGTATAAAAGGCTTGGGGATTGCTCTTGCCGCAGGCGCAGGAACGGCGGCTCTTGGTGTCTCGGCTCGCTTTATTGAAGAACCTATTAAAGGGCTGTATAAGCCTGCTATGGGATGGGCAAGAAGTTTGAGGGCAGACCCAAAACTGTTTAAAAGACAGTCAATGAAAGCGAACTTTGTTGTTGCTACGTACGATGATATCACAGAAGTTGGGCAGGATTTGTTGACAAGTAGCCTCGGGAACGGCGAGTTGACGGCGGAAGATTGGGAACAAGCTTGGAAAACCTTTGTCTTCGGTGGTGCCGTAGCGTCTATGACCAC
>Ga0265301_10002104_pt1 | contig 23942 bp, 11 predicted proteins | sample AusTroGonzalo_MG_2_FD_193488 | JGI IMG/M metagenome (GOLD analysis project Ga0265301, IMG submission 193488) | Bovine rumen microbial communities from tropical cattle in Woodstock, Queensland, Australia - Gonzalo_04 | ecosystem: Host-associated > Mammals > Digestive system > Stomach > Rumen ... | reverse complement strand
TATCCAGTCGATGGCCACCACCGATACGAACGATACGGAAGCCAGTGTAGCACAGGCTAAGCGTATCATTGATGCTGGTGGTGAACTGGTTCGTTTCACCACACAGGGCACACGCGAAGCAGAGAACATGAAGAACATCTCTGCCCGACTGAAGGCTGATGGCTACAACACGCCACTCGTTGCCGACGTCCACTTTACGGCCCATACAGCTGATGTGGCTGCGCAGTATTGCGAGAAGGTTCGCATCAACCCCGGCAACTATGTAGATCCGGGACGTACCTTCAAGCACCTGGAATATACCGACGAGGAATATCAGGAGGAACTGAAGAAGATTGAAGCCAAGCTCGTACCTTTTATTAATATATGTAAGGAGCACCATACGGCTGTGCGCATTGGCGTGAACCATGGTTCACTCAGCGACCGCATCATGTCGCGCTATGGTGATACGCCCGAGGGCATCGTCGAGAGCTGCATGGAGTTCCTGCGCATCTTCCGTCGCGAGAACTTCAACGATGTCGTCATCAGCATCAAGGCCTCCAACACCGTTGTGATGGTCACCACCGTCCGTCTGTTGGTGAAGACCATGGACGCTGAGGATATGCACTACCCCCTTCACTTAGGCGTCACCGAGGCTGGCGAGGGTGAAGACGGACGCATCAAGTCGGCAGTAGGCATCGGCGCTTTGCTTACCGAGGGCATTGGCGATACCATCCGCGTGTCGCTCTCCGAAGAACCCGAATGCGAGATTCCCGTTGCCCGCAAACTCGTTGACCTCATCCCTGAATGCATGCAGCTACGTACCGAAGCCGAGGCCAGCATCAAAGATGACACCATCACCCTGACCCTCGATGCTCCTGACTGGGAAACCTTCCAACTCAAGGCCTCCATGGCCGTTGGTGCCTTGCTCATCGACCACAAAGCCACGAAACTGGTGATAACCCCGAGCAGCGGTAGTAAACTCTCAGTTCCCAGTTCTCAGTTCTCAGTTCTTTCCGACAGCATTCTTCAAGCTGCCCGTATCAAATTTACCAAGACCGAATATATTTCTTGTCCAGGCTGTGGACGTACGCTCTATAACTTGCAAGAAACGATTGCAAAGATTAAAGCTGCTACCAAGGATTTGGTGGGGCTGAAGATTGGTATTATGGGATGTATCGTCAATGGTCCTGGCGAGATGGCCGATGCCGACTATGGCTATGTCGGTGCTGGTCGCGGCAAGATTTCGCTCTACCGTGCCAAGGAGTGTATTGAGAAGAATATTCCTGAAGCCGAAGCCGTCGACCGTCTGCTCGAATTAATTCGTAAAGACAGAGGCCAATAAGGTTGGAGTGACGACAAATCATTAAAAAATCTAAAATTCTAAACGTTTTTTGACTAAAGTCATGGTTATTTGAAAAAATTAACCTACTTTTGCCAAGAATAAAGTGCAACTTATACAATCTTTAATTAATAACTAATTTAAAAAACGAATTTATGAAAAAGTGCTTTTTGTGGATGGCAGCAGCCATCATGACATGCGGCCTTGCTTTCACAGCATGTTCCGTTGAAGACAATCCTAACCCATTACCACTTGGCCAACCCGATCCAGACGAGTGGGAAATTGACTTCTTTGCCCTGTCTCAGAAGTATGCCGACAAGGTTGGTTTGACTATCACAGCAGCCGTTTATGACAATGTAGGTACAACCAGCATTGAAAACGCTGATCTGAAAGAGCCCGCTGAGGACGGTTCAACCAAGGCAAGTGAGGTACTGGATCCAAGATTTGGTGTCCAGACTGGTACAAAGTGGTTCTTCTATACCAACCATGGTAAGACTGGTCTTTATCAGGGTAATGGCGGTGGCCGTACTTTCGGTGTCTTAGACGTTAAAGCAGGTCAGGTTATCACAGTTGAAGTTACCGAAGCTCCCAGCATTAAGTCTGGTGATGTTGAACTGTGCGCTTCAACAGATAGCACCTACTCTTATTTTGCTAACGCTGACGGAAACGTAGTATTCAACTTGGCTCGTTACAACGTTATCTCTAAGATTTCTGTTAAGAAGTTCTACGGTGCAGAGTACACTGTGAAGTTCGTTAACGAAAAGGGTGAGAAGGTTAAGGACGATGTTAAGCACATGGGCTTAATTAACAAGCCTGTTGAGTTGTGGCCAAGCGATAAGGCAGCTATTGTTCCTGCAGAGGGTGGCAAGCTGATCTTCAAGGAGGCTGATAACACTGCTGAGAACGTTGTTAAGAAAGATGGTTCTACCGTTATCACAGTTACCTTCCGTGAGGCTGAGAAGTACTATGCAGTGCTGAATTGTATGGCAGGAAGCACTTTGTTGTATCAGTTCAATGATGCAGAGAAGTACTGGTTCTATGAGGGCGATGAACTGATTCTCCATCCTTCTCGTTGCTATGGCAAGGACGGTGTTTACTACACAACTCCTGCAACCACTTGGAATGGAACTCAGGTTAAGTTCCCAGGTAATTTAACTCCGACTGTCAAGGGTGGCAAGACTTACTATCAGACTACACAGAGCTACGAAGCAGATTCAAGCATCGTCTACTTTGCAAACTTCGAGGACCTCGCTCTGCCGAAGGAGGATGCTGGTAATGGTATCGGTCTTGGCCAGCTCGAGGGAACTGTTAACAACTGGTACAGCTGGACAAATGCTGTTTGGGAGCGTCTTGATGGCGGTCGTGGTATTCGTCTGGATAAGGATGCATACGTTTGGACAGAGCCTATTAATGCACCTTCAGGCGGCTATAAGGTTGTTATTTATGGACGTAACGATGGTTCAGCAGAAGCTGCAGTTCCATACGTAATCGGCACCAAGGGTGACACCGAAGTTACCTGGTTAGAAGACAATCCTTATGGCATTAAGCCTTGGGGAGCTGGTACAACGGGTGAAAATGTTATTGAGAACATGCCTATCACTAAGGGTACCCGTCTGGCTATTAAGAATCCCGATGAAGCTAACCTTATTACACTTGACGACATTAAGGTTGTTAAGATTGCTCCTGCTGAGTAATTAATCTCGGGAAATCCCGATAACGAAATAAGCCCTTGCGTTTCAAAAGCGTAAGGGCTTTTTAATGGTTGTTTTGTTTCAAAATGTTAAAATCTTCATTTTTAACTACGATTTGAAGGATGCTATGTTTTTTTTATGTACCTTTGCAGCGCATTTAAGGTGTCATTGTAACAACATGGCCTTAGGCTACTACGATTTTAATATCTAACTAAAATAAACGCTTATGAAAAAAATTTCTACGCTTGCCTTTTTGGCTTTCTTTTTCTGCCTAAGTTCAATGGCTCAGGTAGTATTGGGTGACATTAACTTCAGCCTCGGTGAAGGTAAGAAGATTAATCCCACAACTGGTAAGATTATTGTGACATTCCCGAATGTTCAGGGTGTTGCCGATCCCACAACTACTAATTTTGTGATGGCTGGTGCTTTCAACGAGATTGATTTCGACGGTGTGGAAGGTACTTTTGCTTCTGGTGTAACACTCGACCTCTCTGAGTTTGAGCTGCAGCCTGCTACCGACTACGCGCTGAAGATTACTTCTGTCAAGGTCGATGGTACTGAACTGGCTCCTGCTGAGGGTTATACGCTTAACTTCAAGACGCGTGGCGCTGAGCGTAAGATGTCGTGGACATTTACCCTAGATCAGGCTTCTTCTGACGCAATTGTTGCAGAAGGAACTGGAAATACAGAGGATGTAACAAAGTATATTGAAGTTGGCAAAAATCGTTGGTATGTTCCTGCTCGTGATTATGAAGAGATTTTACTACCAGATGGAACACCATTACCTATGACGGAAGACTTGCTGTTTAAGTTTGGTTCAAAGGTCTTTTATGTAGGTGATCTCGGTGGTTCTTACAAGGATAGAGTGTGCTTTAATGGAAATAACCAATACATGGTTATTCCTGATTGTCACGAAGGAGATGTTATAACATTTAACGCCACTCGTGCGACCTCTTATAAAGCAGGAAGTAAGTATACACTTATTCAGGCTATGAACGGTGCTGCTATTGCTCCTGAAGGTTTTATTTCTGAGACTGGCGTACAGGACTCGGTACAGTTAGCAGGTAATAGTAATTTTGCAAATTACAAATTCGAAGTTCAGGTTGCAGGAGATGTTACGTTTAAATTTAGTAATTGCCACTTGAAGACTGTTGATATTGCTGAAGCACAGGAAAAACTGCCCCGTAACTACACTATCGTGGCAGCTTATACAGAAGATGATAATACAACTATTCTTAAGGAACTCGTTGGCAAGACAGAAGGCACAACTGGTTCTTCTGTGAAGGTTAACTATCCATACTGGTTGCTCGATGCTAATAATGTAGCTTATACTCATGGAACCAAGGGTAGTGAGTTCCTCGAGACCTTCGATTTGAAGAATGGCGAGGGCGATACAACTTTCGTAGTTAACTATAAAAAGACCGCTTACGAGGGCGTAGTATTCCTCTCAGAAGGTGAGGACCTGACCGGTGCTGTTGAGTGCACCAGCGGTAATGCTGCCGTTCGCTCTTCTATGGCTAAGGCTGGCTACGTAAATGAGGACCTGAAACTCGTGACACTACAGCCTGGTACCTATAAGATTCGTGCCGTCCTCTTCGACGCCAACAAGGAAGCCAGTTATGTATGTACATTAACTAAGGGTGCTGGCGAGGAGAACGAGATTTACCTCTCTGCTACAGCAACCAATTTCGATGAGCAAGAATCTGATTTGCTGACCATCACTGAGGCTACCGACATCACACTGAAGGCTGGTGGCGGCGACAATCAGGGTATTGACGTCATCATGATCTACGCTTCTACCGATGCTCCTGAGGATCCCGATGGTATCGCTGAGGTGAAGGCCAACGCTCAGAATGCGGCCATGAAGGTCATGAAGAATGGTCAGCTGCTGATTAAGACTGCTACTGGCACCTTCAATGCACTGGGTGTACAGGTGAAGTAAACAGATATTTAAAACTACGAATTTCACGAATTATACGAATTATTGCCGCATAGTGTGATTATACCTGCAGAGCAATTCGTGTAATTCGTGAAATTCGTGTTCTTTTTTAAAGCTTATGAACAACAAACTACTTATACTATTATCTATTTTCTTAATATCATTGAATATCAAGGCTGCCGATGGCGATGTCACGATGTCCGTCAGCGGGATGACCACCAAAATGTCTGACGGCACCTGGAGCATCACGATCAACAGTAATGGCCGTGTCAGTTCTCTGCAGCGTAAAGGCACGGAGTTTCTGGCCAGCAACGGCATCTATTTCGACTATACCACTTCCGAAGGCAACAAAGGTCTAAGTCCTTCGAAAGTCACAGTCATCAAGAATTCTGCTGAGCATTGTGAAGTACTTTACAGTGCTACATCAGGCAACACCATCTTCGAGCAGGGCTTCATCATGCGTAAGGGCGTCCCTGGCATTTACTCATACGTCATCGCTACGGGCACCGCCACTTCTGCCAACGAGCCCGTCAAGGAGGCTCGCGTCTGTTCTCGTCTCGCCGACGGCATGCTTAACGGCTATGTCGACTGGCGCATGAATGGCCGTATACCGTCTAACAGTGAAATGGCTACAGCCGAAAAGGAAGAAAATACCATTCAGGATGCCACCTACCGTTTGGCCGACGGCAGCATCTATACCAAATACAACTGGGCCAACTACATTGAACGCGACACCCTGCATGGCTTGCGCGACAATACCTATTATGGTCTGTACAACATTCCTGTCTCTTACGAATGGATCAACGGCGGTTGCGACCGTCAGGAACTGACAGTTCATGCTACCAGTAAGTCGCCCATTACCATCCAGATGTTACAGGGTGAACATTTTGGCGGTCAGGCCATGATACTCAACGAAGGCGAGAAGAAACTCTACGGTCCGTTCCTCATTTGTACCACCTACAGCAAGAATCCCGTTCAGAGTGCCCGTAACCAGTGGGCTAAAGAAGTGGCAGAGTGGCCTTATCAGTGGTTCGAAAACGACCTCTACCCTCGTGAGCGTGGTACCGTTCGTGGTCATCTTAACGTGACCACAGGTCAGCGCAACGATAGTGTGCGCATTGTGCTGGCACAGGAAAAAGGCAAAGACCCCATCGCCATGATGCATGGATATCAGTTCTGGACTTTGACCGATGCCAACGGTGACTTTGAACTGAAAAATGTACGTCCGGACACGTATAACCTCTTTGCCTATGCCAAGGCTGGCGAGGTGACTGATATGTTGGAACAGGACGACATCACCGTCAATGCTGGCGACAACAACTTAGGGACTATTGACTGGACGCCGAAGAAATACACCCAGATGCTATGGATGATTGGTCAGAACGACCGTCGCAGCAGCGAGTTCCGTTTCAGTGACGCCATGCGCCAGTACGGTCTCTGGGAACAGGTGCCCGCCAACCTCACCTACACGATTGGAGAAAGCAACGAGGCTACCGACTGGTATTATGCCCAGACACAGAAGGGTGGCACATGGACCGTCAAGTTCAATCTTGACCAGCGTCCTACTGGCCGTGTGTATCTGACCGCCTCTTTGGCAGGCTGTTCGGGTTCTGGCTCTACCATTACCGTCAAGGTCAACGGCACCCAACGCGCCACTTGGAAACCTGGTTTCAACGATGCCAGCGTTTATCGCAGTGCCATCAATAGTGGTCGCCACTATGTTTATACCACCGACTTCCCCAATACGGGACTACAAACTGGTGAAAATACGGTCACCTTTACTTATTCCGGTGGTGGCAGCAAGGACGGTGTCATGTACGACTGCATCAAGTTGGAGGCTGGTGAATTGGTTACAGGTATCGATGATGTCACCATTGATAGCCGAATAGTCCCCCAGCCTATCAAATACCTGCATCAGGGCCGTCTCGTCATAGAGCGTGGTGGACAGCTTTATACCGTTGATGGCAAACGTTTGGTGAAGTAAGCTAAACCTGCCTCATCTTTTCGCGATATTGCGAAGGATTGACACCAAACTTCCTGACAAACGAACGACGGAAACTGCTGGGGTCGCTGAAGCCGCATGCCATGGTAATGTCGGCTACAGGGACTCCAGCAGCCAGTTGTTGGGCAGCATAATCCAAACGGATATCTCTCACGAACTCCATGACGGCTTTTCCTGTCTCCTTCTTCATTAACAGGAAAAGCTTTGAGCGACTCATAGCCAGTTCCTGTGCCATCTGCTCTGCCGTGAAGTCGGCATCGCCCATGTGAGCCTCAGTAATAGCTCTTGCTTTTTGAATGAACATGGAGTCGGGCTTAGGCTCTGAGGGTGTCTCTTCTATTTCTCCGCTGGGAGTCTTTGGCTTCTTTAAACGATAATAAGCTATTGCAGCGCCACCAACTGCTATCAGTGCTGCCAAGACCCAGTAGTACCATGTCGTTGGAGACGAGTCTTCTGGTTGGGGGCTCACTACTTGTTCTACCTCCTCCAACCAAAGTTGGGCAACATCACTGCGCAACTTCTCATCTAAGCTATCGGCTTGCAGACAGTCGATACCTAACGTACCACCAAAGTATAGGGTGCCGGTTCTTGGATTGAGACAGGCTGATCCGTCAAGATACTCATTATGCTCTGTATGCAGTATCGTTGACTGTCCGGTATAAATGTTCACACAACACAAGCCCTGTTCGTGGCTACACCATAGGAAATCACGCCAGCAAAGCAGGTTTTTCACAATATGTCCGTCGGCAGCTGTACTCACAGGTTGTACCCCATGCTCTGTTATCCGTATCAGGCCATTATCTGTTCCGACCCATATTTGTCCTCTGGCATCGGCTACAATAGCATGTGCAACATCCTGATACCATTGTGTCGTCTTGTTGTTGACTCTGCAGTATAACCCTTTATTCGTAGCAATCCAAACTTTGTTCTTATCAGCCATGATATGACCTACACTGATAATGGTACTATCAACTATTTCAACTTTGAATGGCTGTTCATCCGTTTTCAATTGGAACAGGCCACGGTCACAGCCTATCCATAAATTGTCGTTATTATCCAGACAAACACTATAGACGGGAATCGTCTTTTTGGCAATAATCTCTATACGATGGAAATTCGTCGCTGAAGGTTCTTTGACGTACAGTCCATCGTGGGTTCCCAACCAAAGACGTCCCTTTTTATCTTCTACGATGGCACGCAGCCGACGACCTTCTATAGAGTCGGTCATAGGATAGTCGACGCGTGTCGTTACATCAGAGCCCTTTGGAAGGGTCAGCAGTTGCTGGTCACCGATACCTATCCAGAGTGTTCCTTGACTGTCCGAATGGGTGACACGTACCATGGGAGATGGTTGGCAGACTAATCGTCGATAATGAATTTGCCGTGTGTCAGCAAAGAACAGACCATTATTGGCTGAGCCTACCCAAAGTATGCCTTGACGGTCGAGTAATAATGTATAAAATATCTCATCCTTCAGTCCGGCGTCTATGGCTATTTGTCCTGTGTATGCGAACCGCGAATCAGGACGTAGGGTATCTGTCTGGCATAGCTGTCGTTTCTCAATGGCCCACACTCGCGATGAACGTAAATCTGCAAAGGTGCGGTTCAAGGGCCGTACTGCCTGTTGTCGTATAGAGTCTGGAAGTTCATCAACGTCGTACGTCACAAAATGGCGGGTCACAGAATCATAGCGGCTCACCTGTTTGTGGCGTTCAAAGCATTGTACCCACATCGTTCCGTCATCTGCACGATTGATACGGTCAACACGTTTGTCAGGCAGTTCATTGGAGGGAAGGAACCAGAACTTTCTTCCGTCATAGCAGAGCAGCCCACTATGTGTCGCCACCCATACATCGCCATTTGCATCCTGAGCCAAGGTAATGATACTATTATGAGGAAGTCCATCTTTCACCGTCAGCTGGTGAAAGCGAAGCATCTGTGCCGTCATCATAATGACCACTAATGCAAGTAAAATAATTAGTAGTAGTCTCCTCATCTCTGGTGCAAATTTAGTATAAAAAACCGTAACAACCAAGTTTTTTTCTTCTTTTTTGGATGAAAAGTCCTATTTTGGACGTAAAATCTCGTCATTCGGCATCACATGTCTAAATAAATGTATCTCCCGTTTCCTTGTTTTTAATTTATTATTAATACCTTTGCAGTCGAAAACTTGCGAGAACAAACGACTTAAAAACTATTTAGCAAAACAATGAAAAAGCTACTCACGACAATGTTTTTTACCCTGTGCTGTGGCGCCGCTATGGCCACAGGGGTTTTTAATATCCGCGACTATGGTGCTAAGGGCGACGGGAAGACGCTTGACTCACCGGCCATCAACGCTGCTATCGAGGCTGCAGCACGTGATGGTGGAGGACAGGTGCTGCTACCAGCAGGTACCTACCTCAGTGGCAGTATTCGGTTGAAGTCGAATATCAACCTTCACCTTTCGGCAGGCTGTACCATCTTGGCTGCTCCAGCCTCGATGAAGGCATACGATCCAAGTGAGTCGTTTGGCGGTTTCCCAGAGTATCAGGATGGCGGTCATACCTACTTTCACAACTCGCTGATTTGGGCCGAGAACCAGACAAATGTATCGATTACCGGTCATGGCATGATTGACGGCAAGGGTCTGACGAAGAAAGATACTGAGAGCGGTGGTAAACTACAAGGTGGTTCCATTGGCACTGGCGATAAAGCCATTGCCCTTAAGCTTTGCCGTCAGGTTACTATCCGCGATATCACGATCTATCGTGGCGGTCATTTCGGTATCATTATGACTGGCTGCGACCTGTCGACCATCGACAATGTAACCATCGACACCAACCGCGACGGTTTTGACATTGATTGCTGTAAGTATATGACCATCACCAACTGCAAAATCAACACCCCTCGTGACGATGCTTTGGTGCTGAAGTCGTCCTATGCGCTGAAGAAAGCCGTATCCTGTGAGCATATCGCCATCTCCAACTGTAACATCACAGGTTTCAAATGCGGTACACTGATTGACGGCACCTATGTACCTGAACCTGTCAATTGGGTATGCGGTCGTTTTAAGTTAGGCACCGAATCGAATGGTGGCTATCGTAATATTTCGCTCACCAATTGCACATTCATGTACTCCAGTGGTTTGGCTTTCGAGGAGGTCGATCAAGGAAAGATGGAAAATATCGTCGTATCGAATATTACGATGAGCCATGTCCATCATTATCCTATCTATATCACTACCGGCTGCCGCAATCGTGGACCAAAGGAGGTGACACAGCCCTCCAGTGCCCGCGATATCCAGATATCGAACATCATTGCCGATGATTGCGACTCACTCTGTAGTATCATTGTAACGGGTATGAAGAACGAACCCATTCGAAATGTGTGGTTGTCGAACATACGCCTGTACTTCAAGGGCGGTGGTGCACGCGACTTAGTCGACAAGGACTATCGTGAACAAGGCACCAACTATCCTGAACCGAAGTTTGCCGGATGGACACCTGCTTATGGTCTCTATGCCCGTCATGTGGAGGGCCTGCATGTCAATGATGTGACCTTCCGTTATGAACGTCCCGACTACCGTCCTGCTATCATACTCGACGATGTGCGTGACGTTACCTTGAATCAAATTGATGCTCCCACGGAGCCTGGTATAGAACAAACTATCAAAAAATAAATAATGAAACTAAAACAGATCATTTTACTATTCCTTTTGGCTGTATGCAAGCATGCAGTTGCTGCTGATATCGTGTGGTTCGATGGTCAGCATCCTATAACTTATAGTGTGCCTAAAAAGACGGAACCTGTGGTAAAGATTGCCCTTGACATGTGGAAAGACGACATGCGACAGGTGACGGGCATGATACCCGTAGCCTCGCAGAAGGGGACGATTAAGGTGGTGGCCGGCAAAGGTCCTGCCGACGGTTTCCGCATCTATGCCAAAGGCAACCAGATTATTGTGGAGGGATATAACGGCAGAGGCATGGCTTACGGTCTGCTGGAACTCTCTCGCATGGCAGGTGTCTCACCATGGATATGGTGGGGCGACGTGGTGCCCGAAAAACGTGCCCGTCTCGTTTTTGACGGTTCTTCATCTATCAAGCAGGCACCCAGTGTAGCCTATCGTGGTATTTTCATCAATGACGAGGACTGGAGCCTTCGCAACTGGGCATGGAAGCACTATGAGAAGACCGACCAGTTCGGTGCTATGGGGCCCAAGACATACAAAGCCGTTTTTCAGTTGTTGCTGCGTCTGAGAGCCAACGCCATCTGGCCTGGTATGCATACCGGTACGCCTGGTTTCTTCACCATTAAGGGCAACAAGGAGATGGCCGATTCGTGCGGTATTCTCATTGGAACCTCTCATTGCGAGCCATTGTTGCGTAATAATGTGGCCGAGTGGGATCACGCCAAGCGTGGTGCCTATAATTATATCACCAATCGCGAACAGGTACAGCAGTACTGGATAGAGCGATTGAAGGAGGTAAGAGGCTCCGAGGAGTTCTTCACCATCGGTATGCGTGGCATCCACGATGGTTCGATGGAAGGTGTCAAAACCAAGAAGGAGAAGTTGGAAGGTCTGCAGCAGGTCATCGACGACCAGCGTGAACTCATCCGAAAATACTATGACAAGAACGTAGAAAAAGTACCTCAGGTCTTCATACCATATAAGGAGGTGTTAGAGATTATGGAGAGCGGCCTCAAGGTGCCCGATGATGTGACCTTGATGTGGTGCGACGACAACTACGGCTATATGACCCGTCTTTCAGATGCTGAACAGCAGAAGCGCAGTGGTGGCGGTGGTGTGTATTATCACCTGAGTTACTGGGGTCGTCCGCACGACTATATGTGGCTCACCACAACACAGCCGGGACTGGTGTATTCGGAAATGAAGGCAGCCTACGACCATAACTGCCGTAAGTTGTGGATTGTCAATGTCCATGACCCGAAAGTGGCAGCCTACGACTTGGAGTTATTTTTGGATATGGCATGGAATATTGACGGGATAACCCCGTCGACATTGGAGCGACATTTAGAGAACTGGCTCTGCACGCAGTTCGGTAACGAGGCAGGCAAAAAACTCTTCCCTGCCATGAAAGAGTTCTACCGTCTCTGTGGCATTCGCAAACCGGAGTTCATGGGCTGGACACAGGTCGAACTTGACAAAAAGCTGCATCCTCGCGGTCGTTCACAGGTTATTGACACCGAATTTTCACAACAAGCCTTTGGCAACGAACTGGAGCGTTACCTGGCTGATTACGCAGCTATATGCGAGACCATCCAAAAAGTGGAAAAAACTATTAGTCCTAAACTTCAGAATGCCTACTTTGCCCACGTAAAATATCCAGTTCTGGCAGCCAACGCGATGGCGGTGAAGATGTTGGAAGCACAGAAGGCCCGTTCGAAGTATCTGGGACAGACCGACAAGGCTATGGAGGGGCGTGAGGCATATATGCTTCAGGCCTCAGCCCGTTCGATGGCAGCTTATCGGGAAATACAGCAGCTCACCGACTACTATAATAACGAATTAGCCAGTGGCAAGTGGAAGGGAATCATGAATATGATGCCGCGTGACCTCCCAGTGTTCAACCCACCCATCCTTCCCTATTTGGGCAACAACAACGCTACTCCGGCGAAATATGAGCGAAAGGATTATCAACCGACTGATGCCATAGCCCGTAACGCCAGCACCTACAAGTCATCTACTGGCAAAGTGTGCCCCATCCAGATGCTCGGCCACTCAATGAATGCTGTATCTATTCCCAAAGGTTGTGAACTCGTTTACGAATTCGATTCTCCCCTCCCTTCGGAGGGGCAGGGGGAGGCTATTCTCTATACGGCCATGATTCCTACGCAGCCTAACGATAAGGGCGACCTGCGCTATCAGATAACACTCGATAATCAGCCGCCCGTCGTCATCTCACTCAAGGAAAAATACCGCTCTGAGTTTTGGAAAGTGAGTGTGCTACGTGGTCAGGCGCTGAAAACAATCCCCGTCAAATTGTCCAAAGGCCAACATACACTCAAAATCAAGGCCCTCGATGACCACATCATCGCTGACCAGTGGATGATTGACTTCAAGAAAGACCGTAAGTTCTACGTTATTCCAGTTAAGAATTAAGAGTTATGAAACGACTGCTTCTCACACTCTCACTCTCTCACCTTCTCACTTTTTCACTTTCCTGCTTTGCGCAGCAAAGCGAGGTGGTCTACCTGTCAGGTCATGGACCTGAGGATGCAGTAAAGTGGGACTTCTGGTGTTCCGACGGTATGCGTGCCCAGAAATGGAGCAAGATTGATGTACCTTCTTGTTGGGAACAACAGGGCTTCGGTGGACTTACCTACGGTCGCTATTATATATATGATCGAGAGAGTGAAAAAAAATGGGCTGATCGTCACGACAACCGTCTTACCACAGAGTATGGACTCTACCGTCATCGCTTTCAAGTGCCCCGCCAGTGGAAGGACCGTCAGGTGACAATAGTCTTTGAGGGTGTCATGACCGATACCGAAGTAAAGGTTAACGGTCAATTGGCTGGTGACGTACATCAGGGCGGTTTTTACCGTTTCAGCTATGACATTACCAACCTGTTGCAGTATGGTAAGAAGAATCTCTTGGAGGTAAAAGTCAACAAACACTCAGCTGACAAATCAGTAAATGCTGCTGAGCGACGTGCCGACTGGTGGCTTTTTGGTGGCATCTATCGTCCTGTCTATTTGGTAGCAAAGCCCCAGACGCGAATAGACCATGTAGCTATCGATACCCGTGCAGATGGTACGATGAGACTTGATTTGCGCTGCCACAACCTGAAGGGTGATGAACGTCTGGAACTGACCATCCAACGGCGAGGCGATGCACTAGCCTCAGGCCGGCGGCTGATTTCTTTGAAGGCTGTTGAAAACCAGACGGTGGAAACAAACTGGCAGGCCATCAAGACCTGGGACACAGAACATCCCAACCTCTACGATATGACGTTGCGCCTCTTGTCAAACGGTATAAATATCTACGAGACCAAGGAGACCATCGGTTTTCGCACCCTCGAGTTCCGTCCACATGACGGCATCTACCTGAACGACGTCAAGCTATTGATAAAAGGTACTAACCGTCATTGCTTCGACCCCGAGACAGGTCGTTCGGTGAGTCATGAGCGCAACCTGCAGGACATACGCCTCATCAAGCAGATGAACATGAATGCCGTTCGCTCCCATTATCCGCCAGATGTCGATTTCCTGAACCTTTGCGACTCATTGGGCGTGCTCTATCTGAATGAACTGGCTGGCTGGCAAAACAGCTACTCTGATGCCGTTGGACATAAGCTGGTACGCGAGATGGTGGAGCGCGACGTAAACCATCCCTGTATCTTCCTTTGGAGCAATGGCAACGAAGGTGGTTTCAATACCCATCTCGATGGTGACTTCGCCCTCTATGACCCACAGCAGCGGCATGTCGTACATGCCTGGGCAGACTTCGATGGGCTCGACTGCCGTCACTATCCCACGATGCAAGACCAAACTTATCGTCTGGATCATGGCCAGCATGTCTTTATGATGACTGAGTTCCTGCATAGTCTCTACGACCGTGGACAGGGTGCCGGACTTGAAGGAATGTGGGCCAAGTTCCGTCGTTCGCGTCTTTTCGCCGGCGGTTTTATCTGGGCCTACGTTGACGAGACCATCCATCGCCGCGACAACGGAAAGATGGACACCTATGGTCCCAATGCCCCCGATGGCATCGTCAGTGCAGAGCGCCAACCCTTAGGCAGTTTCTATACTGTACGTCAAGTGTGGTCGCCCATACAAATCAAGGACTTCGAGGCCAGTCCCCGTTCTTTCCGAGGCTCTTTTGCCGTAGAGAACAGCTATCTGTTCAGTCGGCTAAGCGAGGTAACGATGAAGTGGAAAGTGGAGAATATTCAGGCTGAAGGTGACGTGAAGTTGCCTGACATCGCTCCTGGCGAGACAGGCCATGCCACCTTTGCGCTGCCCAAGAATTACCGGCAGGGCGATATACTGAAACTGGAGGCTTATTCGGCAACTGGTGACACCGTCTGCACCTGGACCTTCCCTATTAAACGCCCCGCAGAATACTTTGCCACCACCTTCCCCAACGTATCAGCGTCAGACTCTATAGCTGAACAGGACACCCTCATCGTGCTCTCCGCCAATGGCGTAACGGCTCGCCTCAGTAAGCATAGCGGTCTGCTGGTGTCGTTGCAGAAGGGAGACCAAATCATGCCGCTTTCCAATGGTCCGTTGCCAGTTGGTGTCAAAGCCCAGTTGCGTGATATCAAGATTGACAAGGGACATGCGCGTGTCATTGCCAAGTACGACGGTGCTATCGATAGCATCATTTGGCGTATCACACCCGACGGACTACTGGGTATGGAAACGCTGATGCTCAATTGGCGTACTGACAACAAGATGAAGGATAGCGACTTCCTGCCTGAGAAATGTTATAACCTCGGATTGACGTTCAGCTATCCTGAGGAAGCGGTCAGTGGCATGCACTGGATGGGCCGTGGTCCGTTCCGCGTGTGGAAGAACCGCCTGCCAGGCCCGCAGTATGGCATCTGGCAGAAAGACTATAACAACACCGTCACTGGCGAATACTACTATCCGCAGATTTATCCAGAGTTCAAGGGCTACCACGCCAACCTTTACTGGGCCACCCTGCAAGGCAAACAGCCACTGACGATTTATACCGAGACCGATGGTCTCTTCCTGCGTGTGTTCACTGCCGAGGAGCAGCGTGACCGTGAGGGACGTGGCAAAAGCGTACCCGAATGGCCAAAGGGCGACCTCTCGTTCCTACTTGAGATACCTGCGGTTAACTCCCAAGGAGCCGATGGTAATCCCAGTACCATTAAGATTCGTAAGGATGACGACGGATTCCGCATTAAACTATGGATAAAAATTTGATAATATGAAACGTCTGCTATTAAGTTTATCATTTATCATTTGTCATTTATCATTTAGCTTTGCGCAGCTAAGCGCGAACATCGTGTTTATCGGCAACAGCATTACATACGGTGCCCTGCACCAGCAGCGTGAGCTGACGGCACCGCCCGCACAGTGTGCCCATTGGTTATCGGCACAGGAAGGTATCGATACCGTCTATTTCCGTAACTGCGGACGTAGTGGCAAGACCACCTATCACTTTCTGCCAAACGCCAAGGATGTTATTCCTGCAGGTGACAAGACATATTTTGGGGATGTGATAGCAAAAACGCGCGAACTGGTAAAGGCTCATCCCTCACTCCCGTTGGTGTTCAGCATTAAACTGGGTACCAACGATGCCGTGGAACGCAAGCATAATGCCCATACCGAGCCTGAAGCCTACGTCAGGAACCTCACCGTCATCATCGACTCACTGCTCACGCTGTGGCCCGATGCCCATGTGGTGCTCAACAAACCAATCTGGTACTACCCCGACTACCAGACAAAGGGAGGTTCCATTGCTTCTAAGAAGAGTCTGAAACTCCTTGACACCTATTACGACTGCTTTGCCAAGATCGTGGCACGTTGCAAGGCTGGACAGGTACATATTGGTGACCATGAGGCTTACGGTTACTTCAAGAGCCATTATAAGAGTGACGTCTTCGAAGAGAAAGATGCAAGAGGCAAGTCCTACTGGCTTCATCCCAACGAGCAGGGTGCCAAGCAATTGGCTGCATACTGGGGTAAGGCCATCCTGCCCGTCATCAACAAAGCCACGCCCTCACAAGCCACCTTTAGCAAAGAGGCTGGCAATCCTCGCAAGCAATATCTCGAGCTCATCGCCATGCCAAACCATGCCGACAGCCACTATAAAGTCGGTGAACAGGCTTCACTTCGTGTCACAGTTCGCATCGGTGGTGTTCCCCTCCATGATGTAGCACTGCTATACAAAACCGGAAAGGAGATGTTCCTGCCTGAGAAGTTTGAGTCTGTCAGCTTCAAGCATGGAGAGGTCGTTATTCCCATGGGCACCATGCAAGAGCCTGGCTTCCTGGCCTGCCAGTATGAGTTCTATGTCGATGGCAAACGCTATGGCGACCTCGTAAAGGTAGGTTTTGCTCCAGAACAGATCCGCACACTCACGCCCCAGCCCGCTGACTTCGACAAGTTCTGGACAAAGGCGGTCAGTGAGGCACGTAAGGTTGACTTCGAGCCTGAATATTACAGTGTTCCCAACGCCACCAACGAGAAGTTCCTTACCCGTCTGGTCCGTCTGCGTGTCGGTAAGGACAAGTGGCTCTATGGCATGCTCGCCCAACCTCGCGACGGCAAGAAGCATCCCGTCGTACTGTGCCCTCCCGGTGCCGGCAGCACCAAGGTCAATCCCGATAACTACTTCCCTAAAGAGGGTATGATCTATCTGAAAATAGAGATTCACGACAACGACCCACGCATTCCTGACGATGCATATAATGTCATGCGTCAAAAGAAATGCGACGGATATATGCGCCGTGGCATGCAGTCGAAAGACACTTATTATTATAAGGATGTCTACGTCGGCTGTGTCCGCGCCCTCGACTTCCTATGCTCGCTGCCAGAGTGGGATGGTCGCAATGCCATCGTGACAGGCGGTTCACAAGGTGGTGCACTGACCATTGTAACGGCAGCCCTCAATGAGAAGGCTACCCTCTGCGTACCCTTCTACCCTGCCCTCTGTGACCTATTGGGATTCCGTCACCAGCGTGCCGGTGGGTGGCCGAAGTTCTTCTCCGGGTTCTATAAGGACGGGCGCATTGACATCGATACACTCACTGCAGAGTCTACCTTGCAGTATTTCGACGTTGTCAACTTCGCCAGCCGTCTCAAAGTGCCTACCTTTATGTCGTGGGGCTACAACGACGACACCTGTTCCCCGACTTCCGTATGGGCAGCATGGAACGCAATGGCGTGTGAGAAGCAGTGCGACATCACGCCGTCCAGCGGTCACTGGCGTTTCCCATCTAGTCAGGCTGAGTCATTACGCTTCATCCAGACCCATCTCGACCGTTCCTCTTTGCATGGCAAGAAGATTGGTATCATCGGCGACAGCTACGTGCGCAACCACCGTGACCCCATTGAATATACGTGGCACTATAAGTTTGCTCAAAAATATGGCATGCAGTATTACAACTACGGTAAGAACGGCAACTGCATAGCCCTCGATCTGAAACAATGGGGAACGGGCATGTACAAACGCTACCAGGACATGAACGACTCGCTGGATTATATCGTTATTATTGCCGGACATAATGATGCCAGCCAGGGACGTCTGGATAGCATCGGTGTTGACCTGTTCAAGGAGCGACTATCTGTGATGCTCAGCGGCATGCGTAAGAAGTATCCTAACGGACAGATCTTCTTCATTACTCCCTGGCGCTGTGAGAACTTTACAGGCAGTACACGCCAGCGTACCATCGAAGCCATCAAGGAGGTGTGTGCCAAGTATGATGTCCCCGTGTTCGACGCTTCACGCGATAGCAATATCGAAGCCGACAGCTTCGACTTCCGCAAAAAGTACTTCCAGGGCGGCAAAGGTACCGACACCGCGCATCTCAATGCCAAGGGCCACAACCTGTTTCTGCCCGTGGCCGAACAGTTTCTCTTGCAGCACATAAAATAGTCATGATGATGAAGCAAATTTCCTTTCTATTGTTCCTTGCACTATATAACATCACTGTCGTAGCGCAACGGGTTAATTATACCGAGGGACAGATTTCGATTGACGGCGATTCTATGTCGTGGACGCTCAAGACCGACGGCACACAATATCCGTGGGTGACGGAGAAGTATCAATGGGGCAAAACCTATTTTGATGCCGACGGCGACATTAACGTACAGGTAGGCCGTCGTCAGGACGGTGACGACCTTGTAGAAACCTATACCTTCACCAACACCTCCAAACGGACGGTACAACTGAAGAACATCGGCATCTACGCCCCTTTCAATGACAACTATCCCGATGCCCACACCTGTATGACATCGCGTTGCAATGTCCACGTCAATGCCAACGGAAAAGGTGCATGGGTCAACGCACTGCGCATGGGCGGCAAAGCCCCTCATTTAGGACTGATGGTCATCGAGGGTTCCGTTACCGACTATGACGTTTGGGAGCGCGGTTCAAAGAAAGGTTCGTCGAACTTCCGTGGCGTCTTTGCCCTCTGTCCGCCCGACATGACGCTAAAGCCAGGCAAGAGCTATCGCCTTTCATGGCGGCTCTTCTCGCACAATGGGCGTGACTTCAATGACCAACTGCTGCGCCGCGGCGGCATGGTGGTCAAGAGCGACAAGTATGTGTATGCCGTGGAGGAAACTGCCCGTGTTGACTTCATCACGGCCAAAAGCAAAAAGACCGTCAGCAAAAAAATCACGCAGACGGGCGAGGTGTCTGTTGAATATATGGGTACTAAAGCCCTGCTCTTAGGTATCACTGGCGAAAAGACGCTCATAGAGAAGCGTCTGCGCTTCATCCTTGATCATCAACAATACAACAACCCTTCCGACCCTCGCGACGGTGCCTTTATGATTTACGACAACGCGGGTGACTCGCTCCTGACCAACGACCGCGGGCGTAGCGACCTTGATGAGGGCCGCGAACGCATCGGTATGGGTATCGCACTGGCGGCCTACGGCCTAACTAATAAATTAGAAATTAGAAATGAGAAATACCTGTCGGCTTTGAAGCGGTATGCCAAGTATATACGCGAGAAGTTGCAGACTCCTGACTACCGCACTAATTCGAACGCCCGAAGCGGCGGAAAGAACCGTGGCTACAACTACGCATGGGTGGCTGACTTTTATTTCCGCATGGCTCTGCTGACGGGCGAAAAACAATATGCCCTTGACGGCTACGCTACCCTGCAGTCGCTCTACCGTCAGTTCGGCTATGGTTTCTATTGCATAGATTATCCTGTTGCAACAGGTCTGAAAGCATTGCAGCAGACTGGGCTGACCTTTGAACGTGACATGCTGCTGGCAGATTTCAGGACAACTGCCGACATCTTTGTGAAAAACGGGTTGAACTTCCCTTCTTTCGAGGTAAACTACGAGCAGAGCATCATCGCCCCTGCTGTACAGTTCCTTTGTGAGGTCTATCAGGCTACGGGCGAGAAACGTTATCTGAACGGTGTCCGCAGGATGATGCCTGCCCTTGAAGCCTTAGGTGGTCAGCAGCCATCTTATCGTATGCATGAGATTGCCATCCGCCATTGGGACGGGTATTGGTTTGGCAAACGTCAGACATTCGGTGATGTCTTCCCACATTACTGGAGTTGTGTCACCGCAGCAGCCTATCATCGTTATGCCCAGTGTACGGGCGACAGCACCTACCAACAACGGGCTGAGGACATTGTAAGAAATAATCTTTCCCTCTTCTATGAAGACGGTCGTGCCACCTGTGCTTTCGTCAATCCTCGTCGTGTCAACGGCGAAGTGGCTCATTATGCCGATGCTTTGGCCAATGATCAGGACTGGATTGTTATGTGGTATGTCTTAGTAAATGAATAAAAGCAAGACTTGTTAAATATGAGGGTATCTGTCTTCATGTCGCGTTTACTACTTATAATGCTCCTTCTGTTGTCTGGTGTTTTTGTTGCAGCCCGTAAGCGTGTTCCTGTTATTCTTGTTGCAGGGCAATCGAATGCCGACGGAAGAGTGCCTTTAGCAGAATTGCCCGATAAATACAAATGCTATCATTATTGTCAGTGGAGCTACGGCAGTGGCGTTTTTGAGAAGGCAACGGGACAGTTCGCCCCTTATGCGCCTCGTGTGGCGAAACCTGGTATCGAGCAGAGTTGGGGCTTTGATGCTGTGGTCTATAAGAAATTGGAAGAACTTTGGCAGAAGCCTTTCTATGTCATCAAGCAGACGATGGGTGGTACAGCCATTGATCCATCGTGTAAGTCCAGCACCCACGGTCTCTATTGGAGTGCCGACAAAGCCTTCCTCGACAGCACCACATCGGCAAGTCATGGGGGGCGTTCCCTGCTGAAGGCCTTCGAGCGTCAGATTGACGACTGTCTGCCGAACCTGCCAAAGAGATACGACATCAAATGCCTCATTTGGCACCAGGGCGAGGGCGACCGACAGGCTGCTGATCGCTATTACGACAACCTCAAGGCTGTCATCCAACATATCCGCCAGCATCTTTACAAGGTAACAGGTAAGAAGAAGTACCTTCGTCTGCCAGTCATCTGCGGCACATACGCCAAGGACAGCCGTCAGCGCAGCCAACAGGTGGTCGATGCCCTCTATCGCTTATCGCGTGAAGACCGTAACTTCCATGTGGTTGATGCCATCGACCTCCCTCTTTTACCCGACCGTCTGCACTTCAATGCAGAGGGTGCCCAGACATTGGGACAGCGGATTTATGAAACCATGATACTTTACAGTCGTTTCTGACTTCTCTACACCCCGAAGATGAGTTACTTTACAGTTGTTCCGACGTTACTTTAGGGGGGTAAAGTGACTTCGGAACACCTCGTAGATGACTGCGGAACGACTCGAAAGTGACTTTGGAACGACCCCAAAGTATATATGTTTAGAAAATATGATTTTGCAAATTTATCTACCAATCTACCACATAAAGAAAATAAACAACTGTAATACAAGTAATTATATCTCAAATTAACATGGTAGATGATGGTCGATAATGGTAGATAAAACCTATTTTCTCTTCTTTTTTACGACAAGATAGGTCGTTGTGGTACTGGTTACATGTTTCTGAATCCCGGGAATAGCTGACAGGGCACGACCGAAAGCAATGACATTCAGTGGTTTCAATAGGCTGATACCCACCTTGTCCTTCAAGTAGTCGAGAATGGCCGCAGCACTCATCCACGTACCTTCCCTGACGTTCTTTGCCGGTTCGAAATAGTCGAGGAAGAACTCTTCGGTAGCTGTCCTCATGCTAAACTTCTTGTTCCACTCGATAATCTGCTGCGACTCTTCATGGCCGAAATAGTAAAGTTCATGCTGATGCAGTGCCTGCATAGCCTGCGCATAAAGCTGTTCGTAGTTCGGCGGCGTACTAATGTCAATGGGCCCGGTAAGCTCCACGCTGAGGAATCGTCGGCTACCAGATGGGTCAGCCAGCACATCGGCCTGATTGGTCGTGGCGATGAACGAGGCACGACGCGGGAAGTCCTCTACGTGACGTCCGTATGGTCGCTTGATCTTTACCGACGACAGCGTGATGATATTCTTCAGAAATCCCTGCTGTGTCTTGGGCGATATCTGGTTGAACTCGTCAAGGTTGATGAGTAGCATCTGCGCCATTTGCTGCAACACCTGCTTCTTGTCGTCTATCTGCAGGTTACCCGTATAGCCGAAGCTGAGTTCCGGCGGCAGCAGCTGTTCGCAGAAGGTGCTCTTGTTGTATCCCTGTGTCGAAATCAGTAACGGCACGGCCTGATTACCATACTTGGCCTGGCTACCGACCTGCCACTGGTGTACCATTCCCAGGAACCACGTATAGAACCAGTCCTCCCAGTGGGGATTCTTCGTGGGCACTGTACGCGCCAGCTTGCGGATATGGTCCTTGCCATCCCACTTGTCGTACTTGTCCCAGAGGTAGTCGCTGATGGGGTCATATAGTCGGATCATATTCGACTGTACGTAGCGACGCACGTCATTGTCGCGGGCATCGATGCCGCTGAGTCGCACCTTCATTGTCATGCCCTTCAGCACACGGTCGTCCACAGCCGTCCAGTCCATATACTTGTAGTCGTTGTCCTTATATTCCGTATAGCCCATGATGCTGTTGTATCGGAACTGGTAGTGCACATTCAGGAAGTCCATCAGCTGCTGTGTCTTGCGGCTTACATCAGGATCATGGGGACGGTTCTCCTGATCACAGTCGCCTCGCGACGACGGATCAAGAGAACCGTCCCCATGATCCGTTAACGTTGGCTTCGGACTAACGGGCAACGCCACAGCCTTGGGATTGAAATAGGGAGCCTCGTCCAACGGCATGTGGAAATTACTCCTAATTGATACCGGCTCCGTCTTGATGGGTTTCGGTATAATGGCCTGATATAAAGCCGCAGCCAGGCGATGACCTTCCTGACAGAGTACGTCAGCTTCCTCCTCTGTCGTAGGAAGGCTACTTATTGCAGCAGAAGTGCCACTTATTGCAGCAGAAGCGCCACTTATTGGCGAGCCGACACTATCGGCTTTTGCAATCCGAACGAGGATGATGACCTCATGACCTGAAGGACCGATAAAGGCGGCAAGGGTATAGTGCAGAATCTGTGCAGCACGTTTCACGTCAATAATCTCCTGTTCATTCAATCCTTCTATCGTCAGTGCCACCACACTATTGAACACCTTCATGCGGAGGTTGTCGTTGTCATCCTTCTCGAATACGGCAGAAGGATAGATGACATGCGATGGGAACTGGCGGTCATAGCCGTCAATATGGTCACCGTAGCTCAGCTGTCGGCGACGGCGTGCAACGGCTCCGTCCTTGGTGTCAGTTGTAATACGTTCGATGAAGGTTTCGATGCTCTTCGTCGAGAGTTTCAGTGCATTTTTCTTGTCTCTAAGTACTAATGTCAGTTTCATGTTACTAAATCCTTTAACTCAAGTTTCGCATTCGCTCAACTTCTTTGTAGTTAAGGAGTTAAGTAGTTATCGCTTCGCTCGTCCATTCGGACAGTAGATAAGCCATTACTTCTATCGGCTGCTTTTCACCACGCAGTCATTTGGCTTAACTACTTAACTACTGACTACTTATCTACTTCAGAAAGTTGAATCCTTTAATTTTTGACCACAAAGTTACTAAATTTCGAGGCAATTTCCAAGTTTTTCGCCTAAATAATAATAAAAAACGGCCATTTTGGGCCTTCATCTACCATCTACAACGCCATCTACCACATCAAAATATTATTTATTTATAGTGATTTACAACAAAAATTGTGGTAGATGGTAGATAAAATGTAAAAAACAATATTCTAGCTATATTTTCAATTATTGTATCTAATAACTTAATACACCGTCGCCAACCATTCCGATAGGAAAAAGTCGTAAACACGA